>JACCDG010179493.1_pt1 | contig 313388 bp, 313 predicted proteins | sample 7442471 | NCBI WGS metagenome assembly JACCDG01 (sample SAMN15323444, study PRJNA562643) | freshwater metagenome | isolation source: river surface water | place: USA:Blue River Watershed | collected 2017-08-17
AGATATTGGCAAAACTCTCGTATTTCATACTGTTGAATTATATCAGTTCGATTCCCGTTAGTCCCCTTTCAGCAAAAAGAGCCTTCGTTTCCGGGGCTCTTTTTGTATAAGCAACTTATCTTGGGGTGCCCAGAGAGGATCGAACTCTCGTAACCGGATCCACAGACCGGGGCTTTACCACTAAGCTATGGGCACCATATGTATGCGCCGAGGCGCAATTTACGCCAAGAAAATACTGAGCGTGCACACAGTTATATCAGATAAATGCACTTATTTCAACCAAGACTTATCAGCAAGTGAACCAGCAATTTCTACAAAGGGGATCTTTACATTCATTTCACCAAAAACATATGGAGCGACCTGATATGGACTAAATGCCCAGCGAATGAAACCATCCTCAACATAAAATACACTAAAATTTTCAGCCGTTGGCGCAGTACCTGTCGGCTCAAATATATCATCAACTGTCTGTTTTTCCGATCCCGAATCACCGGTCTGTTTAACTGAGTCCAGATATGACTGCAAATTTTTTTTCACTTTTACGGTGGCAACCTCAGAAATTTTCTTAAGCGGAGCTGGATCATTTTTACTTAAAATAGAATCAAGAGAGATCAATTCCCCACTCTGTGTTATGAAGTTCATAACCACTTTGTATGAGAGAGGGTGTGCAGCGCCAGAGTAATATGAACCGACCGAAATCTCTATGTAAAATGTTTTATCAGTTACTGCAACAGGCTGTCCGGCTTCAATACTCAATTGATGTTTCTGATCTTCAGAAATTAATTTCACACCTGAAACATCAGCAATAAATGCCTCTTGAATTTCAAAAATCTTTTCGCGAACTTGTTCATTGACTGCTTTGTTGAGTGTTGATGATAAGCCAGTTACATCATGTCCACTAATTTGAATGGTGTACGTACTTTTCTCAATTGTGTTTGTGTACTCAGTTGAATTTATAGGCTCAGCAGATTTTAACAGAGAAACATTTTCCCCTTGCCTTATAAAAGTATCCTCTGGAGACTTTTTGAAAAATGAGATGCAGAGATCAATACAGATAAAAACAATAACTATTAGTAGTAGAATTTTGAGGGTCTTTTTCATAGATATATTGTAGCACCGTCGATACAAGTCGCCCATCTACGAAAAAAGACTGCAGCAGTGCAGTCTTTTTTGTCGTGTGCGCAGGAGAGGACTTGAACCTCCATGCCCTTGCGGGCGCTACCACCTCAAGGTAGTACGTCTACCAGTTTCGCCACCTGCGCATGTAGACGACATACTACCTAATATTTCGTTTATTTTCAACTTCTTAACGCAAACACCACCCCGCAAGGAGTGGTGTTTTTACTTATCTTTTTGAACCGAGGAGAAATTTAGGCAGTAGCCTCAGTTACTTCAGTAGCAGCTTCTACCGGGGCTTCGGCGTCTGCTATTGCAGATCGTGAGCTATCTACTCGCATCATTTCCATTTTCATTCGCTTGCTAATTTCTTTAGCAGCTTTTGCTCGAATGTAGTATAACTTAGCTCGTCGAACTTTGGCTCGTCTTACTACTTCGATCTTATCAATAATAGGTGAAAATAGAGGGAAAATTCGTTCTACACCGTAACCCATAGAGTTCTTTCGAACTGTGAAGGTGGCACCTTTTTCAGTACCATGGTTTCGAGAAAGGACCATACCTTCAAATACCTGGAGCCGAGTCTTGCCTTTTTCCTGAATTTTCTGATGAACACGAACCGTGTCACCAACCTGCATATCAAAATCCTTAAGATTCTTGTTTACATTCTTAACAATCTTGACCTCTTTTACTGTTTTTGTTGTTGTTTTAGCTGCTGCCATATGGAAAGACAATATAGCAGACCTTGTATTAATAGTAAAGACCCAGTAGGCAATTATTCACTGGCCAAAAGATTCATAATCTCGTCTTTTTGAGCCTTTGAAACATTCGAGCTTGGCTTAATAAGCTTGAGAATACTAATCCTGGTCTCATCTGACACTTCAGGTCGTTTTCCTTCTAAATCAGCGATAACCTGGTCTTTTTGTACAACTGGCTGGACAACTTGTTGATTTGCAAGCTGAGCGGGTGGAGTTATGAGCTTGAGAGATATCTGAAACGTAAAATAGATAGAGATAACGATTACAATCACCAAAACCCCACCCACTGATACTTTTTTTGCCAATTCATAGAGACTATCTTTATTGGCACCATTGCTATAGTTGCCATTGTCCGGATATGAATTTAAGGGTTGATTAGGTTGATTTGGATTCATGTCATTTTATTCGGCTGAATATTTGTACAAGAAAGTTAAGATCGAGTATTAATTAGATTATCGTTCTTGGAAACTTGGATTCCTTGTACACTTAAGGTACTTGTGTGCAGTGTCTACCTGCTCATTGTTATCCAAGAATACACCATCTGTACAAGTAAGTTCTGCTTGTATTGATTCACAAGTTTCCGTCCTACCTGTTGTAAGTGATTTGGTATAGAAAACACCTTTTTGTTTGTTTTCAAATGTTTTACCTCCTCGTGTACACTGATTCTTTTCTCTACATCCTAATTCCGTGAGTGTTCCCTTTGAGAGGACACCGTTTGTACAAGTCCGTGTCTCTGAAGCACAAGAACCATCAGCGTCTGGCTTGCTGTAGAACGTAAAGTTTGAACCGTCAGGAATCACAGTATTGTAAGGGCCAGTACACGAAGCCTGCTTGTAGTTTGTTTGAACACCTGCAAAATCAACCCAACCCACCACTGTTGAGCCCCATGCGCATCCATTTTTACAAGGTGTACCAAAAGTCGGAGATGCTGCTCCGGCAGGATTAATTTTCACTCCATTAAGATCAATCCACCCGTCCCATCCTCCTCTGTTATCAAGAGGTGTTACGCCATTTTTTGCAACTGGAGGAAATCCGGCAACTGCTCGTACCCATCCTGTCGCTATACCATTTACAAGCTTCGCGTTTGTACCACGAGAAGTATCAGGGAAATCCGAAAGGCCACCGAATTGTACCCAGCCAATGTTCTCTGACCATGCGTATCCGTTCATGTCTCCATTTGAAGCCACAATTACAGGCTTATTTCCGTCCGTAAAAGAAATCCAACCAATATTCTCTGACCACGCATATCCAACAAGACGAATGGTAGGGGTTGAAGTAGCCGCACCAGAAGATTGTGCATCTACACTTTGAGGAAATATACCGAGACTAAACTGTGCTGCAAGAATTATGAAAATAAAACATACAGCTAAGGCCGATAATCGTGTAAGAGAAATTTTTGAATGCATGGATTTTAATTTTGCTAATTTCAAAGCGTTAGTCATACACATAAGTATATCAGAAATGTGTACATACAATTATTTATACACAAAAAACTGTGACTAACTTTTACACCCCTATATTTTAGTGTTCAATTTAACCATCAGAGCCGTAATTATACAGCTAAAATCTCAAAAAAATCTAACCAACTATTTAATCTGTAATCTTTGCAGCCGCTTGAAAGTCTTCAGGAAGTAATGCTTCTACTTCTATGACCTCACCGTTGATTCCCTTAAATGAGATCTTAGAAGCATGGAGCGCGTGTCGTTTGAACCCAAGTGCCTGTGGATGATTTGGTGCATACAAGACGTCTGCTACCACTGGGTGATTTATAGCCTTCATGTGCACACGAATCTGATGAGTACGTCCTGTTTTAGGCTTAATCTCAAGAAATGTGAATTGTTGAGGAATTTTCAAGGTTTTATTCATACTCGAATTGAGCGAAAATCTTTTCAAAACTCTATATTCAGTAATCGCCTCACGAAGTTCACCTCGCGCAAATCGCTCAGCTGACCATTTTCTGAAATCACTTTTACTTCTCCCAATAGGTCGCAAGATAATTCCCTTATCCTCTTTCACTGTCCCCCATACATGCGCATAGTATGTTTTTTGGATTTTATGTTCTTGAAATAATTTCTTTAAAAATTCAAAACTTGTTTGATTTTTAGCAACAACAAGTACACCTGATGTATCTTTATCGAGCCTGTGTACAATACCAGGTCTATCCAGAACTGTACCATCTTGAAATTTGGCAGGCTCACCTACACCAGTTAAATTTGGGTGATGTTCATGAATCCAGTCACTTACCGTATACTCTTTTGATCGACCATCACCATGAACCATTATTCCTGCTGGTTTATTGAGTACAAGAAGATCTTCATTTTCGAAGAGTATAGAGATCATATACCACTCAATCTACCACGTGAATGTAGGATGGTAAAATTTGATACAAAATCTATTTTAGGTTATAGTAGCAACCACACATTGGGAGATTAGCTCAGTTGGTAGAGCAACTCATTTACACTGAGAAGGTCACAGGTTCGAGTCCTGTATCTCCCACCAAATAAAATAGTCCAACTTCTGTTGGGCTATTTTATTTCTCATGGATATAAGGACGAGAAAGCCGGAGCGAAGCTGCTATATGAGCGGAGCGAATTGCAGCAAGCGAGGCGGGGTCGACAGGAAAATTGTGTAGCAATTTTAACTGGTGACCGAGTCCTGTATCTCCCACCATAAAAGAAAAGTCCCTTTAGACAGGGACTTTTCTTTTATCTCAAGACTGACATGATACTAAGTGGTTAAGCTGGTGGAACAAGACTCCACTAATTTCCACTCTGCACCTGACTAATACTCTTACCCCTACAAGTCTCCATCACTGTAGTATATTTTGGACCAGCAGTTCCTGGGTGTATCAATTCCGCAAATGAACCATTTGAAAAATTATATGCGATTCCTAGATTACTTCCATTTCCATCATTACCTGCAAAATAGTACACGTGATCTCTTCCGTCTGCATACCCATAATCACCACGAGAAGCAAGATCAAGATATACTTCAAAATTTCCATTTTTACACTTTACCCAATTAGGCCAACCTGCAAGTTTTTGTTCCCCAGTAGAACTTCCCCCTCCAATAACCGTATTTACTCCCCCTGTACCTCCTGAGAACGTACTCCATGTTGCCTTACCTTCAGCATCAGAAATAAGTACTTTACCAGCACCTTCAGAGCCATCAATGAGTTGGAATTTTCCAAACACTGCCAATCCTCCAAGACCAAGTTTACCTAATTTGTTTTGATTACTGATAGACACGTTGAGTGGTGCAGGAGTGTTGTTTGAAGGAGGATTTGAAGGAGCAGCAGTCCACGCCAGTGCTACAGGCACACCCGCAAAGAGTACGAGGGATGTGATGATTGTTTTGATGTTGTTTGAGTTAATAAATTTCATATTGGTTTTTATTAGAATTTAGTAAATGCAGGATCATTGATAGACTTACCAATATCAAAGCATGGTGCATATTCTTTAGGAATTTGACCACCGCTCATATAGTCGCCGTTTCCGTGGACGATAAGTGATTTCTTTGTTGATGCATCAAAGAAGATAGAAATAAGTCCGCCAATCTGACCATAAATATATCCAGGCTGAGAAGAGTATCTTTCTTGCCCCTTCGGGAAATACCCAACAAGTGGGAGCATGTATTTTCGTCCTGTTGTAGCATTACACATGATTACATTTGGCCAACCACTAATATACTGACCACCACTTGATACACTTGACGCATTACTTGTAACTGTATTTACTCCAGGACCACCAAGTGTAGTTACACAATTTGTGCCAAACTGATCACAGTACTCAGCTGCACCGACCGCACCGTTTACACCAAGGAGAAAGTTCGTCTTACCAGCAGGAGCTGTATACGTAGTATCTTTGGAGAAAGTTCCGATACCAGTAAAAACACTTGAACCAAAGACTGCAAGACCTCCAACCCCAAGTACACCGTCTTTTGCCTGACTTACATTACTGACATTTACTGGTGGTTGTACATTGTTTGATGGTGGATTAGCTGGCGCAGGTTTCCATGTTGAAGCTGCATTTGTGTAAACAATATTGATTCCGAATGCTACTAACAAAATTGCAGCGATCGATGTGATTTGTTTTATTCTTGGTGTGGTGTAATTCATGTGTATGGATATGTATATATCACCATTTTATCATGATTATTTTTTGCGTGTAGAATTTTATACACTTTTAGTCGTTACCTTTCATCTTTACATATCCTCTATCGTTTATTTTCAAATTTTCATACTACCGTCTATCATCACGTACTTTTGAGAGCACATAGAGGCCTATCAAAATAAAAACGGTGATGACGAGTATAGCGATTCGGTAGCGAAGACTACCTAAAGAAATCAATCCGGTCACTACCCCACCCCATACAAGTGGGCCGAGAAGTGACGATGCTCGCTCAACCAATCCAAAATATGCAAAAGTTAAATTTCGATCTCGTTCAGGTGCAAGATAAGACATCACAGACCGAGACACTGTCCAATTGGCACCAAACCAAAATCCCATAAACACAGTAGCCATGAAGAATACATAAAAAATATTTAAAAAACCTATAGTAGGTAATAAAAATACCCACCCCGCCAGAATCCAAAACAATGTCCTCCGATGACCAAACCTATCAGCGATATATCCAGAAACAAGCCCTCCTATTGCTGATGAGATAACGATTCCGGCCAAAATTCCCGTCTTCACAGTGTCTGATACACCCCAAACCTGTTCCAGAAAAATTGGAAAATTATTTGCAGCAGTTACAATTGCATCATTGAAAAGAAAATATGCGAGCATAAATAAACCAACACCTTGAACTTTTAGAAGTTCTTTAGTTTTTATATATGTATTTTTGAAAATTTCTTGAGCATTAAAATTGTTTGAATTGTGTAATATACCTAGACCATTCGAGTTATTCAACTTAACCATTTCATCTGCATCACTTTTTTCCTCTTTTAAGAACAGGAGCACAGGTAGTGCACATAGCATGAAGATAAGGGTTGCAGGAAGAAACGTTTCGACTCGTGCAGAAATTGCCATTTCCTCTGAAAACAATCCGATGATCTTCCATACACCTCTAGCAAATGGCAGAGCCAGAACCAGACCAACAAACTGACCTAGATAATTTGCCGCGATTCCATATCCGGAAACTCTACCAATATTTTCCTTTGTGGATACACTATAGATAAGTGGTGTATAGAAAGTGAATGATAAAAGGTATGTAAAAAATCCAACCGTGTACGTTACCAACGAATACTCTACATTCCCCATTGCAGCAAAATAAACAGTAAGAAGATAAAATAAAATTGTAAACCCTGTACTATATCTAAGCCCACTCAATCGCGAATATCCTTTATCCAGAAAAACTCCAGTAAACGGTACTGTACAGAGAAGCAACAAGGCTGTTATGGTAAAAATAAGATTAAAAGAAAGATCAGACAATCCCTTTTCTACAACAATCCATTGCGTAAAATAGAGAAAAAACACAATAGAAACAATAGAGTTCGCAAAATCATAGAGAACCCACAAGATCATGTTTCGTCGCATCACTTTGTCGTTATTCATGCAAACCTATTATAACGCTACTTATTAAGCTCCGATCTTGTCTTTGGACCTACCGTCCCTGTTTGCAAGATCTTGTATTTCTTTTGAAACGCTTTTACACCCGCTTGAGTCTGGGATCCAAAAGTCCCAGTTACTGGACCTGAGTACACTCCAGCTACGGTTAATCTCTTTTGTAGCTCAGTGACAGCCATACCTTTTGATCCAATTTTTAAATCTGTTGTAAATGTGTATTTTTTTACACCCACACTAGTAGTATTTGAAGTTGTGGCAACACGAATAACAGTAGGCGTGGTAGCCTGTACACTATTTGATATACCACTTGATACCGTAATAGAAAAAGTTGTTTCCGAAACATTCGATCCTTCAGTTGTCATAACCGTTACTATGTGGTGGCCAACATCTACCCTCTCTGGTTTCCATACAAAGTTATTGTCTTCTATTTTTGCTGAATCAATCGTATTTCCTCGAAACGAGTCGCGAATACTGTATGTTGGTGATGATATTCCGTATATTTTAAAAGGAATTCTGATTATGGTTTCTGCTTCAACTGACCCTGGAACTGATTCAAACTTAATACCATTTACCGTGATTGTCTGATAGACAGTATCTCTTCTACCTTGTGAATTAGTTACAGTTATTTGAATATTATGTACACCAACATCGTTCTTTGTTGGTTTCCAATTGAAATTACCATACGCATCTATATTTGCATTTGAAATACTTGTACCACTGAAAGAATCATACACATAGTAGTTTGGTGAGGTATACCCAAGGGCAGCCACACCAAAAGAGACACTTTCATCCGGGAATGCACTTGTGCGAGAAATGTTTTTAATAGACACCGACGAGGCTTGTACAATGGTAAAGTTTTGAGTGAGCGTTGTCTTTGTATTGTTTTGGTCAATTACGGTAAATATAAGAGTATGAGTTCCAATATCTTGTTCTTGTGGCGTCCAATTAAAATATCCAGCTTGTGTAATATTTGAATTTGAAACAGTACTCTGTGGGGAGTCATCAAATATGGTGTATTTGAGGCCATATGCTTCAGTATCAAACTTAAAGGAAACAGTTGTACCTACCGGAATCGTAGTACTTGGAGAAATGATACCAATTTTTACAGTAGCAGCATTAACACAAAAAGGATTAAGCAGGAATAGACCAAAGATAAAGAGTAAGGCGAACTTCATTCTAAATTTAAGAAATTTTGAAGTTTTTTTCATACACAACATTATATACTATGCAATTTTTATTTTTCTGTTTGTGCTATTATTTAGATAACTATGGAACCAATAAACGAAATACCACGGTCGCAAGATTTTTCTAAAATTATTAACAGGGTAATTGTAGGTATACTACTTTTAGTCGTTATTGCTATGACAGCGACATATGCGTTTTTTGGTGCAAAAGATTATTTTAAGAAGCCTGAACCAATCGCAGAGATACCTACGTCAAAAGACTGGAGTGCTGAAGAAAGAGAAGTCGTAATCGGAGACCTCGAATCATTGCCTGACCCTGTTACCGACGATGAGGCACTAAAGAAACTAAAAGTTCTTCCTGAGGCTTCGGGCAGCACAAAGACACCACAGGAGAGAGAGGATATCTTACGGAATTTATAATCACTTTCAGTTTTTTTTATCTGGTGCCCCCGGTTGGAATCGAACCAACATTGACGGCTTAGAAGTCCGCAGTTCTATCCATTGAACTACAGGGGCATATTCTTGCACATATACTATATTACTTGCGCGAAGCCGATTGTATCACGGCTTTAGACCATCTTCCACTCATGACAAAAATACTACTTTGTAGCAGTGGATGAAGCGAGGTTGGGCTGAGATCGTACTGTTCCGTTTAGGTAACCAGCATTCTTCTTTGAGCGAATATCAAAGTTATTTAGAATCTTGTTAATCTGCTGATCTTTACTCTGGTTTGCACCTTCAACACTTTGTGGAGAAGAACTATCACCTGTAGAAACTATACTTTTTTCAGCATCAAAGAAAAACAGAACACTAAGAAGTACACCAACAATCATACAAGTTACCAGTCCAAAAAAAACCCTTTCCCAGTCGACTTCAGGATTTGTTGTGAAGATTGAAATTTTCTTTGAGAATTTTTTTAATTTTTCTTTAAATGTTTCGTTCATGTGTATTACTTAAATTTTACAATTGAAAAAACAACTCCCAATCTCCACACTCCCCCATTTTCCACGATCTCCGCACGCTCAATATTCACAGCAAATGGAAGCGATTCAAGATATCCAACAAACCGAAGCACGTTCGACCATGAGCCAGAGACAGTCATATCAAGTTTAAGTAAATCCTTATTTTGTGTTGCAAGTGAATCGACATCAATAGTGTCTATCGAGTTTGTGACATACTGAAGTGACAATCTGCTCGCAGAGTTTTCAATAATAGATACAACATCAATAGCACCATCTTTTGTAACAAAAAACTTGCTGAGTTTTTTCTTGTCTTCAGATGTAGTATCAGCTGATTTTGTAAGGTCTTGCTCGTGAGCCAGTCGAAGCTCTTTTGTTCGAAGTTCATCTTTTAGGGTATTAGTTCTATCAATCAAACCAAAAATCTGATCATACGCATAAGCATATCCACCTATCGTAACCAGTGCGATAATAATAGAGAGTGTAAGTGATGTTGAGGTCTTAAGATTCATGTGATTTTGTTGTAGTGCTTACAATCAATTTCATTGAAAAAGTAATATCTTTATCTTTGGCAAAATTAGACAAAGGGACCGTCACACTGCTGAAAAAAGTGTCGATCTTCATTTTTTCCTGAAAAGAGACAAGGTCTTTTCTAGTTTTTGCCACACCTGAAAGGTCGATAATCAAGGGAGATACAGGAATTTCAGCAGAAACAGTCTGGCTTGGTGTAAAAACTAAACCCCGGAGAGCAATACCGTCTGGCTTCGCTGCCACAATACCTTCGATTATCGGCAAAATTGGTTTTTGGTTAGCAAAGAGATTGAGTGCGGATATTGAATCAGAAATATCACGAAGATCTGCAACTGAAGTATCTGTATTTTTGGCACCCAATTCACTTTCAACAACAGCCAGTCGACTATGGATTTCGCTATATTTTCCGTAAGAAATAATAAAAGTTGGCAACAAAAGAACTGCACTTATGAAAATAATAGCTGCGAGACCTAAGAGTGAAACGACAAGAATCCGTTTTCGGTATTCCTTAACAATTTTTTGTCGATGTTCTTCAGTTAAAAGATGGAGCATGTGTGTGAATTATATCATGCCTGTCGATTAACTATTTCTAATGTCGAGTTCTCGGGAGAGCGAGACCTATAGCGGTCGCGTAATTTAATGAATCAAGCTGCTCAATTGGTGGAATCTCATCATCAAAAGACAACACATTAACCCAGACGTTCCCTACTTCAACGGGTACTTTCAAAGAGAGGGCCATGTATTCTCTAAAACCAATGATCGACGAATCTCTACCTGCAAGTAAAACTTTAAACGCCTGCGCAGCAGCTTCACCTTTATTGTTTTTATCAACATGAGACAGCCAGTACATATATAAACGCTGAATCTCATCACGGAGAGCAGAAGCTACGTTTATAAGTGACATAAAGAATGTATTGTTCTCTTCCGTACGAACAAAACCTTTGTCTTGAATCATTTTTTCAGCATCATTTTTTGAGATAGAGTATTCTTTCGCAATTGCATTAGCAAAGTCATCACCACCTATATTTACTGTTGAAGTAAATTGTACAGCCTGATCATTTACAATTGATAGAACTGTTTTGTCTTTACCAATATTTACCACCAGATATGTCGAAGGGTCTCCTAAATCTATGATAGTTCGTGAGACTGCCTGATTTTCAATCAAAAATGAGACGGGGGTCATGCTACACTTTTCGAACAATTTGATTCGATCTTCGATTACATTTCTTGGCACAACCGAAACCGAGGCAAAGTCTATCCCCTTTCGTACCTCACGTTTAATAATATGAAAATCAAAAACCGCATCAGCAAGTGCAATCGGTACATTTTCTTCAAGATGGAATTCGATATGATTCCGAGCTGCTTCAGGATCACCCGAAGGAATCTCTGTAGTAAACAAATAGGCTTTCTCTTCAGGTATAGAAACTTCCACGAAGTTAAATCTGTTTTCCGCTTGTACTGTTCGTAAGATACGTATAATTTCCTGATTGTCAGCCAAATGATCATCGACTGTGATAGGTGTTTTAAGTTCAACTGTTCCAAAACGTCCAAGCCTTAAGCCTTTGGCAGATTTTGTAAGTTCAACAAAACGAATTGCGTTAGTTGAAATATCAAATCCAACATGCGGCATGCCGATGTATCGAGGTGTTGGGAAATATCGGAGAACTGACTGAAGCAAATTCATTGCTCACATTTTATCACAGGTTTATACAATGTCGCGACGAAAAAAAATTATCCAAGAATCGCACCTGGCTGAATATCAACAGATGGAGAAAAGAGTGCAAGCTTTTTTGAAGATGCATCTAAAGTTGAGCTTTCATTTGTTGAGAGGACATCTGCAGCAAGAATCATGGCCTGACTTTCCATACCGAGAATTGGCCGAGGTAAGAGATTTGTAACAAACACAAAGGAATTGTTAATCATTTCCTCAGGAGAATAGGACTTTGCAATACCCGAGAGCACTTGTCGTGGAGCAGATTCACCAAAATCAACAGACAGCTTTAGGAGTTTTGGCGACTGTTCAACTTTTTCAGCTGATAGTATCTTCCCTACTCTCATTTCAACTTTGGTAAAATCATCAATTGAAATTTTAGGCTCTACCGATGGTGTCGCTGTTAGCGTCGTATTTTCATTATTAATATCTGTGTTATTTGTGCTATTTGTTTGATTTTGTTCAGTGTTCATATTTTTGAGTTTTTTATAAAATTTTGATGATAATTTAATGATTCATACGGTCTAAATAGCTTTGGAGGATAATAGCGGCGGCAGATGCATCTATCTTTTCATGTTCACCCTGAAATCGTGACGCCTGCATTGTACTCATAACTTCCGGCTCAAAAGTAGTTTCAATACCAAATTCATCTTCGAGAAACTGTTTGAACTCGAACACATCTTTCATAATTTCATTATCTTCATTTTTATAATTCTTAGAATACCCAACAACCACGAGCTCAATAAAATTTTCATCGCAGATTTTTCGAACCTCATAACAAGCGGTTTCTTTTGCTTTTTCTGATTCCCCATTCTGAATAGTAGTGAGTGGAAAAGCAAACTTCTTGTTTTCATCAGAGATGGACACACCAATCCTTTTGGTGCCATAGTCTATACCCAGGTATTTATATACTCTATTTTCATTGTTTTCTTGCATATTGATGTGATTGTATTGCCTAGTGATCTGCACTATATCATACAGTTGAAAAAATATCGGCTTTACTATATAGTCTTACGCGGAGGAGTCGCATAGTGGTTTAGTGCACCCGTCTTGAAAACGGGAGTGCCGCAAGGTACCGCGAGTTCGAATCTCGCCTCCTCCGCATTGACAACCTGTTAGTAACGTGTTCTCATGTGCCTGACGTTTCAGTGCGACTCACGTGCCTACATGTTGTACAAAATACCAGCAATTTCGCTGGTATTTTGTTTGTATAAACGATAAAAGCTTTTAAAGCCTAAAAATGATAAGATGCCTATTAATATGGATGGAAAACAAATTTATCAATCAAAATACTCCAATAGTTGGGCACTAGTTATAGGCATCAATAAATATCATCATGCCTCTCCTTTGGGTTATGCTACCAATGATGCCACAGCCGTAGCTGAAACATTAGAAAAGAAATTCGGTTTTCCAAAAGAAAACATAACACTCTTGTTGGACGATAATGCGACAAAAGATGAGATTATAAAATCTTTTCTTGAATACACAAATAAAACTAGCTCTGATGATCGCATATTAGTTTTCTATGCAGGCCACGGACACACACTTCTTGGTAAGCGTGGAGAAGTTGGCTTTCTCGTTCCAGTTGATGGCAGACCAACTGAAATGGAAAGTTTAATGAGATGGGATGAATTTACCCGAAATGCAGATTTGGTTCCTGCAAAACATATTTTCTTTTTGATGGATGCTTGTTATGGAGGTCTGGCATTTTTAAGAAGTCCGGCCTTCGGTAATATGCGTTTTCTTGGCGATATGCTCCAGCGTTATGCTCGCCAAGTATTGACCGCAGGTAAAGCTGATGAGACTGTTGCTGACGGAAATGGCGTCCGTCCTGGACATTCAATTTTTACTGCACACCTACTCGATGCCCTTGAAGGTGCTGCTGCAACTCAAGAAGGAATTATCACCGCTAACGGTGTCATGGCCTACGTATACGATCGAGTTGGACGGGATGAATACTCTCATCAAACTCCGCATTACGGTTTCATCGAAGGTGATGGTGATTTTATTTTCGACACCTCAGTTTTGGATAAATTGAGAACTTCTGATACCGAATCATCTTCTGAGGCAAAGGAGGGTGAGAAAGGAGAAAAAGATATTCTTATCAATACTTCTCCTGAATTGGTGATTAAAGACAAAGCGGAATCAAAAGTTTCTGTGGCTGAAACGATGAAAGATCTCCTGTCTGATCCATCAAAAAAAATAAAGCTTGATGATTACGTATCTTTTCATGTTAGAAAATTTTTAGACGCAACCGATCTTCGACATTTTCCTGTTCAAGGCTCAGGGGTACAAAAGGAAGAATTTATTGAGCGTTTGAATAAATATGAGGAGCTTTCAAAAGATCTTCAGCAGATTGTGATTCTGCTTTCAAAATGGGGCAACAAGGATCAATTGCAGTTGCTTGAAAAAATATTTACAAGATTGGCGGAGACTGATAAGGGTTCTTCAGGCTTGGTTTTGTGGCTCAACTTCAGCTGGTATCCTATACAACTATTGATGTATTGTGTGGGAATTGCCGCTCTCGGATCAAAAAATTATGAAGCATTGAAGGTATCATTATTGACCCTTGTTAAAGAAGAAAATTTAGAAAAGCAGGTTCCGATAATCATTCCGATGGGAAGCAACATGTCGAGGATTCATGATAGTTTCAAGTGGCTTCCCGGGCATGATCGACATTACGTTCCACGAAGCGAATACCTCTTTAAGGCTTTACAGCCCGTGATAGAAGATTTATTATTTGTTGGCAAAAGTTACGAAGCTTTATTCGATAAATTCGAGATTATCGTGGCACTTACATATGCAGATGTTATGAATAGCGATTGGGGTCCTGTCGGTAGATTCGGATGGAAACACAGTAGAGGCTATGGAATAAGTCCAGTCGCAGCTCTCATAGAAGAAGCAAAAAATGATAAAGATAATTGGGACCTGTTAAAGGCAGGAATGTTCAATAAGTCCTCATCGAGATTTATTGAAATCGCTGAAAAATATCAAGAGAGATTAAATAAACTAGGTTGGTGGTAAGTTTATTCATTTTCTTTTTCTTCTTTTAGTAAGGTAATCTTCTTGTCGTTCAGCACGAGCCTTGAGCGCAGATGTCCCATGAGCTCTCGTTTTTCTATCGCCGTTCCTTCACGTAGCACATACTTGGCATACTCCCTCGTCGCCACTTCATTCTCGTCGATCTTGAACTTCGGACTGCCTTTGCTCGCAAGTCTCTGCAGTCTGTTGAACTTCTTAATTTCTTCCTCTAGCTTCATCCTCATGCCAAGCTCGTTGATGTTCACGATATCGATCACTTTCAGTAGTTCCTCGATTAGCTCCTCCTCTCTTACGTATTTATTCTTGCAGTTTCGATCTTTCGACTTCGAGCAGGAGTAGTAGATGTATTTGGCGTTGGTGCCGTCTTTCAGTTCCTTGTATTTCTCCTGCGCCGTGATGCCCGACTCACACATCCCACAGGTGAAAAGCTTGGTGAAAGCGAACTCTCGGTTTTCTCGCACGATCTTGTCTCGCTTCAATCGCTCCTGCACTTTCTTGAAGAGTTCCTCGGATATGATCGGCTCGTGCTTTCCGTGGTAGAAGAGTCCACTGTTTCTCGGAAACTCAAAGATACCGTAGTAGAAGGGATTTTGGAGCGTGCGATATACGCCCGCAAGAGTGAGTGACTTGTTTCCTCTGGTGTAGAAATTCAAATCGAACTTGAGCCAGTTGTATACCTTTCTTCCGCTCCACTCATCGTATGCTACTTTCTCGAATATCTGCTTCATGATCGGCGCACGATCTGGGTCGACCGCCACTTGGCATTTCTTGTCGAACTGTTTCTGATTGAGATATCCCAAAGGTGCCATTCCAGGCCAGAGTCCCATCTCCACTCTTGTTCTAAGTCCTCGCTTGACGTTGATGCCTCGGTTGTCATTCTCCAACTTTGCTTGGCTACACAAAATCATCAGCATGAACTTGTCATTTGGGGAGTTTGTGAATTGCTGACCGTACGTTCGTATGTCCTTCAGCACGTTCGCATCCATGAGGTCGATCACTTTTCCGAGGTCTCCTGCATTTCTAGATATTCGGTCTGGTGCCCATGTCAGAATCCCATTGAACTTCTTCTGCTTGATCTCCTCGACGATCTCGTTGAAGACTGGTCGTTGCCCAGTTTCCTTTGCCGAGTGTGATTCTCGCTTCATCGTCACGATCTCCAACCCCTCTCGTTCGGCAAGTTTCAGCATCTCACTGATCTGGCTGTCGATCGAGAGGACTTGTCGTTCCTCCGATTCCGTTGATTTTCTCGCGTAAAGGCAGTACTTCACTGGCACTACCTTTGCCGGAGCCTTTTGGGGCAGCTCCGAAGGCCCTTGTGGTGCTTGATACATTGGTTTCCTTGTTATTTATCTATTAATCCCTACAAACACAAGGAATGACGCAAGTCGCCGAGGAAGTCTAGGGCGTCTCATGTCCTATCTGTTGGCAACTCAAAAGGGTCGAAGGTTGCTATTTCTTTCCTCATTTTCTCGAAGTCTCTGAAAACCCTGTTGTATATCCTGATCACTTTTCCCTTACGCTTCTTGGTGTCACCACTTTCAAGAAAATCGACGAGATCGTCGTCGATGAAGGAGGCGAGGGAAATATATGAAGCGACCAGTAATCTGATCCGCTCCTTGATTGCCATCTTTAAATGTAGCTTGGATTCAGGCAGTTTCGACATACGGTTAAAAGGCGTAGAGCCTGTCGGCTCATGATATTTGAAATGCTTTGAGGCATCTATGATTGCTTCGATGTCGTCCACCCTTTAATTGATGACGCTGATACCCGAGGGAGTCTAGCTATTGGTAAGTCGGACTACACAAAAAATCGAATGTAAGCTAGGGTTCAAACAGCTTCGAATAAAGCCATTTTATGTTAAAATCATTTTATGAATGAAAAAGCTCCAGAAATACTACCGACCATGGAATTACCTAGCATTTTGCCGGAAGAGCAAGCGGAGGAGTATTTAGTTCGAATCACTGATCTTATCTATAAAGAAAAGTATGGCGGAGAAGCGACGTTTATTTTTGAAAAAGGAATGAATATTCATGCCGACCCTCTTTATCAAGAACATTTGAAATTGGCTTTGCAAATGGTGGCAACAGCGTCTTTACAGCCAAAAGAAAAGTTTTCTGATGAAAAAAATCAACAGACGTTAGAATCGATTAAAAAAATACTTACTTCCGCAGCAAATGTATCAATGATAAAAGAGGAAGGAAGAATTTCTTTTGGGCATACCAATACAGAACGGCCATTTTCCGGAAAAACTACAAAAACTGACAATATCCCTTATTCTCATTCATTATTCGGTGTGGGAGTTGACTCGCATGAAGCGATAGAATATCTCAAAGGCCTTGTGAAAAATAAAGTAGTGTATCTTTTGGGCGGGGGCAATTCTGTCCAAGATATTCTCCATTCGGAGGATCTTGCCCCTAAACAGGTGGTGAACATTGATCCCTTTATTGAAGTAGAGCCGATGAGTAAAGGAAAAAATAATAATTACATTTCAATTGGCACTAATGCTGAGGATCCAGTATCTGTACGCAATGAGCTTAAAAAACATCAAATTGAACAGGCTGATGAAATTTGGGCTTCTTATTCTGTACCATATTACCTAAGTACCCCTGAAGAAATTGCTGGCTTGTTTGATACGATAAAGCAATCGCTCGCAGAAAATGGTATTGCACGGATCACTCCTATCGCCATGCAGGGCAACGACAAAGAATTATTTGAAAAATCAAAAGAGGAATTCATGAATCAAATACAATCGCTTTTATCGTCTCCTGAATATAATGTCTATGTAACTTCTAGCACCGCAGGATCAACTTTATTTATTGAAAAGCTGCCTCAAAAAACACATGAAGAATAAATATGCGCATTTAAGCATCCAAGAAATCCTTACCCATTTAAAAACTCAATTCTCGGGTCTTTCGAGTGAAGATGTTTCTACTAGACTTAAGGAAAAAGGATATAACGAATTGTCTTCCAAGCGGACGAGTGTCGTGAGGAAATTCATTGAGCAATATTCAAATTTTTTGATGGCACTTCTCATCTGCGGATCCCTCGTCTCCTTCGTCCTCGGAGAAGCGACTGATGGCACGGTCATCCTACTTATCTTGTTAGTAAACGGAATATTGGGTACCTATCAGGAATATCGAGCTGAGCGATTAGCTGAAGTGCTTCAATCACATATACCCCAGAGAGTACGAGTAAGAAGGAACGGGGCTGAGGAAACAATAGACAGAAAGAATCTGGTATACGGAGACGTTATTCTTCTTACAAGCGGACAGCTAGTACCAGCGGATGCGTGCGTTATCGATACTAAAGGAGTAATTGTTGATGAGTCTATCCTGACAGGGGAATCAATTGGGGTTTCGAAAGAGCTTAAAGGAATTGTATACAGCAGTACTCTTGTATGTGACGGAGCATGTGAAGCCGTAGTGACTGCTACTGCTTCCGAGACCGAGTTTGGGCAGATCGTTTCTTTCACTCATCATTCAAAAAAGAGAAGTTCTTTCTTGAAGCAGATCAATGAGCTTTCCAATTTCCTTTTTAAGATTACGATATTTATCACCGCACTTTTGTTCATTGCGCTTGAGATCTTTCGTCCCGAATTAGGCATCAATCATATCTTTCTTTTTACGGTTGCTATGGCTATTGCCATCGTGCCTGAGATGCTTCCACTTATCTCAACACTTGCTCTTACACGTGCATCCCTAGCTTTGGTTAAAAAAGGAGTGCTCATCAAAAGATTGTCTTCGCTTGAGGATATGGGAGGGGTGGAAATCATATGCACCGACAAGACAGGAACACTCACCAAGAACCTACTTTCGGTAACTGATATCGTTTCTGCTGACTCTGAAAGATGTTTGGCAGCGGCCCTTGTCGCTTCGGAGGAAATTCAAAACACTGAGACATTCTTTTCTGGATCATTTGATGTGGCGCTGTGGAATTATGCTACCGAAAGCCTGCAGCAAAAAGCGAGAGAAATGAAAAAGATATTCAGCAGTTCATTTGATTTTAACTATAAATGGCGTTTTACTGTCTCTTCTAATGACAATCATAATATTCGCTTGTTCATCAAAGGTGCTCCAGAGAGCGTCCTTAGTCAATGTCTCGTTTCAGAAGATGATAAAAAGAAGCACTTGGAGGATATAAAAAGATTAGGTGAACGAGGTCTTAGAACCTTGGTGATAGCGGAGAAAAAAATTGAAGTGAAGGAAGAATATACTAGTGCGGAGGTATCAGGCTTAGAATATCTCGGCTATGTTGTTTTCGAGGATCCAGTAAAAGAAAGTGCCTCTATCACTCTTGCACGATCGGAAGAGTTGGGCCTTAAGATTAAAATTATTACTGGGGATGCTTCGGAAGTTGCCCTTCATGTTGCTGAAAAAGTAGGCATGAAAGTATTATCTGAGGAAATAATGCTTGGTTCTGATGTCGAAGAGATTGAGGAATCCAGAAGATACGATGCCTTGAAGCATATAAAGATATTCGCGCGGGTAAGTCCCAAGGAAAAATTTGAGATCATCAGGGTTCTTTCGCTACATCATGCCGTCCTTTTCCTGGGGGAAGGGGTGAATGATGCGCCAGCGCTTAAAAGCGCGGATGTAGGAATGGTCGTTCAGGAGGCTTCGGATATCGCAAAAGAAAGTGCTGATATTATTCTTACCAAACCTGATCTTTCTGTAGTTATCGAAGCAATCTATCTTGGAAGACAAATCATGAATAATATTAGCAAGTACATCCTCATTACCCTGACGGGAAATTTCGGTAGTCTTTATTCTCTTTCTCTCATATCGATCGTTTCAAAAACATTACCTCTTTTACCAACTCAAGTTTTGCTTGAAAACATTCTGACTGATGTCCCTATGATAAGCACCGTTAACTCTCCCATTTCAAAAAGTGAAGAAAGCAAGCCTGTGCGTCAGCATATAAAGGATATCTGTATTGCATCATCAATCTTCGGATTTGCTATTCTTCTTATCCAATTTGTCTTCTATAATCTATTTTCACATTTGCCTGAGGATCTTTTCAGAACTATTTGGCTCATAGAGATCATCCTATTTGAATTCATGCTTATTGTCTCACTTCGGACTACTTTCTGGTTTTGGAAAGCACCTCCCCTCAGACCTGGGACGAGTGTCTTCTTTTTATTTGTTGTAGCGTTCACGGTCTTAATGCCTTTCATTCCTTACATAAACAACGCATTTCATCTACAGCCATTCGGGTTTGAATACGTATTTCCAATCGTGGCAACCATCATCTCTGGATTTATCATTATTGAAATAATGAAAAGAATGGTATTCGCAAAATCACTTCGTTGACTTTCGTCCCGCCAAAGTGTTTTATGTTCATAATAATTAAATTATAAGCTTAATTTTGCTACAATACTCTATATTATGGAAAAACAGCCTCTTAGCGGATCAGAGCAAAAAATTCAAGAATATGTCGCCAGAATTAAGGGTGGTGAGTCGAAAGATTCAATCCTGCAAGGTTTACCGCCTTCCTTTGTTGCTGGTATTGAAGCAGGTATTAATGAATCAGAAAGTACTACGGAATCGAAAACGGAGAAGGTTGACATGAGTGAACAAAAAGACGAACCTTCTGTTCCGCCACAGTATGAAGGTTTGGATGCTGATACCCTTGATTTCATTTGGACTATTCCTGAATACATAGATACCGAAAAAACCAAGCGGGAAAAAGACAGAAAACAAAAAATTATAGATACTCTCAGAAAAAAAGAATTGGGCGGAACAGAAATACAGGAAAAAAAACTTGTCGATGAAGTAAAAGTGGAACAGATCCGAAAAGACCTTGGTATTGGTTCTGATGAAGCATTAGTGTCAAAACAGCAAGAGCTTGCCGCGATTCAAAATAATGAAGGAGAGGAAAATCATCTTATCTCTGGTTTAGTAAAACTTGTCTCTCAAGGAAGAAAGCAAGCTGTCATAGATTTGTATAAAAATCTTTTTGATAATATCGATGATCCAGATTCTCGCAAAAAACTAGCCTCTGGATTATTTCAAGATGTCTACAATAGATACAGAATTGCAGAATACCCAACTGACCCAGTCGAAGAGCAGACATGGGAGGATGCACTCAAAAGCACAAAAGTGGGTATAAATAACAAGAAAAGTGAATGGATGTATCGTGGGGTTTTTCCGAAAAATGGTGAGGAGACTACCACTCGCGGATCGTTCAATGTTAATGTCACACCTGAATTAATTGATAGTCTCGATGATATGATCGCGAGCGGAAAGATAAAAGCAAATTATAAATTTGGACAACCTGGAACAACCGCATCGCCAACAGAACGGCACGACTCGATCAGTATTTATTTCCTAGAACAGCCGAGCGACGAAGCACTTCAAGAATTAGCGACAACAATAAAGCCATATGTCCGTGGCGACAATCTGCTTGGTAAGAAAATAGAAGATGGATTTTTCATGTCAGAGGTTGGTTCTGTAGAAACTGAACACATAGAATCTTTTATCGAGGAACTAAAATCAAAAGATCCCGCTTTTGCCGAAGCGGTGAAAGGATACACCTCACCGCAACCAGGAAGAGGTAATTCACTTAAGATGTCAGAAGCTCAATTCTATGCTGTTAAAGATGTCGCTCGGGCTTTTGGATACGGCATTTCTTACGACAAAGATAAAGGATTTCAGATTTCTTAATGAATAATTTTCTTTGCCTACAACGACAGAAGATCAAAATTACGTATATCACGGCTCGCCAGTAAGATCGTTTGAAGTCGTCACTCCGAAACGAAACAAGCGAGTTCAGATATCCAACAAGACAGGCGAACACGAAGTCATTTTCGATGACATTTCTTTCCATGCCACTCCGTACAAATGGATCGGCATCGCATATACCTATCATTCAAAACCATACGAAATCGATGGCAAGCAAGCCCATTACAATATGGGAGTGAGTCTCTATGTTCACGAGAAAAAGCTCACCATTTATGGTTTTGAATCCTTGGAAAAAAGTCTGGAAAAACTCTATGGCGACGGAGGATATCTATACGTATTCGACAAGAAAGATTTTTTCCATACGAAAGGGTTAGGAAATCTTGAGGTCATCACTAAAGAAGCCATCAAGCCCGTTTCAATTGAAAGGATTACTGATCCAGTCAAAAAGCTCAAAGAATTAGGAGTAGAGTTTGAATTTATTGATTTATCCAAACCTGAGAATGAAAGGGACAGAAATTATTATTAACTCTTTCAATAAATCCCGATATCTCGGTACTGTGAAGGCTCGTCGTAATAAGGATCTAAGAAGTCATCCTCAAATTGTCTCCTGTCAGACATCTTCTTCACTTCTTTCACCATTGTCATCGCAAGCGCACTCGGAATGGAAGAATCAGTGCCGTAATCTGCAAGAGTTTCTCTGTCGATGATCTTCATCTTGTTTCCACTCTCTGCCCATACGATCGATAGAAGGTCATCGAATATCGGCCTGCCGAATAGCTTGCCACCTCTTCGGAGCCAATCAGCTAATTTCGCATAGCTTCGTGTGTAATTGTCCGTGTAAAGATTTGAGTCAAACTGCGGTGATTCGTTCATATCAATTCCATACCTCTGACGATCCACATATTTACCTATGAGAAAATGACCTGGGGCAAACTGTCGCAACAGCTTGCATAATTCCTGTCCTCTGTCGCCTTTGTCCACGAAGATATTTGTATCCGATATTGGTACGTCATAGACGTGCGCTAACTCGATGATCTTCATTGCCACTTTCGCCGTATCTTCAGTTGGTTCGTGATACACAACCTCGGCTGCATTGTCTGATCGAAGCACTATTGTCGAGTGAGTCATGTTTCTTCCCGCTAGAACTACGCCGAATCTTTTGTCACCGACATGAGAAATCTTCTCGTGGTAGCTGTCGTTCAGTAACCGCTCCTCGAAGAGGGAGTGATGGCCTTTGATCACCTTCGAGTCCTGCTCAACGATACTGAGTACGAGGATGCAGAACGCATCACAGAGGTCATCGTGACTTTCTGTGCCGAATCCTGTGAGCTGTGACATCAATTTCTCCGCACCGACTTCAGGAAACACCACCGTACCTGCTTGTATGTGTCCTGATGCCAAGGCGAGCCTCGCTCGTTTGTCCGTTCCGTGCAGTTTCCATTCCTTTGCGGGGAATCCGTCTGATACTAGCTGATCGACCAATGATTTCTGGTATGCCACAGTCTCTATCCACATTCCAGTCGGAATGCCGTTACCGAGCCCATTTGATACCGACTTAATCCTCTCGATGCTTTTTGGAAAGTCCATCCTCTCATTCACTGGATTGGCCATGATATATATCTTCAAGGATTTTCTTCTGCCATGTACTCTCCCCGATACCATTGCTGTATAGTCCGCCGTATCTTTTTCAGAGATAGCAGGATCTACTCCACTTGCTGCATATCTGAATGTCTCCACGGGAGGAAGAACTTTGTATGTCTGTATCCATTCAGGTCTGACAACCTGATCATCATCGGCGATAATCTGCAACATATACTCGCGTTGCCATGCTTGAGAACTCGGCACCGACTTACGGAAAGTATCAATTTCCGTTTGAGTGGAAAACTTTTCAGGCCATAATGATTTACCGTCTGTGTCGAGGAACGGATATGCACGAGTGGTACCCGGCATCTCATTCTTAAATATTGCTGTCTTTAACTTCATGATAAGTGACTCGTTGTGGAGCTTGGTACCGATGACTATGAGACGGGTATCTATGTCTCCCAACGGCATAATATCTCCTGTCAGCCAGTCAAACATTTTCTTCCTGCTTTCTGCCGTTTTTACGATATCCAAATCTTCCAAGTCGTCGCAGATGATGAGGTCGGGGCGGTGGGGTCCGTGCTTGATTCCTCTAATCGAGTTATCTATCGAAGCAACCGTGATTCGTGCGCCATAATTTGGAAGGACGATTGAGACAGCACGCCATTCGTCATTTGGTTCCTCGAACGGTCCGAGGTCAGCCTTAAGGAGTTTGTTTGACTCAAGCTCTATCTTGATATTTGCAAGATATTGTTTTGCCTGACTTTCTGTCTTGGCGATGATGAGGACGAATTTCTTTTGTTGTACCCCGAGAATCGACCAGATGGAATACGAGGTACCCATGATGGTGGTCTTGCTTGATCCTCGGAATGCTTCGACTACGACATTCTTCTGCGTCGTATCCTCCGTCAACTCGAATAATTCCTTCTGGAAAGGCGCGCTCTTGTATTTCATGTAATGGGTGAAATATATCTGAAAGAACCAGTAGTGACATTCTCGGGTCAGATTGCTGCGGGTAACTTGGTCTTTGATGATTCTGTTCAGTTCTTCGGGTTCTATGTCTTGATTATGATTGTGTATAGTCATTTTCGTTTTCTGTTATTGGTTCTTGTAATACTGTTGTTTCCTGTATGCCGAGCACCTTTCGTATGAGTGCCTCCTGCTCGAGAGTCATAGGATCTTCCTTCTCGATCGTCGCCCTCACATCAAGCCTGTTGCTGTAGTCAGGGTGGTGCTGGCGGAGCCAGAGCTGAATTGCAGGGAAATTCTTTTCCTTAATCAAAGTAATGAGCTGGCTTTCGCTCAAGTCATTGATGAGTTCCACGCCATCTTTCATCGCTTCATCGGAATTCTTCTTGAATTCGGCATCGTCCTGCCTCCACCTGTAGTAGGTACTCTTGCCGACATTACATCTGTCGCAGACAAGCTGAATAATCGGCGTTTTCTTCAACTGCTCGATAATCAATTTCTTGTCAGTATCTATTCTTTTTTGTGTGTTTTCATTGGTCATATTTTTGAGTTTTCCACAGTTAGCTTGTAATACTAGGTTTCTCTTTCTTTCTCTTAGTTTTGTGTGTTAACTTACTTAACCAGTTTCGGTAAAGTAGGTTTACTGCTTTCGGTTAACTTGCTTTACCACCCCTCTCAGTTATCCACAGCCCGCGCATCACTTTTTCCTAAGACTTTGTTTCTCTTTGTTTCCTAGATTTTGTGTGTCTACCTAGTAGACCACTATTGGTCTAGGAAATAGACTACTTCTGGTCTACTAAGTAGACTGGTCTATCTGCTAGACTAGTTTTTCCACAGCCTTGCCAGTCAGTTTCTCCCATCGACTTATTGCCGTCTGTACATACTCAGGATCAAGCTCGATTGCGATGCAGATACGCTTGGTCTGCTCACAGGCTAGGAGACATGTTCCCGAGCCGAGGAAGGCATCGTAGACCGTGTCGCCAATGCGGGTGCTGTTGAGGATGAGATGACGAAGGAGCGGCACAGGTTTGGTCGTCGGATGGAAAGGGCTTTTGCTCGGCTTCGGATGGACGATGACGCTCTTGTCCTTCGATTTCAGGAATTCGTGAGTTCCATGCCAACCATATGCGATTAACTCGTGCATCGGGGCATAGTCCATTCTTCCGACGACAGCTTGTGTCTTTACCCAGACAATGAGTTGAGCGAATTTGCATCCGATACTTTTCATTCCATCACGAAGAGCGAATATCATCTTGTCCGAGTTGAAGATGTACAGGGCATTTTTCTTTTCAAGATGTGGTGTGACCACACCAAGCCAGTCTTCAGTGAACTTTTTGTATTCCTCGTCGCTTTGCAAGTGATCATTCTCGATTTTCTTGTCCTTAAGCAATGCTTTGAAATTCTGTTTGCTCTCAGCGACCGCCACGCCATATGGAGGATCGGAAATGATCGCCTTGATTTTTCTCTTGCCGATTACTTTCGCCACGAATTCCTTGTCCCTCGAATCGCCACAGGCAATCGTATGTTCGCCAAGCTGAAAAACATCGCCGACCTTAATTGAGTTTGGTGACTTTTTCATTTGGAGAGAGTTGCTTAAAGCGGTTGATAATGAGCTGGCAGAATATTGGCTCTATCTCGCAGAGATATGCGGTGCGTTTCAGCTGTTCACAGGCAGACAAGATACTTCCTGATCCTGCGGTCAGATCAAGAACAATGTCATTAGGCTTTGAGCATCTTCGCAATGCTTTCTCGTGCAAAGTCGGTGGCTTCTGCGTTGGGTGAGCATATTCTTGTGATGGCAATCTTTTGACCAACCAGATATTGAGCATGTCCATGATGTCCTCGGTGAGACGATTGCCCGTGGTCATCTCTTTGTTCAGAATCTCATGCAGGTTTTTTACCTTGTCAGAAAGGTATGGTTTACCTCTTGTTCCGTACACGCAGTACTCGGTCACTTTGTTGAAAGCGATATTAGGAGTGGGATTCGCTGTGGACTTTACCCATAGGCATAATCTCTTTGAATCGATATCGAGTTCTTTGTAGAGTTCTTGGAGAAGATACACATACCGTTCGTCGCACCAGAAGAAAACATGTATATCAAGCTTTGAAACTGACAGCGCATTTTGCATCAGCGTTTTTAAGAATGTCCGGTACTCGTTTTCGCTTTTGCTATCATCGGTCGTACCACCATACCTTGCTTTGTTGCCGACGCCTTTGCTGTAATCGAGAGAAATATTGTAGGGCGGATCCGTATCTACCATATCCGCAAGCTTTCCGTTCATTATTTTTTTCACCACCTCGGGATCAAGCGAACTTCCGCATATCAATCGATGTCTTCCTAGAGAAAAGTAGTCTCCAGTCTTGATATCGGTTTCCTTAATCTTCTCCAATTCCTTTTCCTCGTCGAAGTTGTCATCGGTCACTTCAAGATTGTCGTCGAAGATATTGGTGAGGTCTGCGGAGTCGAATCCTGCCGTGAGCAGGGTGTCGATATCAAAATCACTCGCCAATATCTCCCAATCCCACGATCCGCCCGAGCGGTTACTTGTGAGAAGGTATTGTTTGAACTCACTTGGCGTGAGTTTGCGATTCGGGGTTCTGACTTCGATTTCTTCTTCGCCTCGGCCAAGAAGCTGTAAAGCTTTGATACGTTGATGGCCTGCCGCGATTTTTCCATCAAGATTTATTGCAGGCAACTCAGCAAGATTGAATTTCTTGAGGCTTTCTTTTAAATCTTCCATTTGTTTGTCTGTGATCTTACGGGGGTTCTTCTCGTATGGAAGCAGATCATTGACTCGGCGCTTTTCGGTGCGCCATACTAGTGGTTGTAGTTTTGACATTGTTATTATTGCTAAATTGATAATGGTCGCAGTATGTACTGCGTGTTGTGCACAAGTATGGGAATTACTTTTGCACAGGCTAATCGTAATGGCAGAAAAAAGTAAAACAGGGTGGATTACTTTTTCTCCCATGACTTAAGGGTAATTCCCGAAAAGTGATTTTCCTGTTGCATTACTTTTGCCTTGCACAATGGTACTCGCTTAAAATCGCAAAAAGGTGTGCATTACTTTTGCTACTCAGAATCGTATGCTGGCCAACGCATCCAATTAGTGGGTATTGAAAATGCTACTGGATATAAAATGTGAAAAACACTGTGCAATCAAATCGTAGCGGACCCGAATAGTTCTGTCTGGAGGAATTACCTGGCCGAGAATAGATATTGAAATTAGTCCAGAAATACGGGATCAGGTATGAAAAAGTAAATGAGACACCGTATTTTGAAGTGTCCCATTTACTATTTTCCATTTCTACCCTTATTTTACTTGGTCTTTTTGCTCCTCACTTTTCAAAATACCCCTATTTGGGATACCCCGTATATGTGTCTCAAATGTCCCATTTGCAAGAAGTCAGACCGTGACTCACAAGCCTCAAACGGCCGAGTCGGAATATGCTAAAATACCCTTACAAGGCCTCAAGGTGTGGGTACCGTACCCACGACGCCCGCACGGTTGTACACACAAACACAAGTAAAGACCCGCCGAAAGGTGTGTTTTTGTTTTGGGTTTTTAATTGCAAAGATATAAAATACTTAATTGACTTTTAGTTGTAGTCCATATCTCCCTATGCTACAGTCTTGATATCTCAGTCAACCCGCCACACTGCTATCCAATGAAAAAGTTCAAAAAATTGATAACAAGACTCATTCTCGGGCGCTCGATCATTCGTCGGATACGAACAAATCGAAAACTGCGACATCAATACAAACATGCTGTTGCCAATAAAACAATGCGCATCAGTATCAAACGCCAAGGAGTGACCATCTCCGCTCGCGTCCATCACTTCTCGGATCTCCTGAGTATTCAACACATCCTCAAGGTGGCCCGAGAGAATTATCGAGCAATCAAAAGGCTTCGCGCTACGCGCAAATGGATACTCGCTTAGGGCTCATGCCAACGAACAGCTTCAGTGTCCTACTCACAAACCGCAGGTCCACCCCGCCTGCGGTTTTTTTATTTACCCCTGCTCAAATTCTCCAAAGGGAGTACTATTAGTATGTATGAAACAGGCCACAATCTGTTTTTGCTTAAAAAATAACCCGATCCTTCTTGGAATGAAGAAGGTTAATTTTGGTACTAGCAAGTGGAATGGGTACGGAGGCAAAGTTGGAGACGAGGTGCCAGGATAAACCCCGAGAGCTGCGGCCGTTCGAGAACTCAAAGAAGAATGCGGCCTTACAGCTACTGAAAAAGATATGACGCATGTAGCAATTGTGCGTTTCTATTTTGAGGACAAACCGATCTTTGAATGCTTCGTCTACACGTGCAACAACTGGCAAGGTGAACCAGTTGAAACAGATGAGATGAGACCAGAATGGTTTCCACTCGAACAAATTCCATACGAACACATGTGGGATGCAGATAAAAGGTGGCTGCCGATGATTTTGAAAGGAGAAACTTTTGAGGCGACAGTTGTATTTAATGCTGACGGATCTGCGTTGAAAAAATTTGAATCAAAGCCTGTGATTTTTGAGAGATAATGACAAAACCGGACACCCTTCACAAATATTTATACCCATTGTACCATTCTTTTAACCTTGGATAGCCCAGGGTAGTTCAAATCCAACAGAACCAATCTATTGAGCCCATGAAAACATTGCTTCTTCTTGTTGTGGCAATTCTCGCCACTACCCCATCCTGCTCGTACCAGTACGTTCCACCAACCCAAACGGCGGTGGATACCTACGAGGCAAAGATCAAGTCTGGCCATCAAGCACTCGCCCCGCACGGTCACCTGTATCAGACAAATCAATCTACTGATCTGGTCAGCTACAGCAGCCCCGACCATCGCACCGAAAACATTGGAGCGCTCGTTACCATCCGGCGATAACAAGTCGTCATCGAATCAAAAACACCCACGGCCAGAGGTTCATCCCTCTGGCTTGTTTTTTATTTATTTTTAAAAAATCGCAACTTTTTCAAACTCTTTTGCCAAGCATTCACAGAGTGTTTTCGTACCATTTAGTCAAATGTATGCTAAAATATTTTCAACATGGGTAAGGATCCTTTTATCTGGGAAGCGCACGAATATTATTTTCAGGAAAAATCTGCTGATTGGTATTGGATCGTAGGTATCATCGGTGGATCAATTGGTGTGATCGCTATTATTTTCGGTAATATTTTATTTGCACTTCTTATATTCTTGAGCACGATTGTACTATCTATCTTTGCCTCAAAAGAACCTTTGCTTGTCCGATTTGAAATTAACAAAAGTGGCGTAATTATTCACAAGACCCTCTACCCTTTCGGTACGCTTGAATCTTTTTGGGTCGAAGACAATAGACATATCGGTCACCCATCTCAACTTTTTATCAAATCTCGAAAATTCATCGTACCCCTTATCGCTATTCCACTTGAAGGCATCAACCCTGAAGACATTAGAGATTTTCTTCTCGATCACTTACTTGAAGATGAACACGTAGAACCGGTTGGTCAAAAACTCCTAGAGTACTTTGGTTTTTAAACTTTTTGTGCTAGTTATATGTGAAAGCTCTCGTCGTTCAATGGATAGGACGTAACTTTGCGGAAGTTATGATACAGGTTCGATTCCTGTCGAGAGCACAAGTATCGCGAAATTCAAACTGCTTTGGATTTCGCGATACTTGTGCTGGCCAGAACAATGTTTTGTCAGTAGACAAAACACGCGAGGTGAGGTCGACAGTTCTGAGCTGCGCGAAAAAACTGGTGACCACTAGATTAACCATTTATAAATTCTTTATAGTTCCCCTTCCCTGCAATTTTCCCGAAAAAGGTGTATCATATTTCTATGTCATTTTTATCAGATACAAAAGGCTTCGTCACCTTTGTTTACGCATTTTTTATGCTCATATACTGGACTGGAGCATTTGTGATTCTCTATCACCTCATTCGTTTCGGCGTAGGTAGTCAACCCAAGAAGATCGCAATGGTATTCTTGGCCGGATCGCTTATCTTATCAATCATCGCAAGCCTGTTTTTTGGACAAATTATCCTAAACACAGCAGCGTAAACCCACAAAAACCATGTTTGATTTTTTAAAGAAAACATCTTACACATTTGAAGGAAAGAAGGAGCGAGAGGACGTTATTCTTTTCCTTCATCAGCACTGGTTTGTTTTGGTAAACAAAGTCACGGTAGCCATGATCCTTGGGCTCCTTCCTTTTCTTTTGTTAGTCATATTCGGACAATTCATTCTTGCCCACAACCTCATCCCGATGTTCACTTTCATATGGGCAGGTGAACTTATGGCCCTTTGGTTTTATCTTTTCTATACACTTACTATGTATACCCTTGATTACTGGATTGTAACCAACGAGCGTGTAGTTGATAATACACAAAGAGGTTTTTTCAATAGACAAATCTCGGAACTAAGCATACATATGATTCAAGATGTTTCAGTAAAACTGGTTGGATTTATGCCTACTTTTCTGAATTATGGTTCAGTTGAAATTCAAACAGCAGCGATTGACAAACATTTTCTTTTGGAGCGAGTACCAAATCCTCAGTCAGTCAAAGACAAAGTAATGGAGATTATCGAGAAGACAGAAGACGAACTTGGCCCACGAATGCACGGTATGACTCAGCGCCACCATTTTCATCCAGACAAATATGTTATTAGCAGGATTAGCAGTGAAACAAAAGATGCTTTTTCTAAAGACGCAGATATAGGAACTAATCCGACAGCTACAAACAATCAAAACCCTGAAACGTTTCCTCCAGAAAATTTACCGGTTTAAAGTTTAAATTTACAAAAATAAAAACCCGACTGCGAATATGCATATCGGGTTTTTATTTTACTTTTGTTTACTAAATGTCAGCTTACGCGTTTCTCTTGATAAGAGCGACGATCCGAGACTTCTTTCGATCTGCTGCACCCTTCTTGATTGTTCCAGCTTTCGCTGCTTTATCGAGCGCAGAGTACGCAAGTGAAACAGCCTTTGTAGCTTCTTTTACTTTCTTTTCAGAAACTAACTTCTTGATTTCTCTAAGAACAGCATCCACCTTCTTCTGTCGTCGAATGTTATACACTCGCTTTCGCTGTGAACCTCGTAGAGCTTTTTTTGCTGATTTGATAATTGGCATATGTATACAAGAATGTACCAAAGAATCGTGCTTTTAGCAAATTTTTGCAAAAAGGGGGATTTTGCCCGAAACTCTAAGATAATTTCGGTAGAATTTGATAGAATATCGGCATGATTTCCTACCTAAAAGGCACCGTTCTCCAGAAGGGTATAAAATACTCGACCATCATGACTACCGGGGGTGTAGGTTATAAAGTCTACACCACCCTTGAAACTCTTGGGCATGCCACCGAAGGCCAAGAAGTAGAACTTTGGATTCATACAGTAGTGCGAGAGGACACTCTCGACCTATATGGCTTTGAAAATAGGCGTTCTTTAGAGTTTTTTGAGCTTCTCATCACCATATCTGGCATTGGACCGAAATCAGCACTTGGAATCCTTAACGCCACTACAATAGACACCATCATTGAAGCTGTCCTGACAGGCGAAACAGGTTATCTCACAAAGATCTCAGGTATTGGAAAAAAAGTAGCAGAAAAGATCGTACTCGAACTCAAAGGCAAAGTAAGCAAAGATTCAGCCGACGACTTTGGCGGCCTCGGCCGAAACAAAGGAACAGATGACGTTGAAGCCGTTGAAGCTCTCAAAGCACTTGGTTACACTCTCAAAGAATCAAAAGAAGCAATCGAAACAATCTCAAAAGAGACGAACGGCAAAGATGTAACAACTAAAATCAAGGCAGCGCTTAAGGTGCTCGCACGATAGTCTAGGAATCGATCGCAGAGCTGAGTTCTGAAAATCGCGCAACTTGCATACCAAACAAGAAAGACTATACTCCTCTTTAAGATGCCCGAACTTCCAGAGGTACAGACTACAGTGGACGGAATAAACAAAGTCGCCAAAGGTCGAACTATTGTTGATGTGTGGACAAATTACAATAGCGCACACTATGCAAATAGAGACGAGATTAAAAACCCTTTATTTTTTTCGAAATTCAAGAGAAAGATTATTGGGGCGAAAATTGTACAAGCCGAAAGACGAGCAAAAAATATTTTATTATTCACAGAAAAAAGCAAAAGTGCAAAAGGCCAATCCGTGATTCTCATTCACATGAAAATGACTGGTCACATCATGTACGGTTCATATATTTTTAATAAAAAGAATATGAAGGATCCGTGGAGTGCAAACGAAGATGGACCACTCAGAGACCCGTTCAACAGGCATATTCGTCTGGTTTTTACATTTGATAATGGGAAATATTTAGTACTTTCTGATATGCGAAAGTTCGCTAAAGTGACACTCATCGAAAGTCCACAGCATGTCCACGCAAGTCCTCACCTTGCCAATATCGGACCAGAACCTCTTGATAACTCTTTCACCTTCTTTTTATTCAAAGAAAGACTATTTTCACGGGTAAAATTAGGTAATAAAAGCAGCCCTAAAATTAAAGCTCTTTTGCTGGATCAGACTGTTTTGGCTGGTGTTGGAAATATTTATTCTGATGAAAGTCTCTGGCGAGCAGGAATACACCCTGAGCAACCAGTACACACTGTACCTTCAGAAAAACTCAAGAAATTATATACAAGCATTAAAGAAGTTCTAAAATCTGGAATTAATTTCGGTGGTGATTCAATGTCTGATTATAGAAATATTTACGGTGAACGTGGAGGATTTCAAGAAAAACATAATGCCTACAGAAAAACCGGAAAGCTTTGTAGCAAGAAAGGATGTGCAGGAAAAATTTCTCGTAAGGTTGTTGTAGGAAGAGGCTCACATTTCTGCAACGTACATCAAAAACTCATTTGACTTTTAATACCAAAAAAATCTTAGGTGAATATCTATCAAATTACAAGAGTTCGTACAGCACAATTCCTGTTGCAACCGAGACATTGAGTGACTCTTTCTCCCCTCTCATAGAAATATCAATATGATAATTAGCAACATTCAGAAGTTTTTCTGGTACACCCTCGACTTCATTTCCCGCTATCAAACAAATTTTTATATTTCGCGAACCTCTCATATCGCCTTTCCCATTTTTTTGCAATAAATCCATCTTGATTATTTTTAGAATTTTTTTATAAGAAATTGATTTTTTAGTTTGTTCTAATGCAATAATTACATATCCATCTTTTTTCAATTTTTTTATCTCCTTAGTTGCGTCCACTTCGTACATCCATGGGACACTTTTCTCAGCACCGAGGGCAGTCTTCGCAATTTCCGGCTGAAGTCTTTGAAACTTGTCTACAGGACATGGACTGTGACCAGCAAGAATAATACGCGAAACACCAGCTCCATCAGCAGTCCGAAAAATCGCGCCCACATTATGAGAACTTCGAATATCTGGAAGTACGAGCACAACTTCATTTTTTACTCTCCGCTTTTTTACCTTCACTTGTGTGTTTATTTTTGAGTCCATTTTGTTTGACTGTACCTTCATTTTGCTGTTTATATCACAAAGACAAATTTCAAGATACTGTGGTACCATGTTCTTTATATGATAAATCCATTTCCTGAACTTCTAACATTTAGCCTTCTTGGCCCAACTATTTTGCGAATAACACTTGCTATCTATGTCATCAAGATGGGTTCAAAAAAAATTAAAAACACCGATCACAGACTTGCCTCTTTTTTTGAATCACTAAGTTTCAAACCAAGCCATTTATATATTAAAGTTCTTGCTATTGTTGAAATTCTTATGGGTATCGCACTCCTTGTAGGACTACTTACTCAGATCGCAGCACTTGTGATTGCTATTATTACTTTCATTTCCATCATCGTCACTGTTCGACACCCTGAAGTGGGTCTTCAAAAATCTTCCGATTATACCCTCCTCTTTATTATCGCCATTTCACTTGTTTTGACAGGAGCAGGACTTGTAGCAATCGATCTACCCCTCTGATTCATCTGGTATTTACTGGTTAATTTAAATATCAATGAGTTGCTGTTTTGTATTTTTCTGATATATTTCTACGGTATGCGCCCGTAGCTCAGTTGGTAGAGCAGCTCCCTTTTAAGGAGACGGTCGTAGGTTCGATTCCTACCGGGCGCACTAGATAAAAAAAGACTGCACTGCTGCAGTCTTTTTTTGTACATGGGCGAGACGGAGCTATGTCGAGTCAGTAGACGAGACAAGTGAGTCGGGGTCGCGGAAATTCCTGAGCGACGGCGAAGGAATTATCTGTGACCACAAACACTACAACCCACCTATTAAATTGTTACCCTGGACATAAAAGGAATCAATCATTCTCCTTTAAAAACTCCCGCCGATGAATTTCTTCAAAGACGGGAGATGAAGTCACCAACATGGCAGAGGGCCAATAGATTAATTCAACCAAGCTGGAGTTGAGGGACGCTCAGCAGACTTGTTGACAACGTATCCACCTGGCGAACATATCCCAGCTAACCATGCATAGAGGGCATAAATAAACTGGATGTTTCTGGTGTGGCCATTTTGAATTAAATCAATGGTTTTACCAACGAATGGATTTCCAGTTTCCTCAGGTGAAAAACGTAAGGAGATTAGATCTGCCCTCACAGCAATATCGAAACAAACCTTATCATCTGGTCTCCCCAGATCAATCCATACAGGAACATCGTCAACAGGGAGAAAAGTGGACGAGACACTTTGCAAATACAATCTGAAATGTTCTGTCGACTTGGGAATGAAATAGATCACCGAGCAACGCTCCAGGACCTTGGTACACTGAACTACATCACTCCACGAAGCTGTCATGAAATCAGATTTCTCAAACTGGGATTTGTAAAAACCAGCAAACTGATTTCCAAGAGGGGTATCCACCCCGATAATTCCAACTTTCATTGAACAAATTCCCTTCTACGTTAAAGGTTAACTAACGTGCGTAGAGTATCACACCGTTTAGTTTTGTAAATTATCCTAAACAAACCTTCTCCAATTCACACATAAAATCAATCTCACCTCGGTGCGCCTTGTGATACATACCTACCAACTCATCTATAAAATTTTCTACCTCTTTCTTTTCCCAATTCTTTTTAAATCCAGAACATTTTGAAAAAACATAAGGATTAAGATCAGCTTCTTTGGCACTCTTGAATTCAAATGTTAAATAGAGGGATTTAAACTGCCACCACAAAACTCCATGAATCTCCTCTGCCGCAACCTCATCGTGTGCCAACTCCTGAAAAACTGTCCAAGCTTTTACCTTATTCTTACTCACCAAGGCATCAGCAAGTGTAAAAGTTTTTGGCGTTTCTCTTTTAGTACTCGAGCTTGCACTGGCACCACTTCCCTCACTAGCAGCATCACGCACATTATGCTCCTCAATTTTTTCAGCATGTTTTTCAAGTTTCTTCAGTTTTTCTTTAGAAATTTTTGACTCTATCATCACGCACACATGTTCTGATGCGCCCATATCTTTCAATCGATCCTCGATATAATCTTCTGCTTCAGGATGAGCAAACAAAGAATCAAGGACAATAATATTTTTTGGTGCGAACAAGTTCATTCCTGAAAGAGTTTCATCGAGAAATCCAGAATTCCAGTTAGATTCGTTGAGACGGGTCAAAATAGCATCCGGCCGTTTTGACTGCAAAACCGTAAGCATGTTCTGCATCTTTTTTCGAGCTTTTGCCGTATCAGTTCCGTAGATTACATACAACATAGGTCTATCATAGCTTATACCTCCATTGCTTCAAGGGCATTCCAGTTTTTACCAACATTACAAGAAGTTACAATTGGCACCCCTAGAGATTGCTCAGTTGTAAGAACACTTTCCATAGTCTGTTTGATCATTTTTGCAGCTTTTTTCACTTCAGGAGTGCGGATCTCGAACACCAATTCATCATGCACTTGCATCAAAAGTCGCACCGAGTCGAGTTGCCCCAAAGCTTTAAGCTTGGCATGGATAATATTCATACTGAGTTTCACCATGTCCGCTGTGGCAGTTCCTTGGATCGGTGCATTGATGGCCATTCGTTCAGCCGCCGCTCGAATAAAAGGCAGCTTCGAGTTAATTCCCTCAAAATACCTTCGTCTACCAAAAAGTGTTTCTGTATAGCCGTTTTTTGATGCTTCAAACTTTACACGGTTTAAATATTCAGCAATTTTTGGGAAATTTTTGAAATATTGCTCATAAAAAGCCCGCGCTTCAGATTGTGTACTGCCAAGATTTGCTTTCAAAGCATTCACTCCCATTCCATATAAAATGCCGAAGTTGATCACCTTAGCCTGTCGACGCATTTCTTTGGTAACATCTTTTTCTGCTACACCAAAAACTTCTGCCGCCACACCAGTATGAACATCAACACCGGTTTTAAAAATCTCCATAAGTTTTTCATCACCTGAAAGAATAGCAGCAATACGGAGTTCAACCTGTGAGTAATCGAAAGACGCGAGCGTGTACCCATCTTCGCATACAAATGCTTCACGAATCGCTCTACCCTGTTCTGTTTTGATTGGAATGTTTTGGATACTCGGATTCACAGTCGCCATTCGCCCAGTTGCAGCACCTATTTGTAAAAAATGTGGATGAATTCTACTCTTACTATCAACAAGTGTTGGTAATGGATCAATATACGTACCAAGAAGCTTTGCGAGTTCACGATGCTCGAGAACCAAACCAATGATTGGATGTGTATCTCGCATTTTTTCAAGCTCAGATTCTTTTGTTGATCGCGCACCAGATGCTGTTTTTTTAATATTTTTTCCACCAAGAGCAAGCTTTGTAAACAAGATTTCGCCCAATTGCTTCGGTGAGGCGACGTTAAATTCTTCGCCCGCAAGTTCCCAAATCTTTTTCTCAAGAGTAGAAATTTTTTTATGATACTCGCGACTAAGATTTTTTAGGAAATCTACATTTATTTTCACACCGTTTTTCTCCATAGTTTCAACAACTTCTATCAGAGGTAATTCAATTTGCTCTAAAACAACTTGCATACCCTTATCTTTAGCCATATTTTTGAGTATTTCAAAAGCCTCTACTGCATTTTCTGTCTTCGCAAGATCATATACATCCTCTGTTGTTGGATCAGAGATATTTGAATTCAAAACAGAAACAGCCACTTTCATCTTTTTTAAAAGTTCAGGATCAACATCTTTGTAATATTCAATCACTTGTACAGCTTCGCTATTGTCGTTTGAATTTTTATCTGTTGATGTTGAACTTTTTGCAAGATTCTTATTCTCTTTTTTGTCTGAATTTTTATCACTTGTATTACCAGTATCACCCGAACCAGACCCTCCGCTTAGGCTTTGACCTTGGGTTTTCATTACCGTACCCGTCACAAGCTGGCGTACTCGAGGAACAAGTGACCGGAATTCATATTCTTTAAAAAGAGCCTCCACTCTATCAAGCTCAATATTTTTCTTCCATTCTAGAGGTAACGTGAATTTAATTGGCGCATCGCGTCGAATTGTAGCGAGCATTTTACTAAAGAGCGCTTCTTCTTTTCCTTTCTCAAGAAGTTCAATCATTCGATCCGAGATGCCAGCTTTTTTCAAAAGATTAGAATCTTTTTCGAGTGCTTCGTAAATTCCTTCAATAGTTCCAAAATGTGTAATCAAAGTTGTAGCTGTTTTTTCACCAATACCGGCAATACCAATGATGTTGTCGGAAGGATCCCCTCGTAGACCTTTGAAATCAATAAGTTGCGCTGGAGAAAAACCATATCTTTCTTTTACAGAATCCTCATCATACATAATCGTATCTTTGATTCCTTTTTTCAAAGTAAACACCCGCACGCGAGTTCCGGTTACAAGCTGAAGCGTATCCATATCCCCCGAAGCGACGATAACCTGCAAATCTTTGTATGAAGAATCCTTCAAAATAGTCTCAACAATTGTACCGAGCATATCATCAGCTTCAAAACCAGGATGGTCATACATTGGGATACCAAAACTTTCAAAAATTCGTCGAGACGACTTAAGTTGCTCAACCAGAGCATCGTCGGTCTTTTTTCGTCCTGCTTTGTAGCCATCATATGCCTGGTGTCTATATGTAGGCTGAGGTAAATCGTAACAAGCGACTACATAGTCTGGCTTACACTTTTCCAAAATACCCATAAGCATGGTCGAGAGACCATAGAGAGCACCTGTCGGCACACCAGCTGAGGACATGAAATCAGGCAAAGCGTGGTAGGCCCGATGAATAATCGCATGTGAATCAAGCAAAACAAGGGTTTTTTGCTCATACGCTTCGGTTTTTGCGACTTTTGTAGCTGCTGAAAGAACAGCCTTTGTAGAAGCTTTTTTAGGTTCGGCCATTGCGACATATATAGTACACCGAAAGTCGAGCTAGGACGATACTTGGTAACTTATTTTCCGTGTGTTTTGATCAATAGTTTCAAATTCGAGGAAAATAGTGCTCGCGGGTAGTAAATTAGCGATCTTTGATGGCCATTCTATAAAAAGCAAATTTCCAGAATCCACCAAAAGCTCAATAAATTTTAAAACCTCCATTTCTTTTTCCTCTTCTATTCTGTACGCATCAATATGTATAAATCGAGGAAAATCAGAATCTGCAGTTATATATGTTTTTTGAATTGCAAAAGTTGGGCTATTTACCACTTCTTCAATACCCAGTTCTCGAGCAATCGCTTGTGAAAACGTAGTCTTCCCTGCTCCAAGATCTCCACTGAGACCAACAACCACAGCTCGATCGGTATTATTTTTTTTAAAGGTATGCAAAAAAACCAAAAACTCTTTGGCGAAATCTACTAAATCTTCTTTCTTTATGTTTTTTTGAATTTTTATTGAATCCACAATAAAACCACTATATACAGAGTATCAGTTTAGTGCAATAATTATCTATACAAACACATCTATGACAATTCATTTTGATGAAGATAAACAGAATCAGAAACTAAAAGTTTTACGTGCTGAGGAAGAAGAAAAATCTATAGAGCTAGCCTCTGAACGGCTAGGTCTTGGGTATATCGATCTTTCACGAGTACCAATCAATACAGACGGACTTCGACTCATACCCGAACAAGAAGCTCGGGAAAATAAAATGGCGGTTTTTGATATTATTGGTAAAAAGATTTCTATCGCCATCCACTCACCACAAAACAGCGATACCTTAAATTCTATTCGAGCACTACAAAATAAAGGCTACATAGTAGCTATCTATATGGCCTCACTTCATAGTCTTGAAAAAGCTTGGGACAGATACAAAGATCTTTCTTTTGCTTTTGAAACTGAAGCAGGTTCCCTTGATATCTCAAATGATGAAATTGAAACATTGATCGAAAAAGCACGGAAACTTCCTGACATTTCAGTACTTGTAAACGAAGCACTCACAATCAAGAAAAGCCATAAAATATCACGTCTTATTGCTATCATTATGGCCGGAGGTCTTTCAACCAAAGCGTCGGATATTCACATCGAGTCAGAAGCAGAGTTTGCACGTATCCGTTATCGACTCGATGGTGTACTTATCGAAGTGGCGAAGTTTGATCTTGAAACGTACCGACTCCTTCTCTCTCGATTAAAGCTTCTTTCGGGTTTGAAACTTAACCTAAAAGACGTTGCCCAAGATGGTCGCTTTACTGTGAAAATTTACATGAGTGATATTGAAATTCGTACCTCAACTGTACCAGGTGCTTATGGTGAATCCGTGGTAATGCGTATCTTGAATCCAAAAAGTATTTCTACTCCGATCGAGGATCTCGGTTTCCCTCCTCGCCTCTTGAAGATTCTCATGGATGAAATCGCTCGACCAAACGGACTCCTTCTCACAACTGGACCAACCGGTTCTGGTAAGACGACAACTTTGTATTCATTCCTCCGAAAATCTCAGAGTCCTGAAATGAAAATTATCACGATCGAAGATCCGATTGAATATCACCTTGAAGGAATTGTGCAAACACAGGTAGAAGAAAAGAAAGGGTACACATTTGAATCCGGACTTCGAGCTGCACTTCGACAAGACCCTGACGTGATTATGGTGGGAGAAATTCGAGATGGTGAAACTGCATCTACCGCTATTCAAGCTGCGCTTACAGGTCACCTTGTATTCTCTACTCTTCACACCAACAATGCAGCGGGAACATTCACCCGTCTAATTGATCTTGGTGTTGATCCAAAAGTTCTTACTTCTGCCATTCGTGTAGCTATGGCACAGCGACTTATCCGAACATTATGTAAAGAATGTAAAAAGAAAATTCCAATTCCTGCTGAAAAGCAAGCATATGTTGATGGTCTTTTTGAATCATTGAAGGGTTATGAAGAAGAGAAAGAATTCACTTCAAAGCCAACTGAGGTATACACTGCAGTAGGTTGTGAAGCTTGTAACAAAACTGGTTACAAAGGGCGAATCGGTGTGTATGAAGCAATTTTGGCAGACAAAGCTATTGAAAATATTATCCGAGAAAATCCATCAGAACGAGAAATTCGTGAAGCTGCTCTCCCTCAAAGGATTCTTTCAATGAAACAAGATGGACTTATTAAAGTGTTGCACGGGATCACCTCATTTGATGAACTTGAACGTGTTGTTGATATGGCAGAAGAATTTATCAAAGCAAAACCTATTGAAAACACAGCGAGTAACTTTGTTGATCCGTTTATTGCACAACAAGACTCATCAATAAGCGAAAATTTGGGGCGACCACTAACGGAAAATCTTGACCTTACCCCTACTTCAGGTCTTAACACAGAAATTAACCCAAATCCTGCACAAAACGTGTAAAACTGCGTTGACTTTGCATAAAATAAGCCTATCCTAAAGAGTGTAAGCGAGTATGTTTGTAGTATGAAAATACCGCAAGAAAAAGAGTATTTTGAAATAATGAAGCGCGAAGTGGCGCAAAATAAGACAAAAGAAAAAACAGCCGATTAAATCTCCAAGCAATGCTTCCCATCCGGAGACAAGAAGCCCGATGTTTTCTTAAGGATAGCCCCAGTAACGGGACCGTGAAGACTCGAACCAGAGCGTCCTTTAAAAAACACCGATTAAAACTACGAGGTTTCTATTGCTTAGAGATTTAAGGGGCCGTTTACGACACTATAATAGCACGTATTAACATGTTGTCAAGTACTTTCCTTTTCCCTCTTTTTGGGTTGGATTTAGGTTTGAGCTTTGTTTTTTAAGATATTTTGATGATATTTTTATCGAGATTTTATATACTAGTATTGTGAATTCTGACGAAACAAAAAACATTACAGCCGATGAAAACAGTGTCGCACAAATCGACACAGAAATTGAAGGAAAAAACTCTCCTGAAGAAGCTGTTTTGGATAAGACTCTTCGACCAAGTAGGTTTGATGAATACATTGGCCAACAAAATATCAAGGATAACCTGAAAATCCTCTTATCTGCAGCACATGAGCGAGGGCACCCACCTGAACACCTTCTTTTTTATGGGCCACCCGGTCTTGGAAAAACAACTCTTGCTCATCTTATTTCAAAAGAAATTGGTGCCCAAATTAAATCAACCTCAGGACCTGCCATTGAGCGTGTTGGAGATCTTGCTTCTATACTTACAAACCTTTCTGCGGGTGACATTCTTTTTATTGATGAGATCCATCGACTCAACAAAACCGTGGAAGAAGTTCTTTATCCCGCCATGGAATCTGGTCAGATCGACATCATTATTGGTAAAGGACCTTCTGCACGAAGTGTTCAACTAGACCTTCCACCATTCACCCTTGTATCTGCTACAACCAGAATCGCTATGGTTTCTTCACCACTTCGTTCGCGATTTTCTGGAGGAGTGTTTCGACTTGAATTCTATACCGAAAACGAGATTAAAAAAATTCTCGAGCGATCCGCGCGACTGCTTGGTGTTGAAGTTGATGACACTGCACTTAATGAAATAGCCAAGAGGAGCCGAAGTACCCCACGAACCGCAAACTATCTCTTAAAACGGTGTCGAGATTTCTCTCAAGTAAAGAAGACGAAACTTACTCGCGAAGCTGTGGATGTTGCTCTTGGTATGATTGGTATTGATGAAAAAGGTCTGACACATTCTGATCGGAAAATTCTGGAAACTATTATCAATAAATACAAAGGTGGGCCAGTTGGACTCAACACCATTGCAGCTTCCCTTTCAGAAGACGAAGCAACTATCGAAGAATTTAATGAGCCATATCTTATTCAACTTGGATTTATAGAAAGAACTCCACGAGGTCGAACAGTAACAGAACTCGGTTATAAACACATAGGTGAAGATTTCATCGCTAAATAATTTACACAAACTTCATGCGCGTACTCGCAATTGATCCTGGATACGAACGACTTGGTGTTGCTATTATTGATAAAAATATCGGCCAAAAAGAAACTGTTGTTTTTTCTGAATGTTTCAAAACTAATGCGAAGCTAACTTTTGAGGATCGACTCTGTCTTATTGGAGAACATGTTGAGCAAATTATTCTAGAATATAAACCAACTGCACTTTCCATTGAAAATCTTTTTATTTCAAATAATCAAAAAACTGCTATGCGAGTCGCAGAGGTACGTGGAGTTATTATTTTTCTATCAAAAAAACATGAACTTTCTGTGAAAGAATTCACACCTCTTCAAATTAAACTTTCTGTAACCGGTGATGGAAAAAGTACCAAAGGTCAAGTTATTAAGATGGTCAAAATGTTAGCGCAAAATACAAAACCAAAGGCAATTGATGACGAGTATGATGCAATCGCAATTGGTCTTGCTTATTTTGCCTACAATCCAGTTGTAAAAATGAAACTCTAGAAACTTACTGCAGACTAAAACAACCATTAGCATGCAGCTTTTTTAGTTATCAACACCACTTCTCTTTTTTAAAAGTTGCATATTTTTTTTGATATGTTACATATATGTCCATACATTAAATTGTTTAGAAATATATAGATAAACCAAACATGACTGACCACGACGACGATATTAAAGACAAAGATCAGGATGAGGCTGAAAATGAGCATGGTGATGAACACGAACCTGGTGAAAACGAAGAACACACAGAACATGAGCCAGACTTTGCACCAACACCGTCAGCTCCAGCATTTGATGATACAGACGACGCTGATGCTGACCCTCACTCAAGTTTCGATCATGTAGGTGAATCTGAAGATCCTCACCAAGATATCTACGGAGACGCAGGAAACCCACTCGAGGAAGAAGAGGATGAAGAGGAAGATGAGTATGATGGTGATTCTGATTCGTACTAAACAAAACATCCTCTTCGTTATATAAAAACAGAAAATTTCTACTAAAATTTCCTCTGCTCACTACAGCTCGCAAGTTTCAAGTGACTCATTCAATGTTTTTATTTCACAGGAGTAAACCCACAAAAAACCGCAACAAGTGCGGATTTTTTGTTTGTAAATTTTCCTGGTAATAAAAATCTAACGAGAAAATATGTATACCCTGTGGAGTGTTTTTATTTTTACCCTTGCACTTTAATATCAACAAATCTTCGCTTACCAACTTTAATAACAATTGGTTTTAAAATTGAATAGTTAAAATCTTCAATCTTCTCCCCTTCTGTTGTATTTATTGCACCTTCTTTTACAAGTCGTTTAAACTCACCAGCGGATGCTACAATTTTTTCATTTTGCAAAATCATACCAAGCGGAGTACCTAAACCAACATAAATCTCTTGTATATCATCTGGAACTTCTCCTTTTGAAAAAGTTTTTTCAAAATTCGTAATAGCTTGATTCGCTTTCTCTTCTCCGTGATAAATTTTTACAATTTCACTTGCAAGCCGGACTTTCAAATCACGAGGGTTAAATCCGGTGTCTAGATTCGTTTGTGCTGCTTCAAATTTGTTTTTTATTTCAGCAAGTTCATCATCACTAACAAGTGTACAAAGTTCAAAACCATTTACAATCATATCATCAGTCCAACTCATTACTTTTCCAAACATATCATACGGTGTATCGATAAGTGAGACCATATTCCCTTCACTCTTACCCATTTTCTTACCTGTTGTATCAGCAAGAAGTTTTACTGTGATACACGTTTTTTCACGATTATTTATTTTTTTCTGAAGATCACGACCAACCATCATATTAAACATTTGATCATTACCACCAATTTCAACATCAACATCCATAGCAACACTGTCATACCCTTGAAGTAATGGATACATAAATTCATGCATATAAATTGGTTTCCCCTCTTCCATCCGTCGAGCAAACATATCACGCTTTAACATCTGATCAACCGTCATCAAAGACATGGTTTCTAGAGTGTTTTGCATATTCATTTTTCTAAGCCATTTTGAGTTGTGTACAATCTTTGCCCTGTTTCGTCCCCAGAAATTTAAAAACACAGAAGCTTGTTTTTTATACAACTTAAGATTCTGCTTTACCTCTCTCGCGGTTAGAACTTTTCTTACAGCAAGTTTATCCGTAGGGTCACCTATCATGGCCGTGAAATCACCAATCAAAAGGATTACCTGATGACCAAGTTCTTGAAACTCTTTCAGTTTTTTTATAGCTATCATGTGACCAATATGAAGGGTTGGACCTGTTGGATCAATCCCCATATATACCTTCAATCTTTTGCCACTTTCAAGTTGCTTCGTCAAAAAATCCTTTGATGGCAAGACCTCTTGCACCCCTCTGAAGATATTATGTTTCATAATTTATTTTATTAAGATTTTAAGCCAAATATTACATTCGCAAAAACGTATAATAAATCTAGCATATTTCCGTCGCCTTTGGTATTCTGTACTCTAGTATTAAGTTAAAAAATCTATGAAAAACACCTTTAAAACCCTTGTTCGGATGGTTGATAGACTTGTCTCTATAACTGAGTGGAAATTTCAAAAATTGCTCCATAAAAAGGGTTCAAGGAAAACAGTTGGACAGATACTACGCGACACTTTCCTAGTCTTACTTATCGTTGCGGTTTTCTCAGCTACCATTTTCCTTGTATGGGCAGCAAATCTTCACACCCCAGACCTTAATTCGTTTGAAGATCGACTCCTCGGCCAATCAGCTAAAATCTATGATCGAACAGGAACGGTTCTTCTCTACGACCTAAGCCAGAAAGTACGACGAACTGTGGTTCCTTTTAATACAATTTCTCCATATATCAAACAGGCTACTATAGCAATCGAAGATATTGATTTCTATAATCACGGTGGTATTAAAGCCACCTCTATCATCCGAGCAGTTATTGCAAACCTTTTTTCACTTAAATTCAGCCAAGGAGGGTCAACCATCACCCAGCAAGTTGTAAAAAACTCCCTGCTCACTAAACAGAAAGATATTTCACGTAAACTTAAAGAGTGGGTCTTAGCTATAAAACTAGAGCAAACGACAGACAAAGATACTATCTTAAACCTCTACCTCAACGAAACACCTTACGGTGGCAGTATTTATGGTGTAGAAGAAGCCACTCAGGCATATTTTGCTAAAAAATCATCTGACGTAACTCTTGCAGAAGCTGCATATATTGCAGCTCTACCTCAGGCCCCTTCTCTATATTCTCCATACGGACAGAACAAGAACCTCCTAGAAGACCGAAAAAATCTTGTTCTAAAGAAAATGTATGAAAATGGTTTTATTAGAGAAGAAGATTACACAAAAGCCCTCAAGGAACAGGTTGTATTTCAACCACGATCAGTTGGTGGAATTAAAGCTCCACATTTTGTGATGTATGTAAAAGATTATTTAGAAAAAAAATATGGCGATTCTCTCCTTGAAACTGGCGGTTTTAAAGTAATCACAACCCTTGATTGGGACTTACAACAAAAAGCTGAGTCTATTGTTGGAAAATACGTTAAAACAAACGAAACAAAGTTTAAAGCATCAAATGCCGCACTTACAGCAATAGACCCGCGAAATGGCCAAATTTTAGTAATGGTAGGCTCACGAGATTACTTTGACAAAGACATTGATGGTAATTTCAACGTAGCGCTTGCACACAGACAACCAGGTTCAGCATTTAAACCTTTTGTATATGCAACTGCCTTTAACAAAGGTGTGACACCTAGTACCCCTGTATATGACGTTCCAACACAATTCAACGCTTCATGTGACGCAAACAATAACCCTGTATTTCCAAATGCAAAATGCTACAACCCTCAAAACTATGAAGGTGGTTTCAAAGGTCTTATGAGTGTACGAACAGCCCTAGCGGAATCACGAAACGTTCCAGCGGTACGAATGCTTTACATTGCAGGTATAACAGATTCAATTAAAACTGCTACAGACATGGGTGTACAAAACCTTGCAGGTGCTGATCAATACGGACTTTCACTTGCTCTTGGGGGTGGCGAAGTTTCCCTTCTTGATATGACTGCCGCGTATGGGGTTTTTGCAAATGGTGGAGAAAAGGCTAAAGTTAGCCCTATTTTGGAAATTATTTCAAATACAGACGATGAACAAATTGAAGAATTTTCAACCTCAACAAAGCAGGTTATTCCAAAACAAACGGCACTTCTTATGAACGATGTATTAGGTGACCCATACGCTCGAGCTGCTATTTTTGGATCACGATACTTCGGTGATAGACAAGTTGCAGTTAAGACCGGTACTACAAACAATTCACGTGACGCTTGGGAAATTGGATACACACCTAGTATTTCAATGGGTGCTTGGATGGGTAACAACGACAATACTCCAATGGTTCAACAAGCCTCAGCTCGAATTATTGGACCAATGTGGAAAGAATTTATGGATTATGTATTATCTCGTGTTCCAGATGAGAATTTCGAAGAACCAGAACCTATTGCAAGTAGCACAAAACCATTCCTTCTTGGTTCATGGAGAGGGCCTGGGTATGAAGTACACTCTGAACTCTATTGGATCAATAAAAATGACGTAACAGGTGAAGCCCCTGGATACAACTCAAAAGACTCTTTGTTTAATTTATTTGAAATCGGTGTACAAAACTGGGCAACAGGCCAAGGCGCTTCACTTATCGGAGTAACACCACCTAACACAAACAGTACACCAGTAGGGTTCACAATCTCATCACCAACCGCTGGTAGTTCAGTTAGAACAGATGAACGTGTAACCATATCTGTAGCAGGTTTCAGTGACCAGACAAACCAAGTTGAATATTATATTAACAACACCCTTATAGGAAAATCCCTTGAATCACCTTTTAGTTTCTCATTTATACCATCAACTATCCCAAATATTGAACCTGAAAATGAGATTAAGGCTGTTGCAACAGACAGATTAGGTAAATACCAAGAAGCTAAAGGTATTTTCACTATTAAATAAACATAATATCTTTATAAATAAGGTCTTTTTGAGTTTCTTTGTTTTTAATATTCAAAAATTCAATCAAATCTGCCTTTTTACTAAAAATAAGGTTTTTAAGGACGGGGTGAGCTTTAATTTGAAGGTTGTTTCCTTTAATTTCTATGTTTTGATCGGTAAAATCTAACTTTTCAAAGTGAATAGTAGTGAAAAATTCCTGTAAGTAGCCTAAAATAAGGACTTTTTCCTTTTTAGGGTCTGGTATTATCTTAAATTTAGCTAAAAAATCGGCTATATTCTTCATGTTTATACCTTAGTGATTAAATTCATTATTCACATAGCCAGTAGTACTGCTGTATGGTTGTGCACTTTTACACATATTTATCCACAGTTTAAATCTTACCTATTCATAGGCATCACTAGATAAGTAAAACTCTCATCTCCTACGGGTTTAATCACAAGTGGTCGTCCAGGACCTGCAAATTGAAAATTAAGACTATCTGAATTCATTGAAACTAAACTATCGTTAATGTACCTATAATTGAAGTTAATATCGATATCTTTTCCTTCAAGAACAGCTGTTACATCAGTAGCAATTTCACCCACTTCGTTGTTTTTGGTGGTAATTTGAAGTTTTTTAGCAAGAATATCTACTAAAAACTTCACATGAAAGAACGCATCACTAAAGATGGTGCTTAATTTAATTGCATTTGTAAGATCTTGCTTAAGAACAGTAATATTTGTAATAAACTCTTTAGGAATAATCGCCTTATAATCAGGAAAGTTCCCTTCAATAGTCCGAGAAACCATATAAATACCTTGTAAAATAAGAGCTATTTGATTCTCATCAATCAAAATCTCAATTTCACCCTCGGTATCATCAAAAATTCGTATAACCTCACTTGCATTCTTAAAAGGGATGAGAATATGCTTAAAATCAGGCAGATCTTTAGCTTTAATTTTCTTTTCTGCAAGACGAAAACCATCGGTTGCAACAAATACAAGATTGTTTTCAAAAGGATAAACACGAACACTTGAAAGCTCTGGTTTAATACTAGAAGTTGCAGAGCTATACCAAACAGCCTTTAGACCAGAAATAAACGCCCTAGCATCAATTTTTAAGCTTTTAGAGCTATCCGTATCAACTTTTGGAATACTCGGATAATCATCTACAGGAAAGGATTTAACAACTGTGCTGTTTTTAGAGGTTTTTACATAAAGATTAGACTCTTTAACCTCAAGGCTTACTGATTTTTCATTTGAAAGTTGAGAAAGGAAGCTTGCAAGGATGTTCCCTGGTACAGCAACAGAACCCTCTTCTTGAACATCTACTGGAATCTTAATCTCAAGTCCGATATCTAGGTTTGTCGATCGAATAAAAAGACTACCATCCTTTGCTTCTAATAAGACACACTTAAGGACAGGTAAGGTAGCATTCTTACTTGTGACTTTTTCTGCTTTCTGTACGGCGTTTACTAGTTTTTCTCTAATTGCTGTTATCCTCATGTTTCTTTTATTTTATATTATTAAATACAGTTATTATTATTAGTACGGTGGAAAAGTGTATAACTCTTTAAACTGGCTTAAAATCAAATCGTAATCCGGCTAGCGGGTGTGGATTTAAGGTGGAATTTAAAAGAATAACTTTGTGGATATTCAGATTGTACACAAAAGAGGTGAATTTATCCTCAAATTATTCTAAAGAAATCCCCGACTTATCCCCAACTGACATAAGGATTTATACACAGTATCCACAGGGTTATCCACATATGTAGATAAGTCCTTTATGGGTATATAGATGTCTTATATCTTCCCAATGATCTAAATCAATGTCCTTATCTGATTAAGCTCGTTAATAAGGTTAGGGTCTGACTTTAATTCATTTTTAATCTTATCGCACGAGTGCATGACAGTGGTATGATCTCGGTTTCCTAGTTTTTGTCCTATAGATGGAAATGAGATATTGTAATCCTCTCTTAGGATGTACATAGTGAGTTGGCGTGGTTTAACCACCTCCTGTCTTCGGGTCTTGTTGTAGATACTTTCCTCTTCTATGTTGTAGAAAGCTGAAACTGCTTTTACTACATCTTTTACAGAGATGGTTTTTTGAGGTTTTGTTGAGTCTTTTGTTTGTTGTTTTACCTCGTTGAGGGTTAAATCTCGGCCTTTTAGTTGGCTCTGGCAAATAATACCATTCAAAGTACCTTCAAGTTCCCGAATACTACCGTGTACTACTGAGGCGATGTAAAAAGCCACCTCTGGTTGAAGGTTGAAATTGTTCTGTTGTGCCTTTGTCTGAAGGATTGCAATCTTTGACTCGGTATCGAGAGGTGAAATGTCGATAATCATACCCGCGAGGAATCGTGATTTTAGGCGATCCTCGAGGTTTTGGAGGTAGTTCGGGTGAACATCTGATGAAAAGACAATCTGCTTGTTGCTATCATACATGTAGTTGAAAAGGTGGAAGAGTTCCTCTTGGGTTTTCTCTTTATCGGACATGAACTGAATATCGTCGATAATAAGGACATCGTATTTTCGGTACTTTTCCTTAAAGTTGTTTACTTTATTGGTCTGAACAGCGTTCACATAATCAACTGTAAAACGTTCTGAAGTCACATAGTGAATACGTTTCTCTTTGTGATGAGTCTTAATACTATTCCCTATTGCCTGCATGAGGTGAGTTTTACCTAAACCAGTGTTTCCATAGAAGAAAAGGGGGTTATAGGCAACTGGCTTTTTGATAATCGCCTGTGAAGCAGCGTAGGCAAGCTCGTTAAAAGGGCCAACAACAAAGGTTTCGAAGGTGTATCGAGGGTTAAGGTTGTCTTCTGGGTTAATATAGAGCGAATTGAGAGGAAGCTCTTTGGTAGAAGTTTGGATTTCTGTAATATGTTCTTCCTTCTTTTTGTGTGTAGGTGCAATAATATATTCGATAGCGCGAATGCTCTCTACAGTGGCTCTAAGGTACTCCAAAATCTGCTTGTGAAATCGTTTTACGATCCAGTCTTTTACAAAAGTGTTAGGCATAGCGAGATATACTGTGCCTGAATCTATTTTTGAGATGTAGATATCCTTAAACCAAGTGGAAAAATTAGCCTTAGTAACTTGTAGTTCTATCTTTACTAAAACTGAATCCCATAAGGTTTTGCTATCCATGGTGCAAACATTATAGCCCTTCGTTTTTTAAATAGAACTTGAAAAAAGTTCAGAAATGATATACAGTTGTCTCATGTCACGAACATATCAACCTAAAAAGAGAAAGAGAGCAAAGACTCATGGATTCCTTGTTCGTTCTAAGACTCACGGCGGCCGACGGACTTTACAGGCTCGACGAAGAAAAGGACGAGCTAAGCTAACTGTAAAGAAGGCTAAATAATCTGTTTCTTTTGATTAATTATGAATAGCAAAGAAATTAGCACACTAATTTCACAAGGAAGAGCTTACAATTCAAGCTCTTTTTTGTTGCGCGTTATGAAAAGTAGTGATGTTGTTAGGTATTTTGGTGAAAAAACAACACAGAACAAAAAAACCAGAGCAGTCTCTTATATAGTATCCAAGAAAATATTTAAAACAGCTATTACTCGAAATAAAGCAAAAAGAAGACTTCGAAATGCATTTATGCAGGCTTGTTCTGTGATTGGTGATAATTTTAAAGGATGGAATATGGCTTTTAGTGCTAAAAAAGATGTGAATAGTGTGGAATTTTCAGATCTTCTTAATGAAATGAAAGCAACACTTGTGAAGGTGGTCTAAAAAAACCCTTGATGGTACTATACAGAAATGTTTCATACACTTTTTTACGATCCAATTTACAACCTGCTTGTTTATGTGATTGATCTTATTCCTGGTGGAGACGTTGGTCTTGCTACTATTATAGTTACTTGTGTTGTGAAGATTATACTCTTCCCTCTCTCAAAGAAGGCTACCAAGACACAGCTTAAGATGAAACAACTCGAACCCGAGCTTGCAAAGATTAAAGAACAATATGGAAGTAACCGAGAAGAGTTTGGACGAAAGACACTTGAGTTTTATAGAAAGAATGAACTCAATCCTTTTGCAAGTTTCTTTCTGATTCTTATTCAGTTGCCAATCATTATTGCACTTGCCTATATTTTTATTAGTGGAGGACTCCCTCTTATTAAAACAGAACTCCTTTACTCGTTTATAACTGTTCCGTCTACTGTTTCAACTCTCTTTTTTGGATTAGTTGATGTAAGTAAAACAAGCCTAATTCTTAGTATTCTTGCAGGACTCGCACAGTTTGTGCAGATTCGATACTCAGTGCCTGCGTATACACCCCCGGCTGAAGGTTCTAAAAATAAAAGCACACTTGGTGATGATTTTGCGCGAAGTATGAATGTGCAAATGCGGTATGTGATGCCTATCTTTATGTTTGTAGTGTGTCTCACAGTATCAGGTGCGGTTGCGCTTTACTGGATTACTGGAAGTTTGTTTGCTATTGGGCAGGAGTTGTATTTCAGGAATACAATAAAGAAAGCTTAGTAAATCCTTTTCTTCGTTTTGAAGTTCTTTATCTAGTGGTAGAACTTGCTACAGAAGATGAAGCGCGGTTCAAAGTATCAAGCGGGTTTGTCGTGTCTAAAATAACAGGTTCAACAAGTTGAAGTCCCCAGAGTGTGAGGTCAATTTTGTTTGTGAATACAAGGTAGTCATCAGTTGGGCTAATACTCAAGTTCGTCGCATCGATTACTTGGCCGCTCTCTTTTTGGATAGACATAACAAGTCGAGTTTCACCTGTGTCTAGATTGATTTTCCAAACTGAATCTGCAAAGTTGATCTGGCCCTGATACCAAATGTCGGGATATGTTCCGAATGCAATGTTGTCAGGAAGCGCACAGTAGAGTGTGTTTTTTTCTTGCTTTGCCCAAACACATTTTTCAGGAAGTGTTTTGAATGGGAATGTGAAAACTGATCGGCTTTTTGTATCAAGTAGATAAAGTCCAATGCTACCCTGTTCACTTTTACTGAATACTACTTTTGTAGTGTCTGGAGAAGTGAGTGTTGTAAGACCGTAAATATTTCCAAGTACTCTTATGACTTCTTGTGTTGTTGGATTGAGATTGTACAAAAATCCGGGAGCAAAACCTGATGCTTTTGTAGTGAGTGTAATTGTTTTTGCGCTTGGCCATGAAGAAATCCATTCGCGATATGGTGTGTCGTAAATTCCTACAATAGATCCGCCATCAACTTTTGAAAGAAGACCTCTTGTACCGGTGTTTGAAATTGAAAAGAGTTGTGTTTTGTCTGGGGAGACAGAAACGCTTGTAAGATCGATTGGTAAATCTTTAAGGTCCAGTGAAGTACTTAACCCTTCAGATGCTTCAGTTGTTGTTGATTTTATAATAGAAGCATATCGAGTACTTATCATATCAGAATCCCCTACTAAACCACGTAAAATAAGGTCATTTCCTTGGTTTACAAAAAGTGCCTCATAGATTTTTGGTTCAGTTTGGTTTGATATTTTTTCTTTGGCCAGTGTATTTGTAGCTGTATCAAAGATGTGGCCAGTACCACGTTCGATGTATCGGATTACTTGTCTATAACCAATAATTTTTGGTTTTTTTGTAGGTGCTGTGTTCTTTTTTACAGTTCCATTTGATGTACTTGCAGTAAGGTTTATTGATGAATCTGCAGGCTCTACGTTTTTTACAACCGGAATTACTTCGTATACAGGGATGGTAATAAAGTCAGATCCAGCTGTTGGAGACTCACTAATCAGTCTAAGTTTTGGAATTTGTGGAGTTGTTGTAGCTGTTTTTGTTGGTAAATTTAGATCACCATCTGTGCTATTTTGTGAACTTGTGTTCGTGTCGATATCAGGATTGTATCCGCCGAAATTTGTTCGATTTTTTGCAACGTTTGTAGTTGGAGTGGATGTCTTGTTTTTTGTGTAAAAATAAAAGCCAACAAGTCCACCTATAACAATACTTGTTATTAGAATGATAATGATGGCAATTATTCGGTTTCTCGAAGAAGAGTCTCGCATATGGAGTTTATATGCGTATAGTATAGCAGAAAAAAGTTTTAATTAACGAATGGTTGACCAATATGCCGCTAGCCCTTTCCATGTATTACCAACTTTACAGCTAATACATTTATCTTTTAGTAGTTGTCGTTCCATAATTTTGATTCCAACTTCAATATTTTTGTATGGATCTTTCAGATCGTTTTCGGAATATCCTCGAGCACGTGCTTCTGCATCCACTTGTGAAAGCTGTAAAAGACCTACGGAGTTGTAGTTAAGTGGTGCAGGTTCACGAAAAACAAGTCCAGGTTTGAAGTTCGATTCTTTTTTAATAATTCCACCAATAATATTTAACCATCCTCGGAGTGAAACTTGTCCATTTGGAAAAAATCTTGCAGCATCGCTTGGTACAATTGAAAGAATTCGAGTCCTGTTTATTTGGTCTGCAGCATACTGCTCCCAGCTTATGTTTGATATACCTATTGGTGAGAATGATCCACCTCCTACTATACCCCCGTTAGAATAACCAGGGATACCGTTTGTTGCTCCATTTATAAGATCTTGCGTGTAAGGGTATTGTTCTGATGGTGTGGGTGTACCCCCTGAAAATTCCACGTCTACTTTTTCAATAGTGCTGTCATATTTTACAGTGTCGATAGCTAGATCACTTCGAAGGAGGTTCGGATTTACTTGTTGAAGAATAAGATAAGAACCAAGAACAATAAGAAGTCCTTCAATTGCACCCACGATTCTTTTTCTCCCTTCGCTACTTTTACTCCACGAGTCTGTAGAAACGTACTGGAGACCTCCAACTACTATCATGATTAAAGCGAGTCCTGTTGCGATAGCGATACCTATCTTATAAAGTGTTTGTAGGTATCCACTGAGTCCCCCTCCTTTGACATCCACTTCTCCATTCGGAAAAAAAGTTCCGATTGGTGCAAGAAGTTTATATGTACCACCTGCGCCAGGGCTGAAAGTGATACCTCTTTGGTTTGCACCTACACTATCTGTGAATACTCCTGTTTTTGCTTGCTGTGCTACCTCATCGTGTCCACTAGCAAATACTGCATTGTTTTCTGCCTGTTTTGTGTCACCTACTGCTGCGTAAGCCTTTGATAGGCTATCTTTGTATTTTGCATCCGCATCCATTAGTTTCCCTAGTCTTTCATTTGTTGTCCCTTTAAAGCCGAAAACATTACTGATTGTTTCTCCAAATCCGACGCTACTATTCTGTTGTTTTACAAGTGCCCTATCTACACCAGCCTTTAGGACAGCTTCTTTTTGAGTCTGTGCAACTTCAGTGCTCATACCATTTTTGATTGCAGAATCATATACATTCTGCCCATCACGCGCAGCTTGGCTCATATCACCTGCTGCTTCAGCGTTAGGTGAAGCATGAGACCTTTGAAAAAAGTCTATTCCAGCATCATAGCTCTCGGCGAAAACTAGACCAAGGGTACTTATTGAGAAAAAAGAAAACCCAAACAAAAGGTAGATAATTAAAACCGCACTCAAACACTTTTTGAACATACGCTAATTATACACGAATTTTTATTATTGATTTGCTGAATATACTAGATTCAGTCCAGAAATTGATTTTTGGAGAATGTGCGTTGGATTTTTTACAATCACTCCAATGCTAACAAGCGCATCTTTAAGTTCTTTTCTTTTGAATACTACAGAATCTTGATAGTCTGGGAGCGCAATTTGGTTGTTGCCAAGTGACCATTCGTATTGCAGGTCGCTCGATCGGCTTGGTGTACTAAAGAAATAAGGGAAAGCCGAAATCTCCACGTCTCTACCTTTCACTGCATAGTCGTTTCGAAGCGCTTTGTTAAAGATGATTCCGTAGAGTGGATTATTTTCATATAGAAGTGTTTGTGGGAAAACGTGAGAAATAGTAAATCCATTTAAACCCTTATAATTAGGGTCTTTTGCTGCATATACCTCGGCTTGGATAAGGGTTGGTTTTAGGAGAATTGAACCTGTGAAATTATAAGAATTTTTACCAAAACCTGAATTGTCACCGTCAACTTCCCTATCAATTTTCCAGTTATAAATAATATTGCTCGAATCAACCCTTTTTCCGTTCATTACAATGTTCGGCATTGCGACAAATGTAACATTTGATTCTGGTGTAAAAAGTGCCTTACCTTTGTAAAAAGGTGGTGTATATGTATTTGCCTGCCAGAGAATATCAACGTCTACTGGTGCGAATGTGAATGTTTTTACAATATCAGGTGCATTTTTTGGAGAAATAGTTACTCGTACTATATTTGTCGTACCAGCTTCTCCTGCTACAAATGAAAATGTTTTCTTCCCAATACCTCGAAGGCTGGTTTTTCCATCAACTGTCCATGTGATAAGTTCTTTGTTGAGATCGATTCCGTATGTCTCTACAGAAATATCCACAGTTTCTCCAGGTTGTGGAATTTCAGGACTTACTTCTGCATATACTTCTTCTTTGATCTGAGGTAGTTTTCCAGTGAAAGGGATACTGTTGTCACTGACTGTTCCATCGGCATTGTATATAGGATCACTTGTGTTTGATCCGTTACCATACGCATCTGCTTGTGCATCGTTGTTATAAAAAACAGGAGTTACTTGAGCGGAAACCACAGGGGATATTGCAACCTGAAGAGATAATAAAGAAAAAATAAATAAAAACACAACCACACTTGATATTTTTCTGATATTTTTTTTAGACCAACTAAGCGTTTTCTGCATACTCAATACAGTATATCAAACATTGTGTACAAGCATTATGCGTAAGGTGTTCCTGAATGAATAATCTTGTTTATTTTAGGGTGTTGTATTAGATAAATCGATCGAGTGTAGAATGGTATGATGTTTATATAAGGTATCATTTCACCAAAAATAAATTTGAATGCCTTCCAGAATTCAGCATCTGTGACGCCTCGTCTAATACACATAATATAGAGATTAAATACAGCAGCAGGAACTATTATGCAAAAGTTAATGACCCAGCCAACTATTGGGACAAGACCTACTAGAAACCCTGCAATATCCCAAAATACCGCCATTCCATATACTGCAGTAAAATTTTTACTTTGAATATTTGTACTAGACCCATCATTCCCTCGAGACTTATTTATCATCCTCATATTTGGGTTCGGAGACCAGGTTTTTGGTCTTTTTCCAGCACGCAATGCAAATTGTTGCTGTTTTTCGGTAATGGTCTGAAGTCTCTCTTCTTCTAGGTAAGTATTTTCACCATCCAGATTTGGTGCTGGCCTAGGATTGTTTGGTCTTATAGATAGCGTATCCATCGTATCTCTATACTATCATTAATTTCCGTTCGGTCGTGTTTTTGTGAGGCCGGAAGGTGTTACATTTGCTGATGGTGTGCCGATGTTATTTATACTTATATCGCTAATGCTCACCTTCTCTTCTCCTGTAGCCCCTAGTGCACTATTCATAAAATTTGTGCTGGCACTAATGTTCTGTGAAAACTCTGTTTCTCCTCCAAGACCTCGATTGGCAAGATCTGCCTTGGCTTTTTTCATATTAATCACTTGTGACGGTGCTGATGTAATGATCTGATCTTCTGTGTATGATGCGATTACTTTAATAGCTACATGTTTTAGTCCGGCAAAGAAAATTCCCTCTCCTACATCTGACTCGAGCAAGAGATATTTTTCCTCATCGGTAAGATTGAAGGTTTTTTGTACTACGTCGATAGATGACGGTGACTGCTTCAACAAAAGCTGAATAGAAGAGTTTGTGATAATTGGTAAGCCGTATGGTGATTTGAGGAAGTCCTCAACGTCTTGTGTAATTGTGGCTACACCGAGGTAGTATTTTCGGCCTCGTTTTGCCAAACTGTAGAGGAATGAAGCTGTATCTTCGGATTTCATCATCCACCATGCCTCGTCGATAACCATAAGTCTTTTTTTCAACTCTTTTCGGATCTGATTCCAGATGAAGTGCATTACGATGTACATCGCTACAGGTTTCAATTCATCTTCCATGTCTCGAAGTGAGAATACTACGAACTTTTTGTTGATATCAACGTTTGATGGTCTGTTGATGAATCCAGCCCAAGAACCTTTTGTATATTTTGTAAGTCTCTGTACAAGTGACTCCCCTCCTTCCATACCTGCAAGCACAAGCTCGAAGTCGGACATAAGTGGCGGTTCAACAGCTGCAAAGTTTGATTCGGGTGTAATATCCTTGAGTGCGTAGGTTTCAGTAATTGCTCGGTCAATAATCGCATCTTCTTCAGGGCTAAGACCTCCGAGCATGATTCGGAAAAGCCCTACGAGGTTGATGATGTTTGATCGAAGTACATCGGCGTTTGACTCATCTTCTCGTGCTGCTGGGAGATCGAATGGGTTGATATGGTGTTCGGAGCTGAGGGATATATTGAAAAATCGCCCACCGGTTGTTTCGGCAAGATATTCATATTCTCGTTCAGGGTCGAGTACGATTACGTCAGTATCGAACATCATTGAACGCAAGATCTCGAGTTTTGTTGTATATGATTTACCAGAACCTGACTTTGCAAATGTGATTGAGTTGTAGTTTTCAAGTGAGAATCGGTCAAAAAGAATAAGTGAAGAGTTGTGTCGGTTAATTCCGTACAAAATACCCTTGTCTGATGTGAGGTCGAATGAAATGAATGGAAAAACGCTTGAAAGAGGTGCAGAGTTGAGCTTTGAGTGAATATTGAGCTGGTCATCTGCGATAGGAAGAACACTCTTATAGCCTTGTTCTTGCTGGAAAAGGGCTGGCTTTAAGTATACAAGGCTGGCTTCGAGGATTGATTTTACTTCTGACTCGATCTTATCAAGTTCACTTTCATTGTCACCATAGATAGATATGTAAAGTCCTACATCGAAAATCTTTTCCTGTGCCTGTTGAAGGTTATCTCGTAGTGCTTCAAGGTCTTGGTACGCGGTGTCAAGAACAGGGTCTCGTACAAGTCCCTTTTCTTCTCGAAGGTGAATCTGGCTCTGCACTTCTGCTACTTTTTTCTGGAATGTTCGAAGTACTGATGCTGTATCGATTGGGTGCACGAAGATGGAAATATCGAAAATCTTGTCGAGGTTGATGATTGGGGCAAACCAGCTCGCTGAAAGGAATCGAGGATATGAAATTACAAAGAAAGTTCGGACAAGTTTGTCGCCAAGATTTAGTGCACGAGGGCTAATTTTGAGCGCAGAAGGGGCAATAATGTCTTGGAGTTCCAAAACACCAGACTGGTAAATCTCCTGCGGCAAAATAGACGCAATCGGGTCAGCCTTCTTTTGTGTTGGTTTTAAAAAGTCGAAGATTCCCATGGTGGTGCGTTATTGTTACTGTTGATTAAGGTGAATAGGTTTCTCGATATCGCCTGGATTGAATGTTTTGTAGAAAAGTTCGATCAATTCTTCTGTTCCTAGGTGAGCGATTCGGATTCCACATCGGACAAGTCCTTGTTCTACCACTTCCATTCGCTGCTGAAGTTGGCTCTTTGTCTCTTCGAAGGTTGCAGTGTCTTCAGCAGCTTTGGTCTTTTTGTCTTTGTTACCAAGAAAAGTGTTTTTAAGTGCGTTTGTGCCTCCGATAACTGGCGCTGAGTATGGGATAACAATAAAGAAGCTCTTGGTCATAATGCTTGTTGACTCAGTGAAACTTCGGATGAATTCGATATATTCTCGAGTCTGCATTTTCATCAAATCCCCTACTTGATCTTTAAGTCGCTCCTCTAAAAGGGCTATGTAAGGTCGTATATCAAGTCTTCGTGACTGTGTATAGATCTGAACTGAGAAGTTTATTGAGTTTAGAAAATTTTGAAATTGAAAAATGATAGATTGCTGCTCCTCGCCTGATTTGAGGGCGAAGTTCAATGATGATGCAAGAAGAATTGCACGAAGTGAACCATCTTTGAGTACAATAACACCGTCTCTAATTTCTTTAATAGGAACAAATGCTTGTGTAGGTCTTGCATCGATGGTCGCCATAGATGCAATTATAGCAGATATTTTTTACACATGCTTTTTCTGTGGGTTGTTTGTGTTTTAAAAATGGAGGCGCACCATATCTTTAGAAAAATTTGAGCGAAAAATCTAAAAAGGTCTCTGTATTGGCGCATCTTTTCTACTCTCAAGTTTTCCAGATTCACGAGAATAAATAGTTTCGTTGATATCAAGGCTCCATGCGAGATCTTTTAGATGGCTCTCAGATAGTTTTGGTACGGTCACAGAGGTTTTTGTTAGTTGAAGTGCCTCACTGATACTTTTAGGTGCGATTTTTTTATCAACTTTTTTCCAAATGTAGAGTTTCTGTGTAAGTGCATAGTTAAAGGCTGACTCGATCATCTCTATAAAAGGACGATTATTTGGTCGATACATAGAAAGAAGACCTGCAAATAGTGCACAAGGAATCATAACTATGATCGCCCAGAAAAACGGAAGCATTCGGTACGCAATGAAGCAGAGTCCTGCCCCACCAGCTATGTACACGAACTGTTTAAACGTAAATGGGCCAAAAATCTTATCTTCTACCTCGATGAATTGTGGAACTTGATAGCGCATCGTTTATTGTGCATTGTGCGCAAGTGTTGCGCGAAATTGTGATTATATTGTACCACCCTCTTGAATCATTCGCATATTTTCTTGAATTGGTCGGAGGATTTTTCTGTTTACATCCATGACGAGCTCACCTGCTCTTGTTGGATCCAATCGGAGTTCCTTCTCTACTTTCTCGAGCATGCTCCCTCCTTCAAAGGTACCAAATACAACCTCGGCAATTATTGATTCTAAAGTAGCAGCTTGATCAATGTGCAGTTTGTAAACAGTATGAATTTCTTTTAACACCTGATCATAGTTGAATTTTCTAATGGCTTGTTTTGCATCTTCTGGGAGTTTTTCAAACCCTTCCCTTGATTCTATTGAGTTTGTCATGGGTATAGTATACAGGAAACTGTGGAAAGCTGGACTATCTAGAGTACTGGTTCTCTGTAAGGATCAGTTTTTTTAGGTACAAACACCTCTTTTGGAATAGAAGCTGAAGGGGTTGTGAGTTTTGCATCTAGTTTCTGAACTATGTTTTCAGCTGGGTTTGTGTGTGGTTTGTTTGAGAAACCTATCTCAAGGGCTGGTTTGATCGAGGTGCTGATATTGTTTGTTGTGTTTTGTGCGATGGATGCTGTTGGTGTTGTAGGGTTTTGTATGCCCTGTGCTGGTTTATTTCCAGGGATTGTTAGATTTGATGGGGTTGGGTTTTCGATTTCGCTTAGGATGTCGTGGTGAGAGAGTGGTTCGGGGGTGGTTTTTTCTTGTGCCATGTCAATATCTCTTTTGCTACTGTACGCCGCGTTTGGCTGATCAGGATCCGTTACAGGGTACTGAATTTCTCGAAGTAATTTATCAGGTAAACAAGTTGAATAAAAACCTTCAATAACAGGATCAGTTTCCTCCTCGTTTAGGTTGAGGGTTTCTATTATCGAACTAATAAAATCTTCTTCAGATATGAGTCCTAGTAAAAACTGTGACGTTTTTCCTCGAATAATATCGATTAACAGTTGTTTGTCTTTTGTATTTGGTCTACATCGATCAATGAAAGCCAAAAAGTTAATATTTGAATATATTTTTAAGATAAATTCTTGGATGTTTTTTGAGCTCCTCTCTAAGTTTTTTTGGTATATTTGTGTGTCGATGATATTCATTTGTGTTTTTTGAAACAAGGTCCAGTGGCTACTTATCTTTACTTTCAGATCTTTCTATTCTGTCCAATTTATCAACAGTGTCTTCGTAGCCTTTAATTATAGCCTGCTGATCACTTTTCATTCCACGAAGTGAACTTTCAAGTGAGTTTAATGCATTCATCTCAGCAGCTTGATGCTTAGGATCGAGACCTACCATTCTTTTATGAGTGTCAGCGATTTGTTCATCGATTTTGCTTATACGCTCTTGTGCCTTTTCATAGTTTTCTTTTGAGAATTTACCACCGGCAATACCTTTATCTTTATTTGCATCCTGAATAAGAGCTTCAAGAGCCTCCTTGTTTTTTGGTGCACTAGATTTTTTCTTGGCTTTTGATAAGGCGGTTTTACTTGCATAGCTAAAAGTCGTACCTTTCAAATATCTTTTCTCAGCTTCTTTACCCGCAGGACCTTTTAATGCACCCTCAATCAAATTACCTCTCTCTGAGTACATTTTTGTTTTATCTTTCACTACATCATTAAAGCTTTTATTGTTACCATCTGGTCCAATTTTGAGATCTTTCAGTTTCTTACCTCTCTGCATAAGTGCAGCTGCGCCCAAACCACCGAAAGGTAATCTCGCAGCTGCACCTGCCAAAGCTTTATTTTCAGATAAGAATGTACCAAGTCCACCAGCTGTATTTCTGGTTATACTTAAAGCAGCATTTGCTCCACTGAAAGTCATACCCAGGCTCTTTGCCCAACCTTTCCCTCTTTTTTCCCATTCCTTCGCACCATAAGCTCCAAAACTTGATGCAATTATTAGGCAACCAAGCATCATGGCAATTAAAATGGCGAATGTCATAACAGCGCCAATCATGTTTGTGCTTCCTGCGAACATGTCTATAAATGTTCCTGTGTATTTCTTTCCATCGATGGTTACACCACTAAATGTTCCACTTGGGTTTTTTCCAATCATACTAATTACTAGATATAACAAGGCCATGTATGCTGGTGCAAAAAGCAAATTATTTTTCAGTTTTGACCACCATTTACCTGACTCGCTACCAACAGCAGGAAGTATGTCACCGAGAACAGCCACAGGTGAAAGGATCATTAAGAAAATAAGTTCGACTGTGCGCACTAACATCATTAATGCTCCTGCAAAAAAGACAAGCGCGGTGATGAGTACTAGAACAATTCCGCCAATACTTGCAATCAATAGGTTTGTTGAATTAAGTCCAAGTTTAGAAGCCTCACCTATTCCGAGTGATGATGCACCGCCGTTAGCTGTTTCACCAGCTGCTTGACCTCCGATACTAAAAATTTTATCCATTCCTAATGCCTTCGTGAACGCTGCTGATATTCCCGAGTCTAGATCATTTGCATTTGCGCCTCCGGTTGTGTTCTGTGCTACGTTTATTATTTTGTGATAAAACTGAAGCGCCATAATATTTGAAGCATCGATTGCTACTTGCGTAAAAAACAGACTAAAGTTTATAAGCATCGCTCCTGCTACAACTTTGATAAGCTTTTGCTTCGAATTAAAACCTCCATGATTGATTATGATACTGATTCCTATATACAAAATTACAAAAATAAAACAGAGATTGGCAATATCTCGGAAGGTTGACCAGCCAAGTGCAACGATAGGGATATCGTTCACAACACTTGCCATATTTAAAGAGTAATTGATAACAGCATTGAAAAAGATGGCAGCAACCCATAAAACCCAAGAACATAGTCCGAGAATAGAGAAGGTCACTATGGAAATACAAGCAGGAATATCAAAACCCTCGTTCCATTTAAAACATGAGATTTCACTATTTGAAGCACTTGCGGTTTGTTGCTGTTGCTGAGAATTAGCTGCATCATTGGGTCCCTTTCCTGCAACGGTTGCCTGTTTTGTAGCGTACGCAGCATTTGAATTTGCTGATGCATTAGGATCTCTCGTTCGTGCTTGCCCAGTGGGTGCCGCTGTCTCAGCCTCAACCTTCTCAACAGGAAAAAAACCGCCCGCACAAATCGCAAAAAGCGTAACAAGAAGAATTATTTTCCGATAAAAATAACTTCCAGTCATTTATTTTCTAAATTATACACCATGCGCATAATAAATAGCTATATGTTTCCCACAATTAGCCTTATTTCTTAAAATATTTTTACAATCTTATTGTTGTGCCTTTTCGAGTACCGTATTGAGTGCTTTTTTGATAAGAGAGTTTACAAGTTTTGTGATGATCTGATCAATTTTCTCAGCTGTAACAAGTCTCTGCTTTGGAATATTGAGAGTTTGTTCAAGAGATGACATGATCAAAGAACCTGGAGTATATGTTTTACAGCTCCGAGTGTCACCTTTTTTGGCTGCAACATTGTCCTCACATCTTTTGAAGTTTAACCAGCCACTGTTGTTGTTAAGTTCGAATTTGGCAGTCTCTTGCTTGCCTGTGGCTTGTGCGGCGATGTACTTTCCTGCGTTTAGATATGTTCCCCAAACATTGTTTTGGTTGAATCGTGTGTTGTTCCAATCGCTCCAAAATCCTGCATTTCCTCCTGTTCCACCTGCCTGTTGCTGTGGTGACATGCTACATGCGATCTGTGCTGCCTGACCGGGATTTCCATACTGACTATTGCTATAGGATTCTGATAGAGCTATCGCTACATCGGTCCGGTACTGAGGACACACATTTGAGCCGTTATTGTTGTAGGCGATACCAGAGATATATTGGCTCTGAATCTTGTCAGCGAGCCCTCTAAAGAAGTTCTCAGGGTTTTCTATGAAGGCAGGGTTACCTTTAAAGCCTGTTTTTGCCCACGCAATAGTTGCATTTGCTACATATTCGATAATTCCGTTCACGATACAATAGGCAATACCGTTAAAGCTGGCGCCGAAAGGCACACCGAGGATCTGCTGAAAAGCGTTCACTGAAGTGTCAGCTTCGGTTGCCGCTCTAGTTGAAGCCAAGTTGTCATTTTTGGCCTCTGAAACGATAGGTACATACTTCTGGGATTCGAGAGCTGAGCCTGCGGCCTTGCTTACGAGGGATTTGAGGCCTGAAGTTAGGGCTTGTCCGAGAAGTCCGCTTGCTGAACATCCGACCGCATCAGATGCAGCAGCTCCGGCTCCACCCGCTGTGCTACCACTTGACCCTGATGTGTCACTGTTATATGCCTCAGCCTGAGCATCGACTGTGCCTCCGAACCCTGCATTTGCCTGTGCAGCACCTCCTCCTCCGGCTGATCCTGTTGCAGTTGCTTGAACTTGCGATCCTGCCAGCGCTTGACCTAGAGTCTGTTCTCCTGGTGTTGTACCTGTATATGGAGTGTTTACACTAGATGCATAACTAGTTACTGGTATAGAAAAGAGTACAAGAGCACTTACTATTGTAGATGAAATGAGTCTATTTAGATTCGGATAATTTATCATGATTACAATTCTCTTTAACTTACTTAACCTTAATTGAAATTTGATTCAAAACACTGGCTGTATCGAATCTCTAATTCAAGCTTATGGTTGTCGTTCCTGTTCTCCAGAAACTACCAGGCTCATTACTGTCGTAGATTATACCATTGTCGATTATGTACTGGTTGATTTGTGTGTATATATCTACTTGGCGAATCACAGCTTCACGTACTACTTGTAGCCCGAGGAGTGCTTTCACTGGATCTTTTACTTGTCCACCGATCAAAACAAAGGCGTCAGTCTGTTTTAGGTAGTCATTCGCGAGCTGTAGGTGCGCTGCCGCAACAGGGCTCGGTACTCGAAGTTGCATTAGACCTTCCCCTATGCGTTTATAGATAGGAATCATTTCGTTTACATCACTTTCGTATTTAACAGGATTTGCTCTAAGTGGCGCTGAAGCATCTACGATTACCTTTGCGAATGCATTTCCATAGGCTTTAATCTCGGCTGCGCTTGTTGGTGAAAATATATTCAAGAAAGCCAGGCTGTACTTGTTTTTATTGATATCACTAATATCTAGGTAAGAAAAACTGTTTATAAGGTCATCCTCGTTAAACTCGGTGCCATTAATATCGTAATCCAGGTATGTGTTGAAGATATCTTTGCTAAACCGATCACTTACATTGTCTTTAGGGGATGGGTCAAAAGGGTTGGTCGAACTCGCCAAAACCCCTAAAGTCTGTAGTTTTGCCTGCTGGAGTGCCTCGAGAAGCTTTTGATTTGCTTCTCTTTCCTCTGTGTTTTGTCCAGCAACTGCTTGAATGCCGGCTATTTCTATGTCGTGAGCTTTTCTAAGTGAGATTTTATTTGTAAGAAGAATTCCGATAACTGCAAGACAAACTGCGCCCACAATAAGAACTCGTTTGTGGGGAAGAAAGTCTTTACCCTGTGCCTCACTGGTTTGGGTCACTGGCTTTCCTGTAAGCGAAATTTCGTCATACGAGGTTTCTGGTATTCTATTCGAAGAGGTGCGATTTTTTTGCGAAAAATTTCCAGAAAAGTAAATCATAATGTGAAAATTATATCACATATAGTGTCGTGTATTGTATCTTCATTTGAAGGTGTTGAGAGTTTTGAAAATAGAAATATACTGCTCCAAAGATAAGTCTTCTGCGCGAACATTTGAATCTAGGTTTTGTTTAATAAAAATTTGTTCCAATCGCATGGCGTCAATACCCTGAATATTCTTTAAATTTTGTATCAACTTTTTGCGTTTATGTGCAAAGGCATAGTGGAGCATGTCAAAAAAAGCATCCTCATATGCTTGTTCAATTTTTCTACCATCTATAGTTGCCACTGTTGAATTAAAAATATCAACGGAGATAATTGCCGAATCGACATTTGGCGCAGGAACAAAAGCTCCCCGAGGAACAATGCTTATGATTTTTGGCACACCATATAATTTAATACTAAGCGACAGTAAATTTTCTTTCATTCTACCTTTCTCATCTTTTGCGACTATACGCTTTGCTACTTCTTTTTGCACGAGCATAACCACCTTCTTCGGCAGATTTTTTTGAGAAAAAATTGATCTAAAAATCAGACCTGTTATGTAATACGGGATGTTTGCTATTACTTTATCAAAATTTATAGCAACCTTACTTGATGAATTTTTGAGAATTTCTAAGGCATCAGCGTGAATAAGTTTGAAAATTCCAGCTGTAATGTCTTGTGCAAATTTTTCACTCAATATCTGAATTAATCTATCATCTTTTTCAATCGCAATAAGTCGAGTATTTTTTCTGGTTCGGACAATATCTAAGAGTCTCTCGGTAAGTGCACCCATACCAGGTCCAATTTCTAAGATAGTTTCGTTATCACCGATTTCCCCTGATTCTGCCATCTCTCGAAGTGCCTTTTCAGATTTTAAGAAATTTTGCCCGAGGGATTTTTTTGCAAATTTTGACTCGCGAATCCTCATGTCGCCGTCACGTATATCGTTCAGGTTACTTAGCATGTATACGCTGAAGATACCTTAAAAAAAATCAAAAATCAATAAAAATAGATTTAATACCTGTTACAGGTTCCTCAGTCTCCTTTAAATCCTCATCAATGTCTGCTAAAAATTCTGAAGGTAGTGTGATTTGTTTATTGCCGAAAATTGTTCGTACATTTGCCCGAGAGAGAAATAGTTTTTTCTTTGCCCGAGTAAGAGCCACGTAAAAAAGTCTACGTTCCTCCTCGCTTTCTTCTGGTGAATTGGCTGATTCATTCAACCTGCTGTGAGGAAAAAGGTCTTGTTCGAGACCTGAAATAAAGACATAGTCAAATTCTAAACCTTTTGATGCGTGAACGGTCATAAGTTTTACCCCGTTTTTTTGTTTACCTTTTGATTGCTCGTCGAGTGTGTCTTGATCGCTTGCGAGTGCTGCTTCCTCGAGCATTTTTTCGATACCCTCTGGTGCTACAAATGCATCATACTTCAATGCAAGTGTCGCGAGTTCGCGTGCGTTTTCGAGTCGCTCTTGATCACCTTCTTCTTTGAAAGCATGCTCCATTCCTGACATCGTGAGTACATATTTGATCACTTCAGATGCTTTATCAGTTTTTGTTTTTTGTGCAATAGCAGACAAAAGCGATCGGAATGATCGTACTTTATCTGCTGCATTTCCTGTAAGTTCGTTTTCATGCCCTTCAAGAACTTTAAGCATGGTTGTCTTCCCTATTCCGCGAACTGGCGTGTTGATAATTCGTTTGATGTCGACAAGCGAATCTGGATTGAGCGCAGCTCTGATGTATGAAAGAATATCTTTCACCTCTTTTCTCTCGAAGAATTTTGTACCGAGCAAGGTGTATTCAATATTTCGTCGAAGAAATGCATCTTCAAGAACTCGTGATTGAAAGTTTGCACGAAACAGTACAGCAATATTTTCCGGTTTGATTTTTTTTGTTTGAATAAGATCACGTGTCTCATTGGCAATAAAATTTGCCTCATCAACCTCATCGTATGCTGTATACACTTTTATTTTCTCTCCATCTTCATTTTTAGTGAATAGATTTTTCTTTTTTCTGTAAATATTTTTTTCAATTACTCGATTTGCGGCAGTCAAAATAGTTTGTGTTGAGCGATAATTTTCTTCAAGAAGTACAATTTTTGCCTCCGGATAATCCTGCTCAAAATTTAAAATATTCTTAATGTTGGCGCCTCTCCAGCCATATATCGACTGGTCCCCATCTCCTACCACGGCAATATTTTTGTGTTTCTCGGCCAAAAACTGCACCATACGATATTGCACTTGGTTTGTGTCTTGATATTCATCTACGTGAATATAAAGCCAACGGTTCTGATACATTTCTCGTACATCTTTATGCTTAGCGAGAAGTTCAGTAGCTTTAAAAAGCAAATCATCGAAATCGAGCGCTTTTTCTTTTTCTAAACGCGCATCGTATTTTCTCCATACTTCGGCTGCAATACTCCCGATAAATTCATCTTGGTTTTTTGCCTCAAATTCTTGTTGCGATACGAAATTTCCCTTTTCTCTTGAAATAATGCCAAGAATTTTGTTAGGTTCGATTTGTTTAGGATCATGACCAAGTTCAACGAGTGCATCTTTTACTACTTGCTTTGAATCTCCTCGATCATAAATAGCAAAATGCCGATGAATACCTAAAACATGACCAGATTCTTTCAGGATATTTACTGAAAGTGAGTGGAAAGTTGAAACAAATGGTCGCTCCCCGTCTTGAACTGGGAAATTGAACGCAGGGTCGCTATCTATAAGATGCATTACTCGTTCCCGCATTTCTTTAGCTGCCTTGTTGGTGAATGTAATGGCGAGGATGTTTTTCGGAGGTACACCTTGTTTTATGAGGTGCAGGATTCTGTGGGTTACGGTCTTGGTCTTACCTGCTCCGGCGCCGGCAAGGATAAGAAGAGGTCCCTCAGTCGAGAGTACTGCTTCTCGTTGTTTCGGATTAAGAGAATTTAGATGGGAGTTTGAATCAGTTTGGTTGCTTTGGTCGGTGATGTGGTCAGAAAATTCCATAAAAAGAGTATGCAAACTATAGCACATGACCTCAACAGTTGTGGATTGAGTCATTTATCGCTTAAGAGGATGAAATTTCTATAAAGATTTTCTAAATTTAGCTAGAAATATGTACTATTTTACATTTTTTGGCACTCATTGTGTGTTTTTTGGACCTATTGACCCTTCGCCGAGGGTCTTTTACAATTATCTATTATTGCTAAAAAAGTCCATATTCCGCGTCTTTCGACGCTCGCAGTAGGTACTCTCCTCACCTGTGCGCTCATTAAAGCCTTTATTCCATCGGTTTCTTCAGCGGATGTGGCTACTTTGCTGTCTAATGTTTTTAAAAACCCTTCGATACAAAAAGAGCCAGAAATGGGCCAGGTGCCGGTGAAAAATCTCCAAACAATCCCAGTTTTGGCTGCACCTCTTCGAGCACAGGATGCTAGTTCTACGATTGCTACTCTTAAAAGTGAAAAGGCTCGAATATCTATGGTTGATGGTAAGGCTTTTACTAACGAAAATAGCGCCGTTACGGATGGTGATTTTAATTCTTTTGCTAATTCATATATTAAGCCTGCGTCTGATCGAATCAGCTTGTACACCGTAAGACCTGGTGACACGTTGGCACAGATTGCAGAAATGTACGGCGTAACTCAAAATACGATCCTTTGGGCAAACGATCTTAAGAAAGGTACAGCACTTCAGCCAGATCAAGTGCTCGTTATCCTTCCTATCTCAGGCTACAAATATATTGTGAAAAAAGGTGACACAATTGCAAGCGTTGCTAGGGTGTATAAAACAACGCTAGATGAAATTGCTTTGTTTAATGCGCTTGAAGAGGGCGATAAGCTCGCTGTTGGTACAGAAATTATTATTCCTGATGCTGATGGCTCTCTTGCTGAAGCGGACAAGAAAGTGAATGCAAAGACTGGTACGAAGGGGTCAGATAAGGGTTCATCGGGTAAAAAATCAGGTATAGACTCTTCTGGATATTTTGCTCGGCCGATAAAAGGTGGAACAAAAACACAGGGTATTCATGGTCATAATGGTATTGATCTTGCTTCTTATTACGGTGCACCAATTCTTGCCGCTGCAGATGGTCAAGTTATTGTGAGCAAGGTTGGTGGTTGGGGTGGAGGTTACGGAAACTATGTTGTAATTCAGCACGGAAACGGTATGCAGACTTTGTATGCGCACATGAGCGAGGTGATGGTTTCGGTTGGTCAGCGAGTTGAGAAGGGTCAACAGGTTGGAAAAATGGGAAGCACTGGACGATCAACTGGAACGCATCTCCACTTCGAAGTTCGAGGTGGAAAGAATCCGTTCTAAGTGATTTTTTGTTTATAAGAAAGGGCTTCAAGTATATGGTCTGGTGAAATTTCTATTTCATCACAGTTTTGTAAACAAAATTCTATCTTTGAAATCGTGTCTGCAATTTTCAGTAGAGACGAGAACCATCTTTTTGAATTGCTCAAATAGTTTAGTTTTATTTCTGTATAAATCCTAAGTGACTCATTGGATAAATGTTTTTCTATATGTTCTATGTGTTCGATTTTTTGTTTTAGATTTTGACTTGATTTGGTATTTGCTTCTGAAAGCAGTTGAACCTGCTTGATGATTTCTCTGATACTCTTTCCGGATAAATATGATTCGGAAAATGATGTATGCAGAGTTGTGTTTGTGACCGATACGAAAATATCTATTCTTTCAAACAAAGGACTGCGAATTTTTCGTTCATATCTTTCTATCTGTGCTCGAGCGCAGACACAACGTCTTTGTTTTGAGCCATAATATCCGCACCCGCAAGGATTCATTGTTCCTATCAGAATATATTCTGAATTTCGTAACTGGCCCTTAGTATCTTGATAAAAACCATACTCGATTGATTGACGGAGACTTTCGATGACTCGTCGGTTGTATTCGATCATTTCATCAAGAAATAAAACGCCTTTGTGTGCCTTTGCAATCTCGCCTACTCTTTTTTGATCGCCCAATATTTCCCTGATAGTCGCACTATGGTGAGGCTGTCTAAAATTATTTTTATATGAGACATGTGTTTTGTTTTTATCGTTAGATAATTCGCTAGAACTTTTGATTGCAGAATCATAGAGTTGTCCTTTATATCTAAGATCATCTGCCGATTTTGCTAAAAGACTTTTTCCTGTACCTGGGTGTCCGGAAAATACAATATGGTGATTTCCGGCGAGCGCGACAAGTAATGCTCTTTTGGCTGATTCATTTCCTTGGATGGAATCAATAAGAAATTTTGAATTTGGAATATTCTCCTCGTGTTCTATGTCTGCTTTTTTGCTCTCGGTGGTTTCATCATGGTTACCTACGAGATTTTGCTCAAGTTTAGTTGATATTGAGTTAAGGACATTTGAACTTTTTGCTGCTTTGTAAAATTCACCTAAATTTTCTATTGGCCAAAATAAAAGATTAGACAACCGAGTTTGAATCTTTTCTGAATGTTCGGGCTGAAATTGCGTAATGTCTAATATTTTTAATTTTTCAAAACTTGTGCGCGGTAAAACAACTCGATTAAAATCGATATTGGATGTGATTGCTGAAATAAGACATGGGGTGATTTGCTCAGTGTCTCTTATAGATCCTGTCAAACTTAATTCACCAAGAAAAATGGTTTTATCCAGTGCCTCATGCTCATTACTTGATGTGCTAAGCTCATATTTCTTTGATGTGCAGATATATGAAATGGCGATAGGTAAATCGAGATGCGCACCCTCCTTTCTTATATCTGATGGGCTAAGTAATGTAACTATTTTCTTGTCGGTATATCGAACTGCCTCTGGGTCGCAATGTTGAATAGCTGAAAGTACTCTCTGCCTTGATTCCGATATGCTCTTGTTTGCTAGACCGATAATATCGAAGTGAAATAATCCCCTTTTGACACTTGTCTCGATGGAAATTAAATAAGAAGAAGCACCACTCATGCCAAGTGCATGAATTTTTTGTAATTTTTTCAAATATAATCCTAATTACTCTTAGAGATGTGCTTTGCAGGTTCGAGCTGACGGATTGGCTTCGAGTCTATCTAGTTCGATTGGTTCATTCGAGATCTCGCAGAGGCCATATGTACCGTTCTGGATCTTTGAGAGTGCGTGCTCTACCTCATGAAGAGATGTTTCAAGAGAGTGAATAGAGGTCTCGGAGTCTTCTAGGTTTTCTATGGCGCTTGCTACATCTTCCCTGTCGGCTGTATCCTCAGATTCTCTCTGTACAGCTGTCCAGGTTGTCCCGTTTGCATCATCTTTTTGTCCAAGTGAAGAAAGCTGTGCCAAAAGCATTTCCTTCTCTTTTTCTAATAATTGTTTGAAGTGGGTTATATCTAAATTCATGTAAATATTGTATCAAATGGTACATGAAGAACCAATCAATAAAAGATAAATTTATTTTATATAGGAGGTCCTTACCTCTTTATCTAGAAATCCTACCAGTTGTAAGCCGGAAAATGATCTCCTTCAGAACTTTATCAGAAGTGGCAATAATGAGTGTTCTTTTGTCGAGGAATGTGTAGAGCATTTTTGCTTCCCCATCTGAACTCAAAAGTACTCGAGCGTCCTTGTTTTCAACAACTTTGTCTATGAATTTATCTGAATTAATAAAGCTAACAGTTTCTCGCTTTGGTTCATCTGGTATAGCTACGGGTGTTTCTTCTGTTGATGTACTAGTGTCGCTGTTATTTGTACCAAGCAATGCTTCTAATGGATCAAAATCTTCTGAACCGGTAACTTTTTGGTTGCTACTTGTACCTACAACTGTACCATTTGCATTTACTACTGTCTTTTTATTTATAAAAAGTTCACCAACATCACTTGGAATATTAGTCTCCCATTCGAGCATGCCAGCAAAAGCTGGATCGTATGAGTTAACTTTAAAAAGTGCAAACACGTCTCGTGGGTTGTTGTATGAATACACGCCAAGGAGGAAATTTGACTCGAGTGCTCGCACAAGAAGCTCAGGAGTTCGAGCGTTTATAACATTAAAAAAATCGCTTGTGGTTAGTGATACGGTTGTTGTACCAGCTGTGATTGTAGGAACAATGGCTTTTATTGTTCCAAAGTCCATGATGCCATTTTTTTCTACAAGAATTTCTCTGAAGATTTCATAAGGATCTTTATCTGTTGTATCGATAGTGGATTCACTTTCGGTATAAAGGAGTGCTGGTACTTTTGCCTTGGCAATCTCAGCTGCTTGCTCATCATTTGCTTTATTTTTCACATATAAATACACACTTAAAAGACCGAGTACTACAAAAACCCCTACTATACCTGCTGCAATATAATATCGACTCACCCTATTTTCCTGTTCGAGAACGGTGTCGAAGCCTGCCTTCCCCTCATTTCGCTTTTTTTCTGCGAGTGCAATCTTAATCATCGACACATTGTCGTTTTTGATTGCATTTGCGATATCACTTTGATAGGTATGAATGTTTTGTGGCGCATTCTCTCCTCTGCTTTTTTCTGCTTGAAGCGCCTCAGCCAAATTTATAGTCCGTTTTCTTTCGAAATCAGCTGGTTGCCCTGATGCACCTACTGAGTTGGTGATATTCGCAGTATTAGCTGCATCAGCGTTGTATTGATCAGCGTTTGGAAATGAAAAATTTCTATTCAAACCGTTTGTGCTACCTGAGGAATTAGTAGAAGATGGATCCATATTTGTATTATATACAAAAACCGCACGTTTGTGTGCGGAATCTGTCTTTTATTTTATTGTAAATCCTGAGGATCCACATCGTCGTAGCCACCATGATTCATGTTTAAGTCTGGTCGCATTGGTCGCTCATTTGTATCTTGTGTCAATTGCTGTTCAGAATTTTTTGTATTTGCTCCCCTTCTGTATCCACCTCTCCTTGAGGGTCCCATCGTGCTTCCTCCGATAATGTACTTTCGTGGATTTTCACACATGTCGATAAAGTCGTCCGCGATTTCACGAAGTCGGCCCGATGAAGATTTTCCGAAAGAAATCACTTCAACCTGGCAGCCCTCGTTTGTCTGAAGGTATTCAACAAGTGGTACAAAATCTCCATCACCTGAGGCAAGGATTATGGTATCGAGTTTTGGTGCCATTTTAATAGCATCAACTGCAAGACCAACATCCCAATCAGCTTTTTTGGCACCACTATTAAAGACCTGAATGTTTTTAGTCTTTGCTTCGATACCAAGTTTCTCGAGTGCTTCAAAGAATGTTCGTTCTTCCCCACTCTCTGTACTGATTACATAGGCAACTGCACGGATTAAGGCTCGTCCAGCTACTGTTTCTTTCATAATTGCACCGAAATTTACTCGACCGTTGTATAGATTTTTTGCACTGTGATACAGGTTTTGGGTATCTATAAAAATCCCAATCCGCTGTTCTTTATGTTTAATTACTGTCATTTTCTTATTAAATTAGTTGAAATTATTAAAATTGACTCATTTTGCGTTACAGCAAAAAACACACTTACAAAGTACTGACAAATATTTCAAAATATGGCACCGCTCCAAAAGCGATATGCACTTATATAGTATATCAGATAAAGGTATGGAAAAAATTAAAAAGCAATGAATCTGGCCAAGTTTAAATCAATAAAACCAAAAAAATACTGACCGAGAATCGAGATAATGCAGAGGTAATTATGCCTTTTTCTTAAGTTCGAGCTTCTTCAAAACAGAGTCATATGTCTTAGGGTCCTTCTTCTGAAGGTATTTCATGTGCTTCTGTCGATCTGCTACAAGCTGGAGGAGCCCTCTTCGTGAGTGCTGATCCTTGGCGTGTTTTTTGAGATGTTTAGCAAGTTCATCAATTCGCTTACTCAAAAGGCCTATCTGCACTGCTGCTGAACCTGTATCTTCCTTGTGGATTGCGAGGTCTTTGATGACCTTCTGCTTCTTTGTCTTTGTAAGCATGATGGCAAGATACTAGCATACAACTGTAAATAAGGCAATTGTCTTAGTGACTAAAGAGCGGTGCTATACTGTATCTTACAATATGAGCGAATCACTGAATCTTGAGACCTTGAAAAGACACTTTCTCGAGTATATTGAGATCGAAAAGGGTCGGTCTTTGAAGACAGTTGAGAATTACGACCGATATTTGAGTACTTTTTTAAATTTCCTTCAGAAAAAAGGTCCAGACGGTCAAAAAGCTATCAAAAATCCAGAATTTTTGTTGTCAGATCAGATTCGAGAATACAGATTATGGCTAAATAGAAAGACAATTCCCAACATCAAGCATAAAGATGCTGGCCAAGGGATAAAAAAACGAACACAGAACTACTACCTTATTGCCCTTCGGTCATTTCTGAAATATCTCACAAAACGTTCCGTAAAGTCTGTGCCTGCTGACAATATTGAACTTGCTAAGGTCCCTGAGCGATCACTCGATCTTATTTCAAGTGATGAACTTGAGCGTTTCCTTGCCGGTCCTGATAAGGAGAAAGATACCCAGAAACGCTTACGTGACAAAGCTATCCTAGAAATGTTCTTCTCGACAGGTCTTCGAGTTTCAGAGCTTTGTTCTCTTCCTCATGATATAGATCTCTCTAAGGATGAGTTTTCAGTAAGAGGAAAGGGTGAAAAAGTGCGAGTGGTTTTTTTGACTGAGGCGGCTAAAAGTGCCGTCAAAGTGTATCTTGATAAGTGTGAAAATATGACTAGTAATAAGCTTTTTCCAATCACTCCCCGCTCTGTGGAGCGTCTCGTAAAATACTATGCAGTCAAAGCTGGTATCTCTAAAAAGGTAACCCCTCATGTTATTCGTCATAGTTTTGCAACGGACTTACTCCAAAATGGTGCAGACCTTAGATCTGTACAAGCGCTTCTCGGCCATGCAAACATTACAACTACACAGATTTATACTCACGTCACTGATCGACATCTTCGAGAGGTACACAAGAATTTCCATAGTCGGCAGAAAGGCGTAAAAAAGTAGCCACTAGGTTGCAGGTTGTTTTAGATAGTGATTGTTGCAAAAATACAGTAAAATAAGGCTTATTACATATGAAAAAGTTAAAAATCCTCTGTTGGAATGTAAATGGCATTCGTGCATGGTCAAAAAAAGGTTGTATGGACTGGGTTTTATCGGAAAAGCCAGATATTTTTTGCTTTCAGGAGACAAAGGCTGAACGAACACAGCTTGACGAGACGCTTCTGTGCCAAGATGGTTATGAGTGTTATTTTGAACACTCTCGGACACGAAAAGGTTATAGTGGTGTGGCAATTTACACCAAAATTGCACCTGAGAAAGTTGAAACGGGGCTTATTTTAAAAGATGAAAATGGAAAATCAGTAGCTGACCAAGAGGGTCGCTATATGGAGATGCACTTCAAAGATTTAATCTTAATAAATTGCTACTTCCCTAATGGAGGCGGTGAATCACATCGGCTCGAATATAAACTTAGATTTTACGAGGCTTTCTTGACTCGGGTGCTTGAGCTTCAAAATGATTCTAAAAATAAGGACAAAAAGGTTATTTTCTGTGGCGATGTAAATGTCGCTCATACAGAAATAGACATTGCACGTCCTAAGGAAAATGAAAATCATGTCGGTTTCCTACCTGTTGAACGCGCCTGGGTAGACAAGGTCACAAATGCCGGATTTATAGACACTTTCCGTGCTCTTAATCCTGACGCTCGAGATGTATATACATGGTGGGATGTAAAGAGTGCTGCTCGTGATAGAAACATTGGCTGGAGAATCGACTATTTTTTTATTAACAAAGATTCTTTTGAGGATGTAACCAGTATGCAGATCCATACTGATGTTTTTGGGTCAGACCATTGTCCTATCTCACTCGAAGTTAAAATTTAAGTGTACAGTTTAAGAATTTTAAAATTAAATACGATAAATTGCATGATTTTTTAATCGCAAAAATTGTAACTGTGGATAACTTAAATTTCGCATTAATAAAGGACATTACTGTTACCATAGCGTGGCTTATATAAAGGACATTACGGCACAAAAATAATAAGATAGTGAAAACAAAAAAGAGAACAAATGTCCTTTACATATTTTATAAAAGACATACAATAGTAATCAGATGAGCGTTCGGCATTGAAGCAACTGCTCTTTCAAAAAATAAAAGACACAACAGTACGAGTTTACTGAGGTCTACAGGGATTCAAGATATGAGACAATTCCCCAACATATCTTAAATTTTTTGGAATTCGTCCGAATTCTTATTTCTCTGCACTCCCTTGAGTAATATACGTCAGTTTCGTGTCGAAAGGTTTCCGGTCAAAAGACCGGTGCACTTGGCGCATTTTGTTTGGTTTGGTTAGTTATTAATTAATCAATTTTTGTTTGTTTTGTTCTTTGGTCCCCTTTGGTTCCTCTCCGTCGCCTCGCTTGCCCGGTCTTTTTTGTTTCCTGATTTTTTAATAAAGAAAAGCACGTCTCTTGTATAACGTGTTTCCTGTGTAACATGCACTTTTTTGAGTAAGTTTCTACTTTACACTATGTTTAGCTAAAATTTTCTCTATTTCATCTTTTTCAGCCTTATCTCTAGCCTTTTTTCCACTATCTGCCCTATTTTTGAGTGTGGCGGTATCAAGTTTATTTAGTTCATTTGCCATATCAGTAAGTGTTACATGGGTATTTTTTTCAGGTGCTTCTAGGACCTCTTCGAGGATCGCTGCCAATATATACCCTATTCTCGGTCCAGGTTCCACGTGTAACGTGTTAATTAGGTCGTTTCCGTTAATCTTGAGCATTGAAACCGATATAGGATCACGGAGAACCTGATCAATCATGGCTGTGTACTTTCGAAGTCGATATGGATTCTCCTTTGGTCGCCCCGTTCCCACTCGGTCGCACACTCGAAGGTTCATAAGGCTCCAGATATTCTCCTTACCTACATTTGCAACCATTCGACGTACGGCAGAAAGCGATATCTGCTCAGTATCAGAGAAAAACATGTGCCATCGTACAAATGTATATACCAAATCAATAACCTTGTTAGAGTAATGGAGTCTATTTAGAATGTCTTTTGCCATTGTCGCGCCGATAACTTCGTGCCCGTAGAAGGTATAATCCCCTTTCTCCCTAGAGAAACGTCGAGATTTAGGTTTACCAATGTCGTGTAACAAAGCCGCAAGACGAACTTCAAATGGGTATTTCTTGTCTGCTGCACACTGAAGGCTTCGTAGGAGGTGCTCAAAGACATCATATGAATGAGCTTGATTTTGTTTCGTGTGTAACCCTTCCTCGAGCTCTGGGAGAATATACTTGAGGATTCCAACTTTTTGGCACATAAATAGTGCAATCATCGGGTTATCAGACATTATAATCTTTGTGAACTCATCTCGAATGCGCTCCTTGGCAATCTTCCCTAACATTTCATGTGAAACACTAATTGCAGCTAAAGTACCCATGTTAATCGTGAAACCAAGTTCGGCAGATAGGCGAACTGCGCGCATAATGCGCAAGCCATCCTCTCGAAATCGTGTTTCAGGATTACCTACACATCGGATAATCTTATTTTTGATATCCTCTTCCCCGCCGAACATATCTACGTAGATGTCTCTTATTGGATCATAAGCAATGGCGTTGATTGTGAAGTCTCTTCGTCCTAAATCGTCCTTTATATCCTTACTAAAAGACACGCTATCCGGCCGTCGGCCATCGCTATATGTGGACTCTGTCCGATAAGGTGTAACTTCTACTATAAAAGACTCATCCCCTTCGTACACTACACCAACTGTCCCGTAAGTATTTTCATAAAACGTTTTGTCAAAAAGCTTGATAATCTCTTCTGGGTTGGCGTCTGTGGTAACGTCCCAATCTTTTGGTTCCCTTCCGATAAGGATATCTCGTACTGAACCACCAACAATAAAGGACTCAAACCCTCCATTTTGAAGGGTTTTGCAGATATTCATCACCTTCTCTGGGATAAGGTGCTTCGATTTTAGGATTCGGTGTTCGCTCATCACTAAGATAGTAATACAGAGTTTGATTTTTTGCTATTTTAATGTACTATTGTCGTTACCATAAATGCACCTATGGTGAAATGGATATCACAACGGTCTTCGGAACCGTTATTCTAGGTTCGAATCCTGGTGGGTGCACAAGCTTTGCTTAAATACCCTATCCAATGCAAAATTGATAAGGCATTTATCAGTAAGCGTAAAATAAGCGGTTATGGTTTAGTGGTAGAATGCGTCCTTGCCAAGGACGAGACGGGAGTTCGATTCTCCCTAACCGCACAATTTGGTCTCGGACTTATAAATGACTAAAATGTCAAAAATACACAAAAAACTGTCTTTATGGGGCAGTTTTTTATTACTTGCAGTTGGGAAAATGTGTAAAACTGTGGATAACTAAGTGGATATGTGTATAAAAGACGTCCGTTATGGTGTCCTATAAATGAAGGATTTTAGGGGTTGAAAAGTCAATATTATGGCTATGAATAAGGGTTTTAAGGAATTCAGCTACTTAAAAGCCATCCGAATGAGACAATTTTCAGGCATAAAGGCCAAATATATGTTTCACGTGCTACATATATAACTTTATAGATAGGTGTTACATGTGGAACAAGCTATTTTGCTTGAAAATAGGCTTTAAATCGATGTTTTGGTGGTAGTACGGACCTTGTTTCATGATTAACATGATTGCTTGTGTATTATTCTGGCCTATGCGGCACAGATTATTGCAGCAAGAGTCCTATATAGGTTGAGAAAATCTTTATATAAGTTTCATGTTAAACATGTAAGCTTTAGTTTAATGAATAATAAAAGGGTAAGAAGGGCGAAACACAATATAAGGATAGGTCGAATAGGAGAGTTAATAGCCTCTAAATATCTGGAAAAGGCCAGTTTCTCCATTCTGACCTGTAATTTAAGGCTTAAAGGGGGAGAAGTGGACATTTTGGCCTATAAGAAACCTGATCATTATGTCTTTGAAATAAAGACATTGTATGTGCAGGAGTATATGCATGATGGATTGTCCAATGAGACTGAATGTAACCCTTGGGCGCCGGAGAATAACCTAAATAATTTGAAGATTAGAAAGTTGAGGCAACTAGGGAAGTCTTTGAGGATTTTTACTGGGTCAGAATTTGTTCGCATATGTGGGCTAGCCATAAGAATTGTAGCCAGTGACCGTGTTACACCTGAAACATTTGATGAGGAAGATCCGGTTCTTGAGTCTTCGCGAATCAAAGATTTTCTTAAGGGAGCAAGAATATTCATTAAAAGATATGACGACATTATCTGTACCTTTTAATTAGATGTTATCTATGTTATATTGCACATCATTCGGGGCGTGGTGTAACGGCTAACATACCTGTTTTGGGAACAGGTGACTTCGGGTTCGAATCCCGACGCCCCGACATTTAGGATATTTAGTGGAGTCTTTAGATACTAATTTTATAAAATCAATACAAAGATGTTTAAAAAGAATACTGAGGATTTTGAGTGCGAAAATTGTCACGTTGCTGTAAAAGGGGATGGGTATACCAATCATTGTCCGAATTGCCTATATAGCAAGCATGTTGATGTTGAGCCTGGCGACAGAATGGCCCTCTGTAAAGGTATTATGCAACCTGTGTGGATTGAAGGTATTGATGGGAAGTACAAAATAACTCACAGTTGCAGAAAGTGTGGTCACAAAAAGGTGAATAAAGTATCTGATAAAGATAATTTTGATGTAGTGGCTAAGATTGCAAAGGAAAGAAATCCTGATTTGCTCAAATAGCCCGCAGCTTGGCCGTATTATTTAATATATCGGTAGAGATCTTCTCGATATGTTCGATCGAAATATGTTTTTAAATTGATCAATGAGCTTGGGTAATTTGCCAAGTCATATAAGTCAATAGAAGTGTTCTGGTTATCTCGATTCTGGCTATCTGTAAGGCTTTCAGCGAGTGTTTTGTTTATGTGTTCGATTGTGATTGCTCGGATATTAGCTTTTCCTGAAATTGATGAGTTAACTGTAGTTGTGATCATTCCTAAAAGTCGCCCATAAGAATCAACGATTGCACCACCTGACGAACCTTTTTGTCCTGCGAAGCTTGGACTGGTTTCGATAACATCGAGATCTGTTATGCCTAGAGAATATGTCCGATTGATACTCAGGTCTTCTTTAACGATAGGTAAATTAGCATTTACACCTTTTTCACCTAGGACATTTGCTGGATATGAGAGGGAATAGATCGGCTGACCAGTTGTCAAAAGGGAATCGTTTGAGAGAAGTGTACTTGGAGAATTCTCGGATTTTAGAGGTAAAGGCGTGAGAGAATTTTTGTTTGACTTTGGCAATTCGTCCATATTTATAGCCAAAATAGCGAAATCTCCCTTGCCGGTCTGGAGGGGATTCTCAGTGCTTGAATATGGACCGTACTGCATTATCCAACCAGGAGAAATGAAAACCGTTTTTATAGACAGCGCACCAGTTGCCGGATCGCCATACCGAGCGATACAAGAAACTGAACTATCTTTTTCTGATAGGAATGGGAATTCAGCAACATGGGCATTTGTAAGCACGGTTCCGTTTTGATTTATCAAAATACCGCTCCCTGTAACGGTTTTTCGAAGCTTTCCAATTTTTTGCGTACAAAAAATATTTACGATATGAGTTGATTTATCGGTGTTTGGATTAGTTGCAACCAGAGTCGCTGGTGCAGGGATGAGAGAGGGGATACTCGAGGTGCTTTGTGTCAACGGTACTCTCGGTGTGGCTTGTGTCGTTGGTGACACTGGTGCAATAGGGGAAATGGTTGGTAAAAAGTCATATATAGGAGCAACCAGTTGAAGATATGATTTAGGATTAATTGAGAAAAAATTGAAGGTGTTTTGAGAAAGACTTTTGACCTTAGATTCAATAACTTTTGTTATTTGTGAAACTCCGGTTGTAACCGAGCTAAGCTGATTCGAAAATGAACTAGCTAGATTGAGATCGGGGATAGCGACGGTTGTAGCAAAGGCGATTGCAAAAATTGCCAAAGATAGAGGTAAAATAGTTTTCATTCAGCAAATTATATCAAATAATCGTCAAGTATTGTTTTAGACACCCTGCTTTGCTATAGTATGCTCACGTTGCGTTTTGGTAGTTGTGGTTAGCATCAGTCTATACGCGCAAAGTTTGCGGGATTGGTTTAGTGGTAGAATGACTGCCTTCCAAGCAGTAGACAAGGGTTCGATTCCCTTATCCCGCACAGTAATATAAAAGAGCGAGAACAAATCTCGCTCTTTTATATTACCTATATGGATAATGGGATGAGAAAGCCGGACTGAAGTTGTGCAGTGAGCGAAGCGAAGCACAACGAAGGAGGCGGGGTCGACGGGACTTTTTGTGGAGCAAAAAGGAACCGGTGACCGATTCCCTTATCCCGCACAAAATGAAAAGGTCCGGATTTGCTCCGGGCTTTTTCATTTTGCTACTGGATGTGCAAATCGAAAGGTGGAGCGCACTCTGCGAAGCAAAGTCTGTTTGCGGCAGTAAACGGAAGCGATCCAGAGTTGCAGAAATTTCTGAGCAACGGTGAATAAATTATCGGTGACTGATTCCCTCAACATTTCCTTATTTATATAATTTTGCTAAATTAAATCCCAATGCACATACTCATTACCGGCGGGGAAGGATTCATTGGAGGGTATATAAAAAGAAATTTAACGCAAAGCGCGGCCAACAAAATCGCTGCTAACAAAACAAACGCCGTTGAAATTGAAATCCTGGAAACAATCGACACCTACGACATTAAATCCGGCGAAGAAAAAGATATTCTCAACATAGAAAATCTCGCTAAAATAATTACGACGAACAAAATAGATTCTGTTTTCCATTGCGCAGCTAAAATATCTGTTCCGGAAAGTTTTATACAAAAAGAATACTACGATTTGGTAAATATTAACGGCACAGAGAATGTTTTCAACATAGTCGAGCAAAACAATACAAAGATAGTATTCTCAAGCAGTGCGGCTGTGTATGGCGAATGCGACAGTAAAGTAAAAGAAGATTTCGTGCTAAATCCACAATCACCGTATGCAGATGAAAAAAAGAAAGGAGAGGAAATTCTAGCGAGAGGAGCTGGCGACAAAAATATGTATCACATTGCACTTCGATACTTCAATGTCTACGGCCCTGGGCAATCTCCAGAATATGCTGGTGTGATAACACATTTTATTCGTGCTGCGCTTAAGGGTGAAGATATTGTTATCTTTGGTAATGGAAATGCTGTACGTGATTTTGTTTTCGTGGAAGATGTTGCTCGCGCGAATGTGATGGCGATGAATTATCCGAATACTCAATTTGAAATTTTCAATATTGGCAGTGGTGCAGAAACTAAGGTAAAAGATTTGGCAGAAATGATTATTAAATTAACCAATTCTCCTTCGCAAATCGTATATAAGGAACCACGAATGGGGGATATTGTGTATTCATGCGCAGATGTTTCAAAAGCCAAAAGCATTCTTGGATTCGAAACGAAAGTTTCTCTTGAGGAAGGTTTGAAAAAGACTATTGAATATTTTCGTACACATTAATTTTTTGCATAACTAAATTTCTAAAAACTAAAATCCCCACTCATTTCTGAGTAAGGGACCTTAGTAAGTGTGACGAATTGTGTTTTCCCGCAAAGCCTTCTGTATATAACGTACGTCGAGCTTTGCACAAACAATTCTTTATCGATCTAACCAACTTGCTAACCATTTTAACTATCACGAAAGTGAAAACGTGATACTAAATCTTGAGTGACCAAACTTAAATTTAGTTGATTGCGTCTTTGAGTCCTTTCGCTGCTCGGAACTTGGCTACTTTCATAGCTGCAACCTTAACCATTTCACCAGTTCGTGGGTTTCGTGCTGTTCGAGCTGCTCGTGTTTTTGCAGAAAAAATACCGAAGCCTGCAACTGAAACTTCTTCGCCTCTCTTGAGAGTTGCGATAATGTTATCAAACACTGCATCTACGATTTGTTCTGCTTGTACTTTTGTTGTTCCAAGTACTCCGTGTACTTTTTCAACTAGTGCTGCTTTATTCATGAACTTTGTTTAATTGTTATTTTGCTAAAGGTCGACCCTTTGTTCTTTCCGTGATTTAAGTATATAACAACCCCTATTTTAGGCAATATTTATAAGGCTTAAATGGAATTCTCGGAAAATTTGCCTATTTTTAATCTCTGTTTTATGAAGTTTTAATAACTGTGAGACGATCCTCTTGCGACTACTACCTAGCGTACTCAGTCGCCCTGGTCTCTCGTATCACGTGAACCTTGATCTCACCAGGGTATCGGAGCTCCTCCTCGATGCTTTTAGCTATATTTTTAGCCATATTATGAGCTTGAAGGTCGTTTACATGGTCTGGATGCACAAATACGCGGATTTCACGTCCTGCCTGTAGAGCATAGGCTTTTTCAACCCCTTGCTCTCTTTTAGCAATAGCTTCGAGATCCTCCAGGCGTTTAATGTAGTTCTCAATATTATCCTTTCTTGCACCTGGACGCCCACCTGAAATGGCATCAGCAGTCTGTACGATTCGAGACTCGAGCGTTTCGTATGGATATTCTTCGTGATGTGCCTGCATGGCCTTCACAATTTCTTCTGAAGCTCCAAACTTTTGAAGAATCCTTCGGCCAATTTCCACATGGCTCCCTTGAACTTCGTGATCGAGTGCTTTGCCAATATCGTGTACAAGCGCAGCAGTCTTTGCAACATTTACATTTGCACCGATCTCAGCAGCGAGCATTCCGGCAATGTGCGCCATTTCAATAGAGTGCTGGAGCACGTTGTGACCATAACTTGTTCGAAAATGCAGTCGGCCAAGGATAGCAACGATTCGCGGGTCGAGAGGTACAATTCCAGTTTCGAAAATTGCTCGCTCACCTTGTTCCTTAATTATTTTATTGATCTGCTCTTCGGCGTCTTGTACAGATTTTTCAATCTTAGCTGGCTGGATTCTTCCATCTTTGATCAATTCTTCAAGTGCTATTCGAGCAACTTGTCGGCGAATCGGATCATACGATGAAAGCATAATCGAGTCTGGATGTTCATCGACCAAAACTTCAACACCTGTTGCGCGCTCAAAGGCTTTGATGTTTCGGCCTTCTTTACCAATAATTTTGCCTTTATCTTCTGGTGATTGAATCGCTACATGTGTACTGAAAAAATCAGCTGACACAGAAGTAGCAAGGCGCTGAATAGTTATAGCTAAAATATCTTTTGATTTTTGCTCAAGAGTTTCTTCAGAAAGTTTTTCAAGCTTGTAGATACGATTTGTAAGTACTTGCTCTTGCTCTTTTTCAACTTTTGCCAAAAGATTTTCTAGGGCTTGCTCTCGAGTCATGCCAGAAACTTTCTGAAGCTCTGCATCGATCTCTTTTGCGCCTGCGTCTACTTTATCTTTTATAGCTTTAATCTCTGAAATACGTAGCTTTATAGCCTCTATTTCGCTTGCGGTTTCCACTTCTTTTTGTTCGAGAAGTTCTTCTTTTTTATTTAATCTTTCTTCAGTTTTGATGAGTGAGTCTTCTTTTTCTTTTACTTGCTCACGTGAAGATTTGAGAATATCTGCGGCCTTTTTCTCTGCATCGAGGATAAATTTTTCGGACTTTTCTCGAGCTTCGAGCATTGCTTTTTTAATGTCGAATTCGATTGAGTTTTTCTTGCTGAGTGCGACGAGGATTCTGATGAGGTAACCGATTGCAAATCCTACTCCTATACTAAGGGTGATGAGAACCAAGGCCATTTTTAGAGAAATCATGGCGTTGTTTTATTTTTGTCTTGTTTAATAATTTTTTTTGTGCAATTTGTGCCCTAAGATTTTTTGCGTGGCAAAATTTGTAGTGCACAAAAACGGGAGAATATTAGAGAACTTTGTCTACAATACCGTACTTCTTTGCGTCGTCTGCTGACATGTAGAAATCTCGGTCTGCATCTTTTTCGATTTTTGCGACCGTCTGGCCTGTATTTTTTGCGAGCATCTTTATAAGGTTCTCTTTTGTTTTCAAAATTTGCCTTGCAGTAATTTCGATATCTGTAGCCTGGCCTTCAACACCGCCAAGTGGCTGATGAATCATGATTTCTGAGTTTGGTAGTGCATATCTCTTTCCTTTCGCACCAGCAGAAAGAATCATTGCACCCATAGATGCTGCCATACCTACACAAACCGTAGATACATCATTTTTAATATGATTCATGGTGTCGATAATCGCTAGACCGTCTTTGACGTGACCTCCAGGTGAATTTACATAAAGAGTAATGTCCTTCTTTGGATTCTCGGCTTCTAGGAAAAGAAGTTGTGCAATAACTGTGTTTGAGATGTTGTTATCAATAGGGCCACCTAAAAACACAATATTCTCACGCAAGAGTCGTGAATAAATGTCGTATGCTCGCTCACCGTACTGTGATTTTTCGATAACTGTTGGAATTAACATGTTCGTTTGTTCTGTTTCAGAAGTTTAAATGAATAAAAGAGGAGTTTCCGGTTGCTGTTTTGGTCTCGTTCTGATAGCCTGATAAGCGTACTATACTACATATTTTATGAGATTGCACAGGTTCTATATTGGCACGGCCGACATCATCGAAGGTATGCAAAACCACCTCGAAAACCCGTCTGGAAAGCCACAATCAGCACATGAATTAATCCAAAAACACATTGTTTTGGACGGTAATTTGTATAAACAGTACGAGCTCCTTATCCATCAGTGGCGAAACGTCTTTAAATACACAGCTGGTAGTCGAGTGATCCTTTTTGATGACAATAAAATTGAATATGAGTGTTTGATTGAGTCATTTAATGCTACACACAATAAAGTACAGCTCGCAGTAGTTCAATCTACGGAAATTCCTGTAGCCGATGAAAACCAGCAGATCTGGATGTTTGTTTCTATTCTCAAAGGTGAAAACTTTGATCTTGTTGTACAAAAACTCACCGAACTAGGCGTTCAAGGTATTGTACCTATTGTATGTGACCGAACTATCAAAAAGAGTATTAACCAAACGCGTGTACAAAAAATAGCTACAGAAGCAGCGGAGCAATCAGGTAGAGTTGATGTACCTATTGTTTCTGAGCCTGTTGATCTCGGTCCTGCCATTCAAGAATTCCTAGAAAAAGGTGGAGAACCTGTTGTCTGTCATCAAAGAGGCCATGATTGGAAATATGTTTCAGAATCTTTTAGAAAATATCCACTCGGATTTATTGTTGGTCCAGAAGGTGGGTGGAGTGATAGAGAAGAAGAATTCTTTAGAAAACTTGGCCTAAAATCTGTGAAATTCTCTGACAATGTGCTTCGTGCTGAAACGGCAGCGATAGGTATTGCAACTTTGGCGAAGAGTATGTAGTTTTGGCCAAACAAATCTGTTCTTCTAAAACAAAAAAGTGACCACTTTCGTGACCAGCTTTTTTGTTTATAAATTTAGCTTCGCTATTTGTGTACCTTAGAAAATGCGAAATTTACTTACCTTGCTCCTCCAACCACTGCCAAACTTTTTCGTTCAAGAGCACCGTTTCAACGTAGATTTCAGCACGAGTTCTATCTGCATCTTTGTACATTTGCATGATCTGCTCAACTTCTTTCTTGATTTCATCTTCGCTCGCTGTGATTTTTTCATCGAGAGCAATTTGATTCAAGATGAGTTGAGTCTTTGCTCGCTTCTCTGCATCAGGTGTCCATTCTTTTCGAAGCTCCTCGATAGTTTTACCGATGTGCTTTAGATATGTCTCAATGTTAAGTCCCATCTGAGAAATATTTGCACCGAGTTCGTGAACCATTTTTCCGAGTTCTGATTCAACGAGAAGTTTCGGCATGCTGATATCTGCATCTTTCATAACCTCGTCCATGATTGTTAGTCGCTTCTTTTCTTTTTCCTTTCGGGTTTTTTCAGCTGTGATGCCTTCTTTCACTTTTTCTTTGAAAGCTTCAACAGTTTCAAAAGGACCGAATTTCTTGATGAATTCGAGATCTATTTCTGGAAGTGCAAGCTCACCATGGTCATGTCCGTGATCATCTGGATTATTCTTGTGATGGTCTACATGTGCAACCTGCTTCTGGAGATCTGTGATAGCCTCCTCGATTTCCTTATCAGTAACAACAACTTCAGCCTTTTCTGACATTATCTTTTTAGCAATAGCCTTGTAACCTTTGAGTTTTACTTCAGGCATTGTGGCAGTTTTGATTTTAAAACCAAACGCTTCACCTGGAGCTACCTTAGTAATAGTTACCGCAGGAGATCCAAGAGGTTTTACATCTTTATCCTCGATTCCTTTTTTAATAATGTCACTGTAGTTTGCTTCAAGTGCCATTCGTCCAGCTTCTTCTATGATCGCTACTTCTCCAAATCGATCAACAACAATCTTTTCTGGAATGTGACCTGGTCGAAAACCATCAACTCGAGCTTCGAGTGAAAGTTCCTTGATGGCTTTATCTCGAAACGTTTTTACGACATCGGCTTGAATTTCACCTTCGATTTCATATTCGCTATCTGGAAGAGCTGTGTGTTTTGTGATTTTAAATGACATGATTTATGTTCGAGTATTAATTTTTTATAGAGAATTCAGATCGCAATTTATGCTGTAGCTTCTTCTGTAATTTCAGGCGCATCAATTTCTACGGCATCAGCAATAGTTGGCTCATTAACACCAGCCATTTTATCTGAATCTACACCTTCAACTGTTTCATCAACTTTTTTTCCGGCTGACTGAATATCAATTCTCCAACCTGTAAGTTTCGCTGCAAGTCGTACATTCTGTCCGCCTTTACCGATCGCGAGTGACTGCTGATCTTCTGTTACTACGACTCGTGCAGTTTTTGCTACATCGTCGATTGTTACGCTTACAACTTCAGCAGGTGAGAGTGCGTCACGAATAAAGTCAGAAGGGTTTTCTGACCACTCGATAATGTCGATTTTTTCATTTCCACCAAGTTCGCTCATAACTGTAAGAACTCGAACACCTCGCTGTCCAACCATAGAACCGATTGGATCAATATGTGAATCAGCTGAATGAACAGCAACCTTTGATCGCTGACCAGCTTCTCGTGCGATAGCCTTAATTTCCACTGTACCTGCAACAATTTCTGGAACTTCAACTTTGAAAAGTTCAGCCAAGAATCGTGGGTGTGATCGTGAAAGTCTCACGAAAATACCTCGTGGAGTTTCTTCAACTCGAAGAAGAATCATTCGGAGTCGTTCACCTTGCTTGTAGTGTTCGCCAGGAATTTGTTCTTCATATGGAAGCATACCAACTGCTCGGCCCATATCGATGAATACATTACCTCGTTCAATTCGCTGTACAGTTCCAGAAACAATTTCACCTTCTTTCTTTCCGTATTCAGCAAGAACAGAAGTCTTTTCCGCTTCTCGGATCTTCTGGATGATTACCTGCTTAGCAGTCTGAGCTGCAATTCGTCCGAAATCATCTTTGTATTCAAGATCGAATACGATTTCTTCACCAACCTGTGCACCTTTTTTGATAAGTTTAGCAGTATCAATAAGGATGTGTCGTTCATCATTAAAAAGTACCTTTTCTTCACCTTCAGCAGGGGCCTCAGGAAGATCAGCTTTGTCATATACAACCTGAGAAGGGTCAACGATTACTTTGACCTGGAAGAATTCAGTTTTACCAGTGGCCACGTCAAAATTAGCCCGAATATACTGGTCTTTTCGGCCGTACTCTTTCTTATAAGCAGTAGCGAGAGCCATTTCGATAGCCTCGAGGATTTTAGCTCGAGGAATACCTCGCTCTTCTTCGAGTTGGTCTAGCACTGAGTGGATTACTTTAAGGTCAAACATATTGATTTGTATATTAAATTTTTAGTTTTTACCCGTGTGCCGCGTTTTATGGCCTGATTTTAAGCCATTTTTGTGCAATTCAGGTAAATTTCATCAAAAAAACGAGCCCGCCTTGTGGGCGCGCTGTTTCAGATATAGATATTATACATATATATAGGTGTTTGTATAGGGAGTTTAGTCAAAAGGTTGTTTTTGTGCAAGGGTCATTTTCCTAGGGAAAGTATTGACTATATTGGTATATGTACTGTATAATATGTTTCCATAAGGCTCGTGTTACCAAGGGTTCAAAAAATGGCTTACCTAAGCCGTTACCTGCGATTTACGAGTCTTCCACTGAAACTCAGCCTATCCGCACTATGTACCTCAAAAATGTTCGCCGGAGCAATCAGCTCCTCTTTCAAGTTGTCATGACCGTGTTGGCCATGATCCTTGCTTGCAGCTTTATCGCCGCTCGCACCGGAATCAATGTCGTGGTCATTGCGATCACTGCGATTCTCTTCGTTCTTGGAACCTTGGTCCTCGAGGTTCGTTTCAAGTGGACAAATCGCCGTCTTATCCGGCTTGGGAAACTCATCGGATCTCTGTGCCAGTTGGCAGAGATTAAAATCAGGATCATTCGTCTTCGGCGTGATCTTGCGCTCGAAAAAGAAATCCTGGGTTTCCGCTTCAACCGGCTACTTGATCTTCGCCTCTGGCACTAGTTACCACGCATCGATCAAAAAACCAAAAACATCGGCTGTCTCATCACGAGGCAGCCGGTTTCTTTTTTGTAATATTTCACATAGATTATTTTCAATGGATCATCCTTTCAAAGATTTTATAGATTCTTGATGGAAAATTCATCATCGTGTCGCCATATTACTTTCCACATTCTCGCAGGAAAAATAAACAAATTTTTTCACAATCTCTGCTATAATTTATCTAACAAAGAACTATGTACATTGCACCGGAGCAATTGAAAAAGTATATTCTCGACGCGAAAATTGTATCGCGTGAGGATCTTGAAGCTGCTGAAACTGAAGCAGAGAAAAATAAACAGGATGTTGGTGAAGTGTTGGTGTCGCAAGGAAAAATTTCTGAGGATGATTTTCGACGAATGCAGGCACATGTGATGGGAATTCCTTTTGTTGATTTGAAAAATCAGAAACTTGAATTTGAAGTCCTTGCACTTATTCCTGAGCCAATTGCGCGAAATCATAACATTGTGGCATTTAAGAAAAATGCTGATAATGCCAATCAACCAGGTTCTGAGGCGACTCTTGAGGTGGCAATGCTCGATACAGATGATCTTGGTGCCATCGATTTTATTAAGAAAAAAACTGGACTGAAGATTTTGCCACGACTTACGAATACTGAGTCGATGAAGTCTGCACTTATTCAGTATCAAAAAAGTTTGAAAGCAGATTTTGGTGACATCATTCAGCAGGAAGCTGCATCACTTAAAGTGACTATAGAAGGTGAGGCGAGTAATGTAGGTGAAGCTGGTGCTGAAGCTACTGGCGATGATTTGAAAAAATTGGCAGAAGATCTACCAGTGGTGCGTATTGTAGACACTTTACTGAAGCACGCTGCTCTTCAAAACGCTTCTGATATTCACATAGAACAGTCAGAGTTTGAGGTGGTTGTTCGATATCGAATCGACGGTATGCTTCACGACGCCATGATTTTGCCGAAGTCCGCAGGTGCCAGCATTATTGCGCGTATCAAAGTACTTTCTAACTTGAAGCTTGATGAAAAAAGACTTCCACAAGATGGACGATTTAGAATTGAACTTAATGGCGAAAAAATTTCTTTCCGTGTTTCTATTTTGCCGACATACTTTGGCGAAAAAATTGTAATGCGACTTCTTCGAGAAAGTGTTTCTGGGTTCACACTTGAGAAACTTGGTTTTCATGGACGTGATCTGGAGATTCTTCATGAGGCCTCTGGGATGTCAGAGGGTTTGATTCTTACAACTGGTCCAACTGGTTCAGGAAAAAGCACTACATTGTATACGATGCTTGATCTTGTAAATACGCCCGATGTAAATATTTCAACAGTAGAAGATCCGGTGGAATATCAGATGAAGCGAGTAAATCAAACTCAGATTCGATCTGAAATAGGTCTAACATTTGCCTCAGGTCTTCGATCACTTCTTCGACAAGATCCAGACATTATTATGGTGGGAGAAATTCGAGACAATGAAACGGCGTCTTTAGGTATCAATGCTGCACTTACAGGCCACTTGGTACTTTCGACTCTTCACACTAACTCTGCAGCTGGTGCTATTCCACGATTGATGGATATGAAATGTGAGCCATTCCTTCTCGTATCTACTTTGAAAATTGTGATTGCACAGCGGCTTGTCCGACATCTAGGAAATTCAAAAGAGCAATACATTTTGAGTAAAGAAGAACTAGCTTCTATTTCAAAGAAAATTAATATGGATAATGTACTTAAGGCCCTTCGTGAGGAAAAAATTGTTGGACCAAAAGATGATTGGTCTACTATTCCGTTTTATAAGCCGAAGCCTGATGCAGAAAGTGAGGATGGATATCATGGGCGATTAGGTATTCATGAAGTGCTTCGAATCTCGCCAACTATCAAAGATATCATTATGAAAAATGGTACAAGTGATGATATTGAGAAGCAAGCGCGAGCAGAAGGTATGATGACTATGATTGAGGACGGTATATTCAAGGCGGTGCAGGGTCTGACTTCGATCGAAGAAATTCTTCGAGTGGTTTCGGAGTAGTCGGCGTTGATAGATTTTGCTTGGCACTTGAGTTGCGCAAAGATCTGGTAAAATTTTTAGAATATTTTTATGAAATTTTCATACACAGCTATTAACAAGGATGGTCAAAAATACACTTCTACGATTGAAGCTAGTGATAAAGCTGGTTTTTATACTGAGTTTAGAAAAGTGGGAGATGTGCTTGTGGCCGTAAAGGAATCATCTGAAATAAAAAAGAAAGGTCTTTCAATGGAAATCACCTGGTTTGAGCATGCAAAAGTGATGGATAAGATTATTTTTGCCCGAAATCTCGGAAACATGCTCGATGCAGGACTTTCACTTTCTCGGGCAATCACCGTGATGGAGCGACAATCAAAAAGTCCACTTTTGAAACGAACTTATACTGGACTTAATGAATCTATTTCTTCTGGGAAAAGTTTTCATGAGGCACTCGATATGTATCCAAAGGTTTTCCCTAAGCTCTTTGTGGCTATGGCTAAAGTGGGTGAGGAAGGTGGAAATCTTGCCGAGACACTTCGACAAGTAGGTAATCAAATGGAGAAGAGCTACATGCTTACAAAGAAGGTTAAAGGTGCGATGATGTATCCGTCTATTATCATTGGTGTGATGATTACAATTGCCATTCTCATGATGATTTATGTGGTACCAGGACTGACAAATACATTCAAAGAGCTCAAAGTGCCACTTCCGACTTCTACCAAGGTGATTATAGCTATTAGTGATTTTGTTTCGGCTCATTACATTATTACGCTCGGTGGATTTATTGCACTTGTGATTGCACTTATCTTCGCAGGAAAAACTAAAGTCGGCGCGCGAGCATATGACTTTGTCTCTCTTAAGGTGCCTGTGATAAGTACTATCGTAAAAGAAGGAAATTCTGCACAAACCGCTCGTACACTTTCATCACTTCTGACATCGGGAGTAGATATGCTTTTAGCGGTAAAGATCACCGGGGAGGTGTTGCAAAATAGCTATTATAAAAAAGTGATGGAGGATAGTCAGATTGTGATAGAAAAAGGAGAACCTCTCTCAACTATATTTGTAAAAGAAGAAAAGTTGTATCCAATTTTTGTAGGAGAAATGATGAGTGTAGGAGAAGAAACTGGCCGAATGGCACCAATGCTTGCTGGTGTTGCCACATTTTATGAAAATGAAGTTGAGCAAAAAACTAAAGATCTCTCTACAATTATTGAACCAATCTTGATGGTGTTTATAGGTGCGTCAGTAGGATTCTTCGCTATCTCGATGATTAAGCCGATCTATTCGATTATGAATAATGTATAATATTATTTGTGATGTCACCTCATTTGTTCAATACATATAAGCCTGTCGGAAAAAATAAACTCTTTCAGCAAGGTTTTAGCAGAGGATTTAGTCTGATTGAGATGATTATAGTGTTTGGAATCGTCGCTTTAATTGCACAAATATCTATCTCTACATTTGTAAATGTTTCAAATAATCAGTCACTCGAGAAGGACGTAAACTATGCTGTCTCAATGATCGAAAGGGCTCGAACACAGACTATTAATGCAAAAAACAATAGTCAATTTGGTATAAAGTTTGCCAGTTCGACTGTGACTCTGTTCCAAGGAACCACATATAATGCAAACTCAGCTTCAAATACAGTCTTTGCATTGTCTTCAAAAGTTGAAATTGCTGCAATTAATTTAACTGGTGGAGTGTCACAGGCGACTTTTGAATTCATCACAGGGAAGTCAAATGCAACAGGTACAGTTAGGTTCAGATTGAAGCAAGATGCTAATTCTTCAAGTACTATCATGTTACATAAGACTGGATTCGCCGAGATTCTATAAAAACTATCGTTATGATTTTCAAAAAGCATCTAAAAAGTGATAGGGGTATAAAAAGTAATGCGAGCGGTGTCAGTATTGTCGAAGTGCTTGTTGCATCAGCAATCATCATGTCTTCGGTCGTTGCAATTATGGGTGTATATAGTGGTTTGACTTCTATTTCAGTTCGAAATACGGCAAAAGTACAAGCAGGAATGCTTCTCGATGAGGGAGCTGAAGCACTTAGGTTTATGAGAGATGTGAGCTGGTCAACCAACATTAACCCTCTGGTAAATGGTACTACGTATAGGTTGTACTGGGATTATAGTGTGAGTAACTATGGTTGGAGAGCAACTACTACACAAGCGCTCATAGATGATGAGTTTGATCGAACTTTTGTGCTCTCCTCTGTAAGTCGAGATGCGAGTAATAACATAGTGACATCTGGAGGGACCACAGATACAGGTACTCGGAAAGCTACTATTACTGTATCTTGGTTCGATAAGACAGCTACGACGTCAAAGTCAATTCAGATGTATTTGTATAATACATACAATAGATAAGAGCACATCATAGATATGAATATTTTTTCAAGAAAATCTAAAATTGTCGGCCATACCGCACAGAGGATTGTGGATAGAAACAAACGAGGTTTTACGCTGGTTGAAATGCTTATTTACGTCGGTCTATGTGCAGTACTTATGGTTGGTTTAGTCAATGCTATGCTTCTCCTTACTGATGCGTACCGTACAGTTAAAACAGCTCGAAAGATGGAAAGTTCCGCTATTACATTGATGGACCGTATCATTCGAGAAGCGCGACGTTCGACAGGTATCAATGCAGGAGCATTTGATGTGCCGAATGGAAGTGTGACACTTGAGGCAGGAAGTTCTACGTCTCCATACTTAACTTTTTATCTACAGGATGGTCGAGCGTATATTACGGATGAAGGAGACTCGTCACCGCTCACTGATTCTGACATAGTTGTCGAATCGATGGTATTTAGTCGCTATCCGCTATACAACGTTCAGTTTGCTACAAGCTCAGTACTTCTTCGGGTTGATTTCACTATAAATAGTGGATCTTCTACTCCAAATTTTACAACAAGAAGTTTTTACGGCTCAGCTATCCTTAGAGGTTCATACGATTTTCAACCATAAACAAATTGTAGTTTTACATTTGTTACAATAGATGTATCGCATTATGAATACATCATCTAAAACTCATTCTCAGATCAAAATTAATACACATGTTTGCGCCCGGAAAAATAGTGGACAAGTCATAATGGGTTCACTGCTGATGTTTCTATCTATTTCTATTGTCGTACTTGTAGGTATTGCAACACCGGTTGCGGTACAGGTACGATCGGCTGCTGATTTTCTTCAATCAAAACAAGGATACATTACTGCTGATGTATTGAATGAAGAAAGTTTGTATCGACTCAATAAAGGTTGGACCTTACCTTCAACACTTGTTCTTTCTTTCAATGAATCAACATCAACTGCACTTATCACTGATGTTGACGGTAAAAAACAGATCATTGCTACAGGTGTTTCCGGTCTATTTTCAAGAATATCTAAAAGTGTTTTCACTCCACAAGGGACTAAGTCAGTCAATATTAGCTATGCCACCCAGATTGGTAATGGGGGTTTAACCATGGATGGCAGCCCTACAATCACAGGTAATGCTATTTCGAACGGAAATATAACGGGTTCAGGGGTTTCTACTATTACAGGCAATGCCTTGTCTTCTATTTCCACACCAGAATCTACAGACCAATCAAATGGTAGTGGAACTCCAGCGGTAAATCTAGTATTTGGAAATGCTAATGCTACACAGGATTTTGCGCAGAGTTTTACTGTGTCAACAACCACTTCATTATCAAGAGTGCTTTTATATATGAAAAAGACTGGTACACCGTCTAATATAACCGTGAGAGTCACTGCTGATTCTTCAGGAAATCCAGCTGGCACAAGTCTTGCTACTGCTACACTAAATGTCACTCAGATCGCAACTTCGTATTCGTGGGTTCCAGTAGTGTTCACTTCGAATACTTCATTAACTCCAGGGACTACATATTGGCTCGTTTTAGACGTTCCTTCGAATTCAAATACAAGCAATTTTACTATGGGTATAAGTAATACAGATTCATATAGATCTGCGAATTCAGTTAAGATGGGACGATACAATGTGAGTAGTTGGACAACTTCTACTTCAAATTATGATGCATTTTTCAAACTCTATCTCGGCGGCGTGAGTTCTATTTCAGGAGTAGTAGTAAATGGATTTGCTTCTGCGTATTCAGTAAGTAACTCGACGGTTTCTGGGGCACTTTATTGTCAAAGTGGCTCTGGTAATAACAAATCATGTAACACTTCATCTTCAACTCCGGTATCTATTTCTTACCCGCTTGCTGATTCAAATATCACTGATTGGAAAGCAGAAGCTACGGCTGGAGGTGTACGAACTGGCAATGTAACTATTAATGGAGTTACTGCTACAACTACGGGGCCAATCAAGATAAATGGAAACCTTACGATTAGTGAGAGTGGTCGACTTACTATGACTGGTACTATCTATGTAACAGGAGATGTGACTATTAACGGTGCTGCAAACCTGAGTGTTGATTCTTCTTATGGTGCAAAAACAGGTGTGCTTATTGCAGATGGAAAAATCAATGTCACTGCCTCAGGTGCTGTTTCTGGTAGTGGTACGGCTGGTAGTTATGTGCTTTTTGTGACTACAAGTACTTGTGGAGGTACTGCTACTTGTTCAGGAGGTGCTTCAGCTATAACCGTGAGTGGTGCAGCAGGTGCCGTGGTGCTTTTCGCTCCAAATGGAAAAGTGGCATTCACTGGAAGTGCTAGCGCAAAAGCGGTTGCTGGATATGCCGTGAGCCTATCCGGAGCAACACAAGTCAATTACGAAAGTGGCTTATCAAGTCTCACTTTTAGTAGTACACAATCAAGTGGGACTTCATCTTGGGTCACAGATACCTGGAAGGAGATTTTTCAGTAGGTTTTTATAGTGCAAATTTCTATATTTGGTTACAGCCTTCGTCTTTTGTGAATAGGTCTTGATTCGGCATCTTTTGCTATAATCATTTCATGAAAAATAAAAAACCACTTCTTGTAGGAAATTGGAAAATGAATCCGGCTGTGCTTGGTGATGCTCGAAAAAAGATCACAGAATTAAAGAAAATAGCCCTTTCATACAAAGATTTGGAAATTGTTATTTGTCCTCCAGCTCCATTTATCTCTGGCCTGGCCGAAATTACTCTTGGAAAAAGTTTCCTTTCAGGTGCACGAATACAGGGAAACATGTCTATTTCTCAGGCTGGTAAACACGCCAAGGCAGGACTTGTACAAATTGGTACTCAGGATGCTTCGCAGCACGAAGAGGGTGGTTCACGAACCGGTGAAATTGGCGTGAAAATGCTAGAAAGCGCTGGTGCGACCTATTGTATCGTTGGGCACTCAGAACGACGTGCCGCAGGAGATACAGGTGCGACTATTGCCTTGAAAATCCAGCAAGCACTTCGCACTCACATGAATGTTATTGTTTGTGTAGGTGAGAAAGAGCGTGATACTGATGCAGGTTATTTAGAAATTATCAAAGCTCAACTCAAAGAGGCTCTTGTTCATGTTACTCGATCGGAATTTCATAAAATTATTATTGCCTACGAGCCTGTATGGGCGATTGGACGGAAGGATAATGTTGCGATTACTTCATACGACCTCCACCAGATGGTTGTATACATCAAGAAATTCCTCAAGGAAACATATGGAGAAACGATTGCTTCTATCACACGGATTCTTTACGGAGGATCAGTTACAGCGGAAAATGCAGAAGATATCTTTGTGAAAGGTGAGGTTGATGGTCTCTTGGTTGGACGAGCAAGTTGGGAACCAAAAGGTTTTCGAGATATTTTCGATGCAATCAAGGTTGCTCCGAAGACTCATAACACAAAAGAGCTAAAGAAATCATTAAAAAAGGCCAAAGAAAATAAGCGAAATGGCGGTTTCAAGGGGCCAATCGATCGAAGCGGATCAAAGAAGAGATAGTTTGAAATAATGCTGAATGGTGTAGTAAAAAGTGTGGCAAAATAAAGAAAACAAAGCGTAGATAGCAGATAAAAAATTAATCAAAAATTTATGCACATAAAATCAATCACAGAACTTGGACAAGTAGAATTAAAGGGGAAACGGGTGCTGGTACGTGTTGATTTTAATGTTCAGGTGTATGAAGGAAAAATTCTTGATGATCTTCGGGTACGAAAAACCTTACCGACTATTAAGTTTTTACGTGACGCTGGAGCAAAAATTATTCTTATCTCACATATTGAAAGCAAGGATGACACCGGTCTTCGGCCGGTTGCTGATTACATCAGCGCTCACTATGCCGCAGAGTGCGGCGAAGTTAAGTTTGTTGAGAACTTTTTGAGTGAATCTTCACGAGAAGTGTGCTCAGCTACGAACGAGAATTTCAAAAATGGACAGGTCGTCCTCTTCGAAAATCTTCGTACAAGTGAAGGTGAAAAAGCCAATGATCCAGAATTTGCAAAACACCTAGCGAGTTTTGCAGATATATACGTAAACGATGCATTCGCTGTTTCTCATCGAGCACATGCATCTGTTGTTGGAGTACCGGCACTGTTTCCAAATGCTCGATTCGCAGGCATTCAGCTTGGCCTCGAGCTCGAAAATCTAAAAACTGCTTTCAATCCTCCTCACCCTTTTATTTTTATCCTTGGTGGCGCAAAGTTCGAAACGAAATTGCCACTTATTGAGAAATTTTCAAAAACTGCCGACTATCTATATCTTGGCGGAGCTTTGCTAAATGACATTCTCAAAGCAAAAGGATTTTCTGTTGGTAAATCGCTCGTGTCTTCTGGTTCTGTGGATGTATCAGCCGCGGCTTCGAATCCCAAAGTAATTATTCCAGATGATGTGATTGTCGAGCGTGCCGGTGAAAAGATGGCTGTAGCTTTAGATGACGTATGTGACGACGATATGATCATGGACGTTGGACCTTCATTTACGCAAAAACTTCTTGAGCACATTGCAAGTGCGAAGTTTGTTCTCTGGAATGGACCGATGGGTAATTATGAAAAAGGATATAAAGAGCAAACGGTTTCTATGGCGCGTGTGATTGCCGAATCTTCGGCACAGTCTCTGATCGGAGGTGGTGACACGACTGCAGCTATCGCAGAGCTAGGATTTGATGCGGTCAAAGATGGTAAAGGTAACACCTCACATATGTTCGTCTCAACTGGTGGTGGCGCAATGCTCGAATATCTAGAAAACGAAACGCTCCCAGGTGTGGAAGCGCTCGCTTAACTTTTTCAACTTCAATCTTAATTTTCCTCAGCAGGTCGTACCATTTCAATATATTCAAGTTTGTCTTTGAATAATTGAAGAGGTTTATCTGTCTTTTTGAATCCGTATCTTTCATAAAATCCTTGTGCGTGTTGGTTGGCTAAAAATACCTGCAGATAGCATGGCTTATCTTTGTCTGCCCAAGCTAAAAATTCTTCCATTAATTTTCCACCAATACCTAGACTTTTTGCCTGGTTTAGTAAATAAAGACCTTCTAATTCGGTATATTCGTCTTGTTTTGAACCATGGAGAAAACCGAGAACTTTTCCATCCCTGTCATGTACTACTCTGTAGAGAATTTTATCGGGATGTTTTGCAGCTTTCTCAAAAGTATTTCTCCGGAAAACGTTACCTTCCTCAGTTGCAGCGTTCCCTCGAAGTTCATCGATAACTTCTTCAGTGACTCCTTTTGCTGGATTGATATATGTCTCTTTCCAGGATCTTAGATGCATTATTCCCACAGCGACATCATCTCCCTCTTGAGGATTGTCAATTGTAAATTTAGGCTCTTTTTCCATGTTAGATTATCGTCGTGAAAATTACTTTAAAGCCTCAACCATCTTCTCACCAAGCTCTTTAGCTTCATTTTCTGAGTCATATGCTTTACCTGGCCAATGCATGAAGCCGTCCTCGTTTTCTCGCGGTACGATATGGACATGAGTGTGGAAGACAATTTGCCCGGCCGCACTTTCATTGTTCATTATTATGTTTAAACCATCTGCGCTCACTGCATTTTTCACAGCAATAGCTACTTTCTGAACCGTGAGCATTACCCGGCACCAAAGTTCTGCAGGTGTCGTGTATACATTTTCAAAATGATCTTTAGGGATTACCAGTACGTGACCCTTGTTAACTGGCCGAATATCAAGAAAAGCTAGAGTGGTCTCATCTTCGTAGATTTTTATGGCAGGGATTTCGTTTTGGATAATTTTACAGAAAACGCAGTCGGCTTGGTGGTTGGCGTGTGTCATATGGTGGTTATTATGGCTTATTTTTGAGGGAATGTATATGAAAGTTATTGCTCGCTTCTGTGATAAACTGCTCGGAGTATGCCCACCTACAAACTCCGAACCACTGAAGGTGATACATTTCTAGATCAACTTCTGCATAGCCGAGGCCTCAAAAATTCCGAAGATAAACAGGTTTTTCTAAACCCTGAGTACAATTCCGGCACGCATGACCCATTTCTCCTCAAAGATATGGATCGAACAGTTGAGCGGATAAAGCGTGCGGTCGATGCGAACGAGAAAATAACCATATACAGCGACTTTGATGCTGATGGTATTCCTGGTGCGGTGGTTCTTCATGATTGTTTGAAGAAAATTGGCCATACAAACTTTGCGAACTATATTCCACATCGTCATCGCGAAGGCTTCGGTATTCATAAAGCAGCTCTTGATGAAATCGCTAAAGCCGGTTCGACGCTGGTGATCAGTATCGATTGCGGAATTGCGGATATTGAATCTGCAAAATATGCCAAGGAACTTGGTATTGACCTAATCATCACTGACCATCATACGCCGGGTGATGTACTGCCAGATGCCTATGCTCTTATTAATCCTAAACGACCAGACTGTCAGTACCCAGAGAAAATGCTTTGCGGTGCTGGGGTGATTTATAAAGTTGCTCAAGCCTTGGCGCGAACGTTCAATGTGCCCGAAGGTTATGAAAAATGGTGGCTCGACATGGTAGGTCTTGCGACGCTCTCTGATATGGTACCTCTTCTTGGTGAAAATAGAATATTTGCACACTTCGGACTGATCGTGATGAGAAAAGCACGACGAGTCGGTCTTCAGAAACTTTTTAAATCAGTAAAAATCGATCCACGATATCTGACCGAAGAAGATATTGCATTCATGGTCACTCCACGTATCAACGCTGCTTCGCGAATGGCTGATCCTATCGATGCATTCAAACTTTTGTCGACGACGGATGAACTCGAGGCGGATATGATGACGGAACATTTAAATACTATAAATAACAACAGAAAGGTACAGGTAGCGCATCTAGTAAAAGATATTAAGAAGAAAATAGATGAGCGAGATATAAGCGATAAGCCGGTGATCGTACTCGGTGATATTGGCTGGAATCCGCCAGTTCTAGGTCTTGCCGCGACTCATATTGTGCGTGATTACAATAAGCCAACTTTTCTCTGGGGTAAATCCGAAGAAGGAGAGGAGGGAGTTTTCAAGGGTTCATGTCGTGCACCAGCTGGTATGGATGTTGTAAAAATCATGCGCGCAATGCCTGCTGATTATTTTCTAAATGCCGGAGGACACTCTGCTTCAGGTGGTTTTTCTATTGCTGAAGACAAGATTCATTTTTTTGAGAAATTGGCACTTGAGGCTGATTTGAAGCTGAAGGGTGGTGTTGGTGCTATGGATACAGATGGTGTAGATCCTGCTATGGCAGAAAATAGCAAAGAAAATCAAGATATTTTATGGATCGACAAGTATGCTGAGCCTGCGGATGTTGGTTTTAAGGTATGGTCAACGATTGAAAAAGTTGCCCCATTTGGCGAAGCAAATCCAAAGCCAGTTTTTATGTTCAAAAAGGTAATTATTGATGCTATAAATCTATTTGGTAAGAAAAAAGAGCATGCCGAGCTTGTGCTTAAAGGGAAAGGTTCAGTTAAAGCTATAAAATTCTTCGCTGAGGATGACAAGATTTTCATGTCTAAAATCGCAGAAGGAAAAAAGGTTGATGTGGTTGCACATATGGAAAAATCGATGTTTAAAAGATACCCGGAATACAGACTTAGAATTATTGATATACTGTAGAGGTTAAAAATCGATACGCGCGCCTCGGCGTGAGTAAATAAATTACACAGCACATACGGTATGAAAATTCTCTCAATAAAAGATAAAGAAATTGTTATTTTTACAGACGGTTCATCAAGAGGAAATCCTGGTCCGGGCGGTTTTGGTGCAATAGCGATTTATCCAAATGCTTATGGTGAAATATGTGTGGACGAACTTGGCGGCGGAGAACTTTCTACTACTAATAACCGCATGGAACTAGCCGCGGTTATTGCTGGCCTGAAGAATTTTGAAAATTATTATCAAAATCTAGGTGAATATACTTTCATCTTGTATATCGACTCTGCCTACGTTATGAATAGTGCTGAAAAATGGTTAAGTGGCTGGAAGAAAAAGGGTTGGGTTACCGCAGGTAAGGAAGATGTGAAAAACAGAGATATGTGGGAAGAATATGATGCGTTCGTAAGTGCACATAGTCTAAAAATCAAATGGAACTTACTTAAAGGTCATTCTGGTATTTTCGGTAATGAACGATGTGACGTTATCGCAACATCTTTTGCTGATCAGAAGCCTGTAAAGCTCTACACTGGTACACTAGCCGGATACGAGAGTACGCCGGAGGGTAGTGATATTTTAAATCTGGCGTCTGGAAACAGTACTGGTGCTGATGATACTAGCACAAGTGGCATGAAGAAAAGTTCAAAAAGTTCTAAAAAATCAGGTATGCCAGCATATTCATATGTAAGTATGGTAAATGGAAAAATTTTGACTCATAAAACATGGACAGAATGTGAGTCTGAAGTGAAAGGAAAGAGTAGTGCAAAGTTCAAAAAAGTATTCTCAAGGACTGAAGAGGATGAACTGATTAAAGAGTTTAAAAATTCTTTATAGAGTCTTAATGTCAAGTTTGTATGATTCGTGAGTGACTGATGCAGATATCGAGAAAACTGAAAAAATAGAAATCACAAGGTTTTTTGTATTTTTTGGATTGATAATGTTGGCGATCTCTGTAATTGCAGGCCGATATGTTTTAGTGAAAAGACATGACGTAGAGACAAAAAGTTTTTACACAACATACGGAATCAAAGATGATGTCGAATTAGCAAAAAATAAAGTTGAGATATTTGGAAAAGTCATTTCAGAACCAGAAAATAAGGCTGGGTATCAACGCTTGGTAGTTTCGGTCGTAGCTGGGATTTTTACGGATAGATCTACAAATAAATTTGCAGACCAAGAACAGGCATCTCAAATTGAATCAACTGAAAGTAGGAGAATATTTAAAGACACAAAAATTTTGATAAAAAATAAAAACCAGGATCAGCAAAATTTTCAATATGCTGATTATGTTCGATTTACTACAAAGTTAAATAGGCCGAAAAATATAACAGGGGAGGATGGTCGGACTTTTGACTACGAATCTTATCTTTCTAAAGATGACATATTTTTTGTTGGTGACACGTTTGATATGACGTCCGACATGTCGTCTGGCTATGACACTGTCACAGGTGATCAAAGTGTAAATTTAAAATCAAAAACACTTCAAGAAAAAATAATCATTGGTTTGTATTCATTTAAGAAAAAATTTATGGAGCATGTTGAGCAAAGTTTACCTCTACCTCATGCCTATTTGGCGAACGGTTTGGTCATATCCGGAAAAGGGTCACTCAGTAAAATTATTCAAGATCAATTTCAGAAAGTAGGTCTCATACATATTGTAGTTTTGTCTGGATTTAATATTTCAATTATTGGTGAAAGTATCATTAAAATTTTATCTTTTCTACCAAAAATTTTGAGTGGAATTTTAGGCTCAATCGGAATCATCTTGTTTGGCATAATGGCGGGAGGAGGAGCAACTGTATATCGTTCAGTTATCATGGCACTGATTGGAATCTATGCACGAATTTTCGACCGGAAGAATTCAGCAATTATGTCACTTTTTTTGGCTGGAACTTTGATGCTTTTAGTTAATCCAAAATTACTATTTGAGGATCCTGGTTTCCAATTAAGCTTCATGGCAACATTTGGGCTTATTAGTCTATCAAGTCCAATAGAGAAAATTTTGATGTCTTTTTGGAAATCATTTGCACCCAAAATTGGTTGTAAGGCAGAACCTGGAAAAATATTGAAAGGTGTTTTTGAATTGATATCCTCGACTCTTGCGACTCAGGTTTCTACGTTACCACTTATTATTCAATTCTCTGGGTTGGCATCCTTTGTAGCATTACCGGTCAATATGATAGTCCTTCCATTTATCCCCCTCACCATGCTCATGGTGTTTTTTATTGGCGCACTCAGTTTCATAAATCCATGGCTCAGTTTTATCCCCACCATTGTTTCGTGGTTCCTACTGTCGTATGAATTCATGGTGGTGAAACTCGGGTCAAGTGTTCCGTATGGATTTATAAAACTTGGACCGGTGTCTAAACAGTGGATCTTTACTCTGTATTTCGTAGTTGTGCTTTTGGTGTCAATAGGAAATCTCGATATTTTTGCAAGAATCATAAAAACTTTAGTTAAAGTTATCCACAAGTTTGTCAGAAAAAAGCAGTTTTGTGTAACTTGAAACAAGGCAGTATTGAGGCTGTATTTTCGACTTATCCACAAGATTGCAAAAAAGTTTTAAAAATTATCCACAAAAAAACACCGAGGCTAGTACTTCCCCGGTGAGTTTTCCACAAGTTTGTGCGAGTTACTCTGCACAATTCTACATTCGAAAATGTGCTATGTAACTCGGTTCTCTACCACACTCCAGTTCAAGTTTTTGAAGAATGCTTCAATGTATTTTTTCTTTTCTGATGGTGGAACATCGAGCATATATGAGTGTTCCCACATGTCGAGTGCAAGGATGACTTTGAGGGAAGTGAGATGTCCGAGATGCTGTTCGTCGACCCATACATTCAGAAGTTTGTCCGATACGGGATCGTAATACAGAATCGCCCAACCGATTCCTCGCGTCATCGCGAGCTGTTTGAAAGATGTAACCCATGTTTCAAAAGATCCAAAATCGGCAACGATTTTCTGAACTAACTTTGAGCTAGAATCGCTGTCTTTTTGACCTCCAATAAATTGCTCAAAATAGTACTCATGATTTCTCATGCCATCAAATTCAAACCCAAATCTTCGACGAAGTTCACCGATGGTATATGCATTTTTGTCAGCATCAACTTGAAGCTCTGAAATTTTTTCAAGAATTAAATTCGCGTGCTTCACGTATCCTGCATACAACTTCATGTGCTCATCGATTGTTCGCTGACTGATATCGACTAATTGCCCGATTTCGAATTTCTGTTCTGTAAAACTCATAAAGATAATAGATAAAAATAAGCTAATAATGAATTAATAATACCAATGAAGAATAATGAAAACCAGCCAATAAACCATGTGTCCAATACGACTTATATGACGCGCCAAGTATACCATGATGACCAATTTTTTAAATCAGCTTTTTTCTGGGTTTGTGCTTTTACCTTTATTGCTTTTTTGATTAATCTGTTTATATTTTGGTCTGTATTTTTTGAGTTGTCCGCAAATTTTTTAGAGCAAAATGATTCGGTACAGTTTTACGCACTAAATGTCGGACAAGGTGATGCTTTGTATTTTGAATTTCCGAGCGGTCAATCACTACTTATTGATAGTGGAAATAAGGATAAAAAAGTTATCGAAGAATTATCAAAAGTTAAACATATTTTTGATAAAGAAATTGATGTCGTACTTATTACACATGCTGATGCGGATCATATTGGTTCTATGGAATCAGTGATTGATAGATTTAGTCCAAAATTATTTTTGCATTCTGGCGTGGCTGGAAAAAGTACAATGTATAAGAACTTGATGGGGCGAGCTAATAGTCTTGAAGCGAGTTCTTCATCATCTGCACAAAAAATAAATTTGCAAAATAATATTAAAAGTATTCCACTCTATGATGGAATGATTATTAGATTTAAAAATTTTATTGAATCTGTAGATTTGCATGGGCCAACGCTTGAAATTTTGCACCCAAATTTTTCGCCAAGGATTGATAGATACATTGAGTGCATGAAAGATGTTTCATCTACATCGCCTAAATCACAAAAAAATTCTTCAAAACAAAAAGTAGCAAAAACAAACGCAAAAACAAAAAAGTGTAATTCTTTGCTTCAATTCGAAACAAACGAATATTCTGTCGTCGCACGACTTGTATACGGATCGAGCTCGATTATGTTAACTGGTGATGCGAGTGTTGAAAGCGAAAAAGATATTATGCAAAATCATCCACCTGCTGATCTTGCTGCAACTGTACTAAAAGTCGGACACCATGGTTCGAAAACCTCTACCTCTCAAGGTTTTATTGATTTAGTTCAACCTAAATACGTAGTGGTATCAGTTGGTGAACAAAATAGGTACGGACATCCAAGCCAAGATGTACTTGGTCGTATCACTGATTATTTTGGTGGCACATCTCATGGTGAGAGTATGGACGGAATCTATACAGATCGAATACTTAGGACTGATATAGAAAACACCATCCATTTTGTGTTGGATGGTGTTTTCGCTAAGCGTCGTTAGTTTTACTTAGATCAGCCCTGCTTTCTTGAGTGTTGCAAACGCACCATTCTTTTGGATAGTCTTGATCGCCTTTGTCGAAATAGTCAAAGTTACAAACTTCTTAAGTTCAGGAATGTAAATTCGCTTCTTCTGGAGGTTAGGGTACTTTCGAGTCATGCCAGTTGGGTTAAACTTAGTCGCACGAGTTCGGTTTGAATAACCGCCTGAAAGTCGAGAACCTTTTTTAGTGATTGCGCATACTTTTGCCATATGTTCGATCATGCTATCATATTTTTTATATTTAGCAAATAAATCAACATGAGTTCACTCTTCAGTCTAGCTATCCTTATATTGTCTATTGTTATTCATGAGGTTTCCCATGGTTTGGCAGCTTTATGGCAAGGGGACCGGACAGCGCAGTACCAGGGAAGACTTACTTTAAACCCTATTAAGCATATCGACCCTATTGGTTCGATCATTGTACCTCTTCTTTGTGCGCTTTTACCTGGAAGTCTTATGTTTGGGTGGGCAAAACCTGTTCCATATAATCCTTATAATCTTAAAAACGGCCGAACAAGCGAGTTTTTAGTGGCTTTTGCGGGACCACTCTCAAATATCCTCGTAGCTGGTCTTGCTTCTATTGTTCTCAGAGCCTTTGCTGACACTTTGCCGGCAGCAACTATGGCTATTATTGCCACTTTGGTCCTTATTAACCTTGTCTTGGCTATCTTTAACTTGGTACCTTTGCCACCTCTTGATGGTTCTAAGATACTTAGTAACCTTCTCCCTCACAATTTAAGCCATAAATTAGAAGGCTTTTACTCTACATATGGTCTATTTGCCACTCTTATTTTTATCTTCTTTATTTGGCAATATTTTGTGCCAATTGTAGGTCTTGTCTTCCGACTTTTTGTAGGAGCTTAAATTAGCTCAAGCTCGGTTTGAGGTCGGAGTTCGTCCTAGAATAGCTTGCCTTAATACTATATATATAGTAATCTTTTCCCTAAGTGCTTTTTCAAGGCATTTTCTTTTTCGCTGATATTCGTGCGGAACACGGGTCTTTAGCAAAATTGACATTAATTATCAATAACTAAGTTACAAAAGGCATATGCCTACACTTAATCAACTTGTAAAACGAAATCGATCTAAGACACGACGAAAGAGCAAAGCGATCGCTTTGACTCGAGGTTTCAACGTGCTCAAGAACCGACCGGTTTTCTACAATTCACCATTTAAGAAAGGCGTTTGTACAAAAGTTACAACTAAAACTCCTAAGAAGCCTAACTCAGCGATTCGAAAGATTGCCCGAGTTCGACTTACAAACGGTATGGAAGTAACAGCGTATATTCCAGGCGAAGGACACAACTTGCAGGAACACTCAGTAGTTATGCTACGAGGTGGTCGTGTAAAAGACGTAGGTGTCCGATATACAATTGTACGAGGCGTTCTTGACTGTGCTGGTGTAGAAAAGCGACGAAAGGAACGATCTGCATACGGTGCTAAGCGACCAAAAGCAGGTAAGTAAACCCGATAGCTAAAAAGTAAATAATAGTGCGCAAGAAATTGTCCACTAAAATTTACAAAGGATGGTACTCCTAAATACCAAAGCAGAGTAAGCTATGCATTGAAGCAAACGCTGAAAACATTCTGCGAATTAACAGAAATTTTCCCAGATTAATGAAACTATAAAAAGTTTCAAATATTACACAAAAACATGCGAAGAAAAGTAAAAAATCGAAATATCGCAAAAGCTGATCTCAAGTACAACTCTCTTGAAGTTGGAAAGTTCATCAACTATTGCATGTGGAGCGGAAAGAAGACTACAGCCATGGCGCTCGTATACCGAGCATTCGACTCTATTGCTGAAAAAGCAAAGACTGAAAATCCTATGGAAGTATTCAACACTGCTCTCAAAAATACAGCTCCTGCTGTAGAAGTGCGATCACGACGAGTTGGTGGTGCAAACTACCAGGTTCCTCGAGAGGTACGACCTGAACGACGACAGTATCTTTCAATGAAATGGATCATTGATGCTGCTCGTGGAAAGAAAGGTATGCCTATGCACGAAAAGCTTGCTGATGAACTTATTGCAGCTTCAAAGAATGATGGTGAAGCTGTACGAAAGAAGGAGAACACACACAAGATGGCAGAAGCCAACAAGGCGTTTGCTCATTTTGCGTGGTAGTCTCAAGGTTATTCAGACCCAAGAAACAAAAGATCGTCCGCGAGGGCGGTTTTTTGTTTGAAAAAATGCTGATATAATCATAGTAGATATGGACATACGGGAAGACATTACTCAGGTTAAGTCTCCATTTGGTTGGTATGGCAAATGGATCGGTGGACTACGTGGTGGGTACGTGGTTTTTCGTGCCAAAGGCGGCGAAGTGTGTCGCATTTGGGATGAAAAGCGTGCTGTACAGGTTCTCAAAACAGGTACATGGGAACAAGAGTGGTTGGTCGACGAAGTTTTGAAAAATAAATTTCCGATCAAAAATGAATAGCTGTGACTATATTTTCTAAACTTGCCGTCCTCACAGGGGCGGCAAAAACTTTTCATAAAATTATAATGAGTTGACCCGCTCATTTTTTACTGTACGATAGCAAATCGGAGGATACGAGATGCTTGCTCTAGGGTTAACCTAATATCTGCTCACTCGAGCGGGTAGGAGTTGGTGATCGTATTATGTTATTTTGATCAAAAAAAATTACGAAGCTTCAATCGACTCGTTTGCTCGGCTGTTTCTCCTTTGTTTTTTGACGGTGATTTCTGGCATTCCATTGTCATGCACTCTTCAGGAAAAGATTAATCATGACCTTGGTGTGACAGCTATCATTCCGGCATCTTCAAAGGAGGTGAGACAACTGCCCTCAATTAGGCCCGTACCGTCGTCGGCTATCGAAACCAATCCGACGTTGGCAGACGATCCTGCACTTGGAAAGATGTACTTTCTGGTTGAACCTGTACGCACTGAAATAAAGACAGAGTATGTTCAAGAGAGGATTAGGGGTACTCATGAAGTTCGCACTATTCCGTGGGACACTATGTTTATCTTTGCTGAACTCGAACCTCTGAGTCCGGGTGAGAATTTCAGGTTCTATGATTCAATATCTTCTGATGGGAACATGTACGAGGCGATTCGCTTGTCGGAGTGGTTTCGCGTTGCACCGTCATCAAAAAATGGCGAAAGGTTTTCAAAGGCGAATATGTTCATTATTCGTGGTTTCAACCGTAATGGAAAATGCATCTACTACCACGAATGGTCGCCGAAAGAAGAAGTTGTCGATTCAAAATCAGACATAGGACCGCTCGGTAACATTCAAGGTCTTCAGAAACCTGGATTGCCATCCGGTATTACTGTGCCGAAAATGCGTGAGCCTGTGTTTGAATAGGTTTGCAAATATCAAGTTGCTTTATAACCTGAATGCACTGCCTCACAAAAGCCATTTCCGAAAGGGATGGCTTTTAATTTTTATTAATTTGCATAATTTATCCTTGTTGTGTATTCTCAGTGTGAATTTTCGGTCCAGTGTGACTGATTACTGTTTGAGCCATGAGGTCTTACTGATCTCGTTTGCTCTTTTGTCATCGATCCATCAACATCAAAACGCAAAAGAAGGAGTACAAAAAAGTGTCTGAATCTGAACAAATTCGAGTCGTAGTGATCGACTCAAACAAAACCTGGCTAGGAATGGTCGAAGGTTTCATCACCGAATATGGCGAAGACCTAAGAGATGCTCTTGGGAAACGTTTTATTCTTTCGTGCTATGTGTGCCTTGCGGATTTTCTAGGGGATCAAAATTGTCCCGAAGACATCGACTTGGTCGTCATTGGGTCCTATCTTGGAAAAAACCACGAAGTTCAGGAAGCATGCAGCTATTTCTGTCGGATGGACATGAAGGAGTATTTGGTATTCATTTACGATGCTCCTGTCGATCCAAAACTCAATCAGTTGACGAAGTCTGCCAATCTGAAGCCACCAATGGAGAGGCCTGGGTTCAGTAAGGAGTTTGGGATTTTTTTCAAACGCTTGTATGGCATGTACCTTGCAAATTGCTGAGGTCGATAGTGACCTGATAAGACCCGTCCAGTGCTGGCGGGTTTTTTAATTTAAAAAAATTAGACAAAAAAGTTAAAGTAAAACTCCTGCTCAGATGTCGTAAAGGTAAATCCAAGCAGGAGGTTGAGGTTGATTGCAAAATCTGACCTTAATTATTCAACCAAATCTTCTGGGCTCGTGATACGTTTCCAAAAAGTAGCATCAAAAGCTTTAATGGTCTGTTTGTTGTTTTTAGCTACCGATACAAATGTTTGTGGCAATCCGTATTCGACTGAGTTAGGTAGTTGTACCATCTTTGAATTAAAAATTTCCGGAGTGAGTAGGCAGCCGCCAGTGTACATCTTATTAATAGGGATTGTCGCTTCAGGGTCTTCGACGATGTCAATTAGATTTCCTAAATTATTTACGAGACATTTTCCTGCGGACATAGGCGTTTGGGAATTTTCCAAAAGCACAGACCATTGGCCTGAAGCATTGTAGTGCTGAATCATTTTATCAATATCTTCTCCACTATACAGATCATCACCCATGAGAACTACGAAAGGGGAATTACTAATAGCTTCTTTAGCTTGATGCAAAGCATGTGCAGTTCCGAGAAGTTCTTTTTGCCACATATATGTGAGCGGCACTTTTTTACCACTCGATAGCGTGTATTCTCGGCCAAGTATCTCTTCAAATTTTTCGCCAAGATGTCCAACAACAAAGATAATTTCATCGAACGCATCTGAAAGTGCGTCAAGTTTGTGATGAGTGAGTGTTTTTCCTTTATATGTAAGTAATGGCTTTGGAGTGTGATTTGAAGATTCTCCCATTCTTTTTCCTTTTCCGGCTGCGAGGATTATAAGTTTCATTAGGATTGTTTTGTTTATTGGAAAAATAGTATAGCAAAGGTAAATGAGTCATAGTAAGGGCTGCCAAAATAGTCATTGTCAACGAGACAAAATAATGCTATTTTATCCCCACGACTTCAATCTAGAGTTTTCTAAAAAGTCGGTGCTTATTATTAATCAAATTATCTGGCCACTGGCCTTTTTAATTTAAAATACGGTTTTAAACGCAATACGGCATACACAAAATACGCCAAAAAACGCTTAGACCTCAATATATTATTTATGAACAGAGATTATCCATTAGAGAAAGTACGAAATTTCGGTATCATCGCTCACATCGACGCAGGTAAAACTACAACATCTGAACGAATTCTTTACTACACAGGTATGTCACACAAGATTGGTGAAGTGCACGAAGGTGAAGCTGTGACAGACTGGATGGAACAGGAAAAAGAGCGAGGTATTACTATTACTGCCGCTGCGATCACTTGTTTCTGGAACCCTACATACATGGGTACAGATCTTTCAAATAAGCACCGATTTAACATTATCGATACCCCTGGTCACGTAGACTTCACAGTAGAAGTAGAACGATCTCTCAAAGTCCTAGACGGTGGAGTTGTAGTATTCGACGGCGTAGCCGGAGTAGAACCTCAGTCAGAAACTGTATGGCGACAAGCCGACAAGTACCATGTACCTCGAATCTGTTTCATTAACAAACTCGACCGAACAGGTGCTTCTTTTGAACGATCATTCGAGTCTATCCTCGCCCGACTCAACAAAAATGCTGTACGAGCTCAGCTTCCGATTGGGTCTGAAGGTGATTTTGAAGGTGTAATCGATCTTTTGACAATGAAAGCGTACAAGTTTGAAGGTGATATGGGTAACCAGGTTATCGCATATGATATTCCTGCAAATATGCTTGATGAAGCTACAAAGCGACGAGCCGAATTTGTAGAAAAGATTGTAGAATTTGATGAAGAAATGATGAATCAGTACCTTGATGGTAAAACTGATTTTGAAATTCCTGCACTTAAAGCCGCACTTCGAAAGGGCGTTATCGCAAACAAAGTGTACCCAGTATTCACAGGTTCTGCTTTGAAAAATAAAGGTACACAGCTTATTTTGGACGCCGTAGTTGATTATCTTCCATCTCCACTTGATATCCCTGCTGTAAAAGGTATTGATCCAAATACAGGCGAGGAAACTACTCGAAGCGCTTCTGATACTGAACCATTTGCAGCTCTTGCATTCAAACTTCAGACAGACCCATTCGTGGGTCAGCTTACATTCTTCCGTGTGTACTCTGGTTCTATCGAGGCTGGTTCATATATTTATAACTCAACAACAGGAAACAAAGAGCGACTTGGACGAATCGTGCGTCTTCAAGCTAATAAGCGAGAAGAAGTGAAGAAAGTATTCGCCGGCGAAATCGCTGCCGCTGTAGGTTTGAAAGAAGCTAAAACTTCACACACATTTTGTGATGAAAATAAACCAATCGTACTTGACCCTATTAAGTTCGCAGAACCAGTAGTGTCACTTCGAATTGAACCTAAAACAAAAGCAGACCAGGAAAAAATGGGTATGGCGCTTAAGAAACTTTCTGATGAAGATCCAACATTCCGAATTTCATCAAATCAGGAAACAGGTGAAACTATCATCGCTGGTATGGGTGAACTTCATCTTGAAATTATGGTTGACCGAATGAAACGAGAATTCAACGTAGAAGCAAATGTAGGTAAGCCACAGGTATCATACCGAGAGACTATTAAAGGAACTTGCGTTGACGAAGACTACAAGTACGTTAAGCAGTCTGGAGGTAAGGGTCAGTATGGTCATGTACGAATCACAATTAAACCTCTTGAAGCTCTCGAGGAAGGTGCGAAGATTCCAAAGAATGTTCACCGAGAAGACGGTTTCGAATTCATCGACTCAATCAAGGGAGGTGTTATTCCAACAGAATTCATTCCTGCAGTTGAAAAGGGTGTAAAAGAAGCTATGGACCGAGGTATTGTTGCTGGATTCCCAATGACAGATGTATCATGTGAACTTACGTTCGGTTCATCTCACGATGTAGACTCATCTGAAATCGCATACAAGATTGCTGCGTCACAGGCATTCCAAGCGGCTGCTAAAAAGGCTAAGCCAGTTATTCTCGAACCAATCATGAAAGTAGAAGTAGTAACACCAGAACAATTCATGGGTGACGTTACAGGATCACTCTCATCAAAACGAGGTCAGATCGAAGGTATGGATGATCGAGGTATGAACAAGGCTATTCGAGCAATGGTACCGCTTTCAGAAATGTTTGGTTATACAACTGATCTCCGATCTATGACACAGGGTCGAGGTTCAATGACTATGGAATTTGATCACTACGATGTGGTTCCTCCAAACGTTGAGAAGACTATTGTAGATTCTCGAAAATAATAAAATAAAAATACTACTCTTACGTGTTCTGGCTTACTGGCCAGCCACTCTGCTCAGGGCGTAACCCTTGTGCAAGGGAGTAGTATTTTTATTTTATTATTTTCTCGAATTAGAATACAAAAACCCGTAGAGATGCGGGGTTTTTGCGAGATACATTTATACAGGATTTTATTGAAATTATTTTTTGCCAATCCTCTAAAGAAGAATCCCCAACACCGTACTTCGCTTCTGGTGTTAGGGATTTTGAACTGATAAGTGGCAGGGCTAGGCCGCAGCTTGCAGTTCTCCTGATTTCTTGGGCGACCGCTTGATGTTCGGCCGATTTTCGTGGGCGGCAACAAAGTCCTTGCCCCAGGTCAGTTCGAATCTCAAGCCGCATTTGGCGGTCAAGCTGACGCAACCTTCGCTCCCTTTCCCACTACACCGTTTGGTGAGCAGGTCGCGGCAGAGAAGTGAACTCTCGTCAAGGAAATCCTCGATTTGGGTATACTTCTCCCAGAATGCGTCGCGGGTCTCGAACATGAATCCGATGTGACCTTGCGGTTCTTGACCGGAACGACACTGGTTGATCTCCAGGTGTTGACCGGCGACATCTTTGAGCATGTGGCGACCGATACCTGCATCTTTTTCGATCTCGCTGAAGCCGAAATGTCTGCAGAGGAGGTTTGACGCAATTGGTGTACTCGCTACAAGTAGCGAGAAGTGGCTCATTTTCATCTGTCTTTTTGCACTTTCTATACTTCCAAAGAACATCTTCACCTGCGCCACCGCAAGTGCTAATGCACGAGGAATGGTGTGTTGCTGAGTGTGTTGTGAAGCGCACATTGACCTCGGGAGGTGGCTCAGGAATAGCAGGTTTTTTTCGATTATGTCCGGGCAAGAATGCCTGAAATTCATCTTGATACCTGTGGAATGTGCACCACTATAAAACCATACTATTTGTATATATGCAACCTATGCTACTCTATACCTTATGAAATCTAAGGCAGAAGACTTTTTCAAGGAAAAGACAAAACGAATCGGCACCGAAACCAACACTGTAGAAAAAAGAATTTTTGAACGAGCTTATCTTCCAGAGCTACAAGAAAAAATCTCAAAAAATGGAATTAAAAAAGTACATATTACTGGTGTGTGTGGTAAAGCGACGTCCTCACTTGCTGGTTTGTTTGCTGAAGCAGGGTATGAGGTATCTGGCTCAGACATTGGATGTTATCCACCGGCGAGTGATTTGATAAATGAACTCGGTATAAAGTTTTACGAAGGTTTTTCTGAAGAACATGTAAAAGATAAAGATGTAATTGTCGTTGCAAATATGTTCGGTCCAGATAATGTTGAAGGTGCTTTTGTGCGAGAATATGATCTGCCACAGCTTTCGATGTCAGAGGCTATTAGGGAATTTTTTATAAAAGACAAACAATCTATAGTTGTTTGTGGTACTCATGGCAAAACGACAACAACAGGCCTCATGTCGCACACATTTATAAAAGCCAATTTGCATCCTGGATTTTTGGTTGGTGGAGTGGCGACTCCAACTGATGATGGAATTCAAGAAACAAGTTTTAGTACTGGTATAAAGGACAATGTTGAGTCGAAGTATTTTATTATCGAAGGTGATGAATACGATACGGCTTATTTCGACAAGGCTCCAAAATTTTTACATTACAAACCGGATATTGCCGTAGTCACTTCACTTGAATTTGATCATGCAGACATTTATGCAGATTTTGAAGAATATAAGCAATCTTTTGTCTTTTTAGCAGAAGAAGTTCCTCAGACGGGGTGTCTCGTCCTTAACGGTGATTCACCTGAAGTCCGAGAGCTGGCATCATACACGAGTGCTGAAGTCCTTTATTATGGAATCGAAGGAACAAAATATAAAGGACAAAATAATTCTGCTGATGATGTCTTCGTTGATGTGTTTGCAAAAAATATATCGGTCAATGCGCAAGGTCAGCAGTTCGATGTCTCTTATAAAGGACAAGATTTAGGGAGATTTTCTATACAACTTTTTGGAACGTACAATCTCTACAATACACTTGCAGTGATTGCAGTTTCTGTACACGAAGGTTTGAATCTCGATGAAATCAAAAATGGTCTACAGAGTTTCAAGGGTATGAAGCGAAGACAAGAGATTCGTGCTGTTATAAACGATATAACAATTATAGATGATTTCGCTCATCATCCGACGGCAGTTAGAGAAACCCTTTCGGGTATTCGTGTTCACTTTCCTGACCAGCGAATCATTGCAATCTTCGAGCCTCGCTCAAATACAAGTAGAAAGAAAATGTTTGAACATGAATATGCACATGCGTTTCTCGATGCTGATCAACTCTATCTTTCTATGCCAGCTCTCCGACATAATGATAATCCAGCTGATTTTATAGACGGATCCGTTGTGGTGGATGAAGCCGTTTTGAATGCCAAAACATCTAGAGACAAGGATTTTTATGGAATTTGTCTTGGAAATGGTGACGAAGTGATTGAAAAAATAATTCCAGCAGTGAAGCCTGGCGATGTTCTTGTGATTATGAGTAATGGTTCATTTGATGGAATCCACGAGAAGTTGATCAATAGACTAGAAGGGTCGAACTTATAAAAAGCGGATTAACCCATTGTGTTTTCAAGTGAGAAGTGTAGCATTATAGGTAATGGGTCCCAGCCTGTTACGAATTTCGTGAATCTCGCGCTGGGTAGACACTCAGCGTACAAAGCTCCGGCCCAACAGCCGGCAAAACAAAACGCAGTACAACACCAGGCCAAGAAAGCAGCCACCTGTAAGAGGCGGACCTGATCGAAGTCGGGCTGACCGTTTCTGCTTCAAGGAGTTGTCTTCATGGTATGTTCCACACTGTTGGCGACTGATAACTCATTTGCTGACGGTAATCGCCACCTCGTGGCGACCCTATTGTGGTTTCAGGTCAACGACACCGGTTCCGATCAGGTCCTTCTCTAGAAATTCAACGTGTAAACAGCACGAGTCGAATGGAAAGAGAAGGTCTCCTGGTCGGAGCTCTTTTATTTGCATATTACACAGTATCTGGTAGTATTTCCGTATTGCGCTTGACGGCGCTTTTTTATCCAGCACCTTTGGAGAGCCTTTACAGATATTTTGGGGAAATTTGTGTAGCAATAATGATGCGAAAGTGTCAGACAAAGTTACTCAAAAAGTCAAAATATCCTTTAAATAAGCCATTCTAAAGCACTACTGATAAAGTTATTAATTTACAAAAAATTAGTTGGGAACTTCAGGTAAATGATGCGGCGAAATACTGTCGTGTTTGAAAACCTTAAGATAGCAACTATTAAAAACAAAACAAAAATATATGGCTGAAGCATTCGATCGATCAAAACCTCACCTAAACGTAGGAACAATTGGTCACGTAGACCACGGTAAGACAACTCTTACTGCGGCTATTCTTAACACATTGGCGCGAGCTGGAAAGCAAGCGACAGTAAAAGCTGTGGGAGACATCGACAAGGCTCCTGAAGAAAAAGCTCGAGGTATTACTATCTCACTTTCTCACTCAGAATATGCAACAGATGCCCGACACTATGCTCACATTGATGCCCCTGGTCACGCGGACTACATCAAAAACATGATTACTGGTGCAGCGCAGATGGACGGTGCTATCCTCGTGGTAGCAGCGACTGATGGTGCGATGCCACAGACTCGAGAACACGTTCTCTTGGCTAAGCAGGTAGGTGTGCCAAAGATCATCGTATTCCTAAACAAATGCGATATGGTTGAGGACAAAGATATGCTTGACCTTGTAGAAGCTGAAATCCGAGAACTTCTCGCGAAGAACGGATTCGACGAAAACGCTCCAGTTATCCGAGGTTCTGCTCTTAAGGCACTCGAAGACGAAAGTGGTCAGGGTGAATGGTCAAAGAAAGTTCTTGAACTTGCTGACGCACTCGACACATACATTCCAGTTCCAGTTCGAGAAACTGACAAGCCTTTCCTTATGCCTATTGAAGACATCTTCTCAATCGAAGGACGAGGAACTGTAGTAACAGGTAAAATCGAACGAGGTATGGTTAAAGTAGGTGAAGAAGTTGAAATTGTAGGTCTTAAGGATACAACTAAGACTACAGTTACTGGTATTGAAATGTTCAACAAACAGCTCAATGAAGGTATGGCTGGGGACAACGCTGGTATCCTCCTCCGAGGTGCGAAGAAAGAAGACCTTACACGAGGTCAGGTTATCGCGAAGGTAGGTTCAGTAACTCCACATACAGATTTTGAAGCTGAAGTGTACATTCTTAAAAAAGAAGAAGGTGGACGACATACTCCATTCTTCACAGGTTACAAGCCACAGTTCTATGTACGAACAACAGACGTTACTGGTGAAGTAACTCTCAAGGAAGGTGTAGAAATGGTTATGCCTGGTGATACAGTTACATTCAAAGTTAAGCTCGTAGCCCCTATTGCACTCGAAGATAAGCAGCGATTTGCTATCCGAGAAGGTGGTAAGACTGTAGGTGCGGGCGTTGTAACAAAGATTGTTGCGTAAATTTTAGCGAAGCGTTAAAGATTCTCTAATTTTTTAAATTTTCTCTGAAAATTCATAAAAAAGTTTTGAAGAATTTTTGCGCAAGCAAACTAACAAAAACAATCATGGCTGCAACAAAAGAAACAACTAAAAAGAAAACAGCCGGAAAAGAAGACAGTGTTTCAAAGCTTCGAATTCGAGTTCGAGCTTATGAATCAAAGATTATTGACACTTCTATAAAACAGATCATGGATACAGCGCTTCGATTCGATGCGACTATTCTTGGTCCGGTTCCTCTTCCAACAGAAAAGCGAATCTATACAGTGAATCGATCTTCATTCGTGTATAAAAATGCGCGAGAACAATTTGAAATGCGAGTTCACAAGCGACTTCTCGATATTGTGAATCCATCTGCAAAAGTTATCGAAGCACTCACGAATCTGAATCTTCCATCTGGTGTTAACATTGATGTAAAAATGATCTAATCAGTCTTACTGATTACCTCAAATTTACCTCTCATTGAATTAGCCCAACTTATATGAAATTCATTCTTGGAACAAAACAGAAAATGACGCAACTCTTCGACGAAGAGGGCAAGGTGCACCCTGTAACAGTTGTAAAAACTGAAGACATGGTTGTAACTCAGGTTAAGACCACAAAAAAGGATGGATACGAGGCTGTCCAAGTTGGTTTTGGATCAAAAAAAGAAAAAAATATTAACAAAGCCGTGAAAGGCCACATCAAAGATCTTGGAAACTTTGCACACCTAAAAGAAATTTCAGGTGCGGGTGAAAAGAACGTTGGTGACAAAGTTGAAACAACTTTGGAAGCGGGCGATACAGTAGCAGTTTCTGCTATCTCAAAGTCTAAAGGTTTTCAGGGTGTAGTTAAGCGACACGGGTTCCATGGTGGACCACGATCTCACGGTCAGAAACACTCTGAACGAGAGCCGGGTTCTATTGGTGCCGGTGGTTATCAGCGAGTATTCAAAGGACGAAAGATGGCCGGCCGAACAGGTGGCGATCGAGTTACTGTAAAAAATCTTACAGTGATGGCGTACGATAAAGATACTCATGAAATGTATATTCGCGGTGCAGTCCCAGGTCGACGCGGTACTCTTGTAGAAATTCAAGGTTAATATCTTCAACTCATTAACTAAACTAGTATGGCAACAGCAAAAACAAAAAAATCAAAGACAGTAAAAGATACAGCAACAAAAGATGCGGCGAAAGTTTCATCTAAGAAAGCTGTAAATGCAGCCGAGAATATCGAGGTGAAGGTGTACGACCAGAATGGCAAGAGCGCGTCAACAGCAACTCTCCCAGGTTCTATTTTTGGACTTGGATGGAATGCTGACCTTGTGCATCAGGTTGTTGAATCAATGCGAAGTTCAGCTCGACAGCCACTTGCTCATACGAAAACTCGTGGAGAAGTGCGTGGAGGTGGAAAGAAGCCTTGGCAGCAGAAGGGAACTGGCCGAGCACGACACGGATCAACTCGATCTCCGATCTGGGTTGGTGGAGGTGTAGCTCACGGTCCTCGAAATGACAAGAATTACGCTCGAAAAATCAACAAAAAGATGAAGGCAAAAGCAATTTACACGATTCTTTCTCAGAAACTACGAGATGGAGAAGTGCTCTTTGTAGATGCTCTCAACTTGTCTACTCCAAAGACAAAAGATGCAGTAGCTGTGCTTTCAAAGCTCGGTGCTATTTCAGGATATGAAATGCTCTCAAAGCGACGAAACAATGCGGCTCTCATCACGGTTCCAAAGCTCGAAGCAAATACAAAGCTTGGATTCCAAAACATGGGTAACCTTGAGGTGATGGAGGTTCGAAACATCAACCCTCTCGCGCTTCTTCAGTACAAGTATGTTGTTATGGCAACTCCTGAAGAAACCCTAAAAACTCTTAGCTCTAAAATGAATTAATCACCATGACTACAACATCAATCAAAAAGCATGCATCAGATGTATTAAAGCGACCACGAATCACTGAAAAAGCTGCAATTGCTGCAGAAAAAGGTGTATACGTATTCGAAATACATGAAGCTGCTACAAAGGCGTCAGTAGCCAAGGCGGTTAAGGAACTTTATAAGGTTAATGCCATCAAAGTGAACATTGCACGAACTCCAAAAAAGCGAATGCATGTTCGAGGAAAGGCTGGAGTAAAAGGAGGTGTTATCAAGGCTTATGTCACTCTTAAAAAAGGAGAGACAATTGAGCTCGCGTAATAATCGCTTAATATATCTAAAACAATACTATGAAACGATTTAAACCAACAACACCATCACGACGAAACATGACCAAGGTGACTCACCGAGGTGTGCTTACTGGTGATGCTCCTTTCAAGCCTCTCACGTCTGGATTCCAGCGAGCTATGGGACGAAACAACCGAGGACGAATCACTACTCGACACAAGGGAGGTGGTAACAAGCGAATGTACCGATTTGTAGATTTCAATTATGACAAGAAGAATATTCCTGCCAAAATTGTTACAGTTGAGTACGATCCAAACCGAACAGCCTTCATTGGTCTTGCGTCATATGCAGACGGTGAAAAGCGATATGTGGTTCTTCCAAAGTCTATCAAGGCTGGCGATACATTTCTCGTAGCTGAAAAAGCTGAGATCAAACCTGCTAACCGACTTCCTCTTCGAAATATCCCAGTAGGTACATTCGTGTACAATATTGAGATCAAACCAGAAGGTGGAGCGAAGCTCGTACGATCAGCCGGAAACTACGCAGAAGTGATCGGTCAGGACTCTGGGTATGCTCAGATCAAACTTCCTTCAACAGAAGTGCGAAAAATCATCGATACTGCGTGGGCAACAGTCGGCGAGGTGTCAAATGATGAAAACTGGCTCCAGAACTTTGGTAAAGCCGGAAAGAGCCGATGGCGAGGTATTCGCCCTACAGTTCGAGGTACTGCCATGAACCCTGTGGATCACCCACACGGAGGAGGTGAAGGCCGACAAGGACGAGGACGACGACGAGCTATCTCTATCTACGGTAAGCCTACAGGTAAGGGACAGAAGTCACGACGACCTAAGAAGTATTCAAACAACTTCATTGTCTCACGACGACGAGTTGGGAAGAATAAATAAAGTCAAAGGTGAAATACTATGCAAAAACACTGGGCGAAAGTTCGGTGTTTTTGTTTTATGAAAATTAATTAAAAGGCCACCAACGCTTTTGAGGGCGAAGGTGGCTTTGAGATGACAGGTGGTTCTGGGGCTACTCCCATTCCCAGCGATTTCCGTCGATCATGAGCTTGAAATCACCTTCGGCGAGAATTTTTTCGCCCAAGGTACCGTCCTCACGGACGTACCATGCGTCTATGGAACCAAGGTAGTACTTCTCCTGGCCGAGGTCACGGAAGAGACAGTTGTATGGCATTGCGATGACATAAAAGTAGCCATCGTGGAAACCGATGCCGAAGGCGTGATCTTTCGGTGCCGTGCCATGGCTGATGCGCTCACTCAGTTCATGCATGATGGAAGCATAGCGCTGATGGGCTTCAGCTAGATTCAGGGGCGGATATTCTTCACGGTCTAACATGTGTTTCTCCTTGGGTAGTATGGGTGTTGTCAAAAAAACGGTCTCCTATGGGAGTTTCTCCGTAAATTCAAAGGTAACCAGTGAATTTCAATGAAAATACCAGTAAAATTAAAGCAGGTCAATAGTACTGCTGGAACGCGCTCTTAAAACCAGCCAAAGCCGTAAAAAACCATTTGACACTATCTTTATTTCTGCTACTATGTCTCCACAAGCTCTGTTAGGGCTATTATTTTTCGCGGAGTTATATCAAGATTCTGCCAACATTCATGACACGATCACTCAAAAAAGGTCCATATGTAGAAGCCCGACTCTTGAAAAAGATTGAAGGCAAAAAGCCACAGGAAACTGGGCTTATTAAGACTTGGTACCGACGAAGCCAGATCTCACCTGAAATGGTAGGTTTTACATTCGGCGTATACAACGGTAAGTCATTTATCGAAGTACTCGTAAGCGAAGAAATGGTAGGTCACAGACTAGGCGAATTCTCACCAACTCGAAAGTTCATTCGACACGGAGGTAAGATGCAGAAGGAGCTCGATGCTGCTAAGAAGCAGGCTGAGATCGATTCAGCTAAAGCTGCCAAGGCTACTACAGCTGCACCTGCTGCTAAAAAATAATAATCTAACGTACTAAACCAACGCCACCTTTACTACCATGAAAGCCTCACTCAGAAATTATCGACAATCTCCACGAAAAGTTGCACTCGTTGCTGGTCTAGTACGTGGTAAAACTGCTGGAAGTGCTCTCACACAGCTCAAGTTCACTGTAAAGCGAGCTTCTTCTCCTGTGGTTAAACTTCTCGAAAGTGCTATAGCTAATGCCAAGAATTCAGGTGTCTCAAACCCTGAATCTTTGATTGTTAAGGAAATCCGAGTGGACAAAGGTACTGTTCTTAAGCGAATGATGCCACGAGCTCGAGGTTCTGCTGCTCGAATCCTTAAGCGATCTAGTCACATCATGCTTACACTTGCTGAAGCTGCTGCGTCTAGCCAAGCAAAGCTTCCGAAATCTAAGAAGGCAAAAGCAACTAAAACTAAGTAATATATTATAAAACCATGACACACAATGTACACCCATACGCTCATAGACTAGGAATCATCAAGGGATGGAGATCTCGATGGTTTTCTACTGATGCTCAATATCGAAAGAACTTGAAGTGCGATATTCTTCTTCGAGAATGGCTCGATAAGCGAATGCGAGGTATGTATGTTGCTGAAGTTGAAATTGAACGAGGCGATAAGGCGTTCCGAATTATCATCAAGACATCACGACCTGGCCTTATCATCGGCCGAAACGGTGAAGGTGTTACTAAGCTCAAGGCTGACATTGTAGATTTTCTTAAAAATATTAAGGCTGAAACTAAGCTTGACCTCAAGCTCGAAATCGAAGAAGTTAAAAATCCAGAAGCGAGTGCTGCTATCGTTGCTCAGATGATCGCGGAAGGTCTTGAAAAACGAATGCCATTCCGACGAGTAATGAAGCAGATGATCGATAAAGTTATGGCATGTCGAGAGGTAAAGGGTGTTCGAATCTTCCTTTCAGGCCGTCTCGGTGGAGCAGAAATGGCTAGACAGGAGGAACTCAAAAAAGGTCGAATCCCGCTACAGACATTCCGAGCAAATATTGACTTCAAGCGATATGAAGCAAACTTGCCATACGGTAATATCGGTATCAAGGTCTGGATTTATCAGGGTGATGTTTTCAATAAATAACATCAGTTTTTTCACTACGATTAACTAAACTACCATGTTGTATCCAAAGAAAGTAAAATTCCGAAAATGGCAAAAGAACCGACAGAACCCAAAGTTCTTGGCTCCTGAAACACGAGGTACTGACCTTAGCTTCGGATCATTTGGTCTTAAGGCTGTCACATACAACCACATCACTTCTAATCAGATTGAATCTGCACGAAAGGTTATCGCACGTTCAGCTGGAAAGACTGGCCGAATCTGGATTCGAGTATTCCCAGACCGACCATGGACACAAAAGGCTGCCGAAGTACCGATGGGTAAGGGTAAAGGTGATCCACAGGGATTCTGCGTAGAGATCCGACCAGGTCGAGTGATCTTCGAAGTAGACGGCATCATTGATGCTGAGGCAAAAGAAGCTCTCCGAAAGGCTGGCACAAAGCTTCCTTTGAAGACAAAGATCATTGCACGATCACACTAAAACGCGAATATATAATTTATAAAAATAAAGAACGAGCCATGTCAAAGTCATTTCAAAAAATTGCAGATAAAAACAAGAAAGATCTCATCAAGCTTCTTACTGAAAAGAAGGATGCTTTGCAGTCTTTCAAGCTTGGCAACACTCGTTCTAAGACTAAGAATGTAAAAGAAGGTAAGAATATCCGAAAGGAAATCGCGCAGATCATGACTGTTCTTACAACTCTTGATAAAGCATCGGTCGCTGAGAAAGCTGCAGCAACTAAAGTTGAAAATAAATAATCACTACCATGACAAAAGCACAAACAACTACAAAGAAAAAAGTACTCAAGGGAATTGTTGTATCTGACAAGATGAAAGATACTGCAACTGTTTTGGTAGAACGATTTATCAAGGCTCCGAAGTACAATAAGTACATTGTACGAACAAAGAAATATAAGGCTCATAACCCTGGAAACACCAAGAAGATTGGTGACAAGGTATCTATTGAGGAATGTCGACCTATTTCAAAAGATAAACACTTTATCGTAATCGCGTAAATCGCATAACAATACCACCATGATTCAAGATCGATCACTCGTTTCAATAGCAGATAACTCAGGAGCAACAATTGGCCGAATTTTCAAAGTGCTTGGCAGCTCAAAAAAGCGATACGCTGAAATCGGCGACACTGTAGTATTCTCAGTTCAGAAGGCTCAGCCTCGAAAAGCTGTGAAGAAAAAGGACGTTCTTACTGGTGTAGTTGTTCGACAGCGAAAAGCATACCGACGAAAAGACGGTTCATACGTTCGATTCGATGAAAATGCAGTAGTTGTCCTTACAAAAGGTGGAAAAGACAAGACCGAACCACTTGCAGGTCGTATTTTCGGTCCAATTCCACGAGAACTCGCAGAACGAGGCTATCAGAAGATCGCTTCACTTGCACCAGAAATCGTATAGTCTATAACTCTGAACAGAGTTGCAAAATTCAAACCATTCAATAATTAACAAAATCAACATGAAGATCAAAAAAGGAGACAACGTAATAGTGATTGCCGGAAAGGATAAAGGCAAGACAGGAAAGGTCATCAAGGCTATGCCTAAGGTTGATCGTGTTGTTGTTGAAGGCGTGAATCTTCAGAAAAAGCACCAGAAAGCGCGAACAAAAGATAAGAAAGGTCAGCTTATCGAAAGGTCAGCTCCAATTCACGTTTCTAACGTTGCAAAGAAATAGATCAATCCTAGCTAAAAGCGAAATAATACAAAAGCCATGAAACACGATACAGCAAAACAAAAACAAGCAGGATTTTACGAAGCAATGAAAGGGAAATTTGGTTACAAAAATCCTCTTCAGGCTCCAAAAATAGTAAAGGTAACTCTTTCTTCAACTACCGGTTCTATCAAGGATCAAAAGCGAAAAGCTCTTATTGGAGACCGACTTACAAAAATCGCTGGTCAGAAAGCAACTGTTAAATCTGCAAAGAAATCCATTGCTTCATTCAAAGTTCGACAGGGTGATGCGGTAGGTTGGCAGGTTACTCTTCGTGGTGAACGAATGTGGAGCTTCCTTGAAAAACTTGTGAATATTGCACTTCCTCGAACTCGAGACTTTCGAGGTATTGAGCTTAAGTCAATCGATGCTATGGGTAACTACACGCTCGGTATCAAGGAACACACAGTTTTCCCTGAAACAGCGGATGAGGATATTAAGGATGTGTTTGGTTTTGCTGTTAATATCGTAACTACAGCAAAGACAAAGGCGGAAACTGAAGAAGTATTAAAACTCCTCGGTTTTCTCTTCAAGAAGATTGACACAGCGAAGTAGAATTGTTAGCATCAACGAACACATTTAATCAAAATTATGGCAAAGACATCAACAGTAGCACGATCAAAAAAGACACCGAAATTCAAGAGTCGAGTAACTCGACGATGTTTTCGATGTGGTCGAGGACGAGGCTACATGCGAGACTTTGACATGTGCCGAATCTGCTTCCGAGAGGCTGCAAATGAAGGTCTTATTCCAGGTATTAAAAAAGCATCATGGTAGACAAAATTTCACAACTCATCCATAACCTTAAAGTTTCTAACCTTGCCGGCAAGGAGATTCTTTCACTTCCTCATTCAAACTATACAGAAGAGATTCTTAAGACTCTCGAAAAAACTGGCTACATCAAGTCTTTCTCAAAGAAAGGCAAAAAAGCTATTAAAACTCTTGAAATTGAACTCGCATACGAAGATGGTAAGTCAAAGATTGAAGGTGTGCAGCAGATCTCAAAAAACTCACGAAGACTATACACAAGCGCAGCTGATGTGCATGGTGTGCGAAACGGCTACGGTATCCTTGTTCTTACAACTCCAAAGGGTGTAATGACAGATGCAGAAGCTCGAAAAGCAAAAGTTGGAGGAGAGCCTCTTTTCAAAATGTGGTAGTCGATCAACACAATCATAATAAACATTAATTAACTTAAACAACCAACATGTCACGAGTAGGAAAGCAAATCATCATAATCCCAGCAAAAACAGAAGTTACCCTTCTTGATGGTGTGTTGACTGTGAAAGGACCAAAAGCTGAACTTAAGCGAAATTTCAAATCTGTCATTGCTATCAATATCAATGGTTCTGAAATTACTCTCGTACCACAGAAAAACGATATTGCTACTACAGCACTTTGGGGTACATACGCATCTCATATCAAGAACATGATCAAAGGTGTAAATGAAGGCTACACTGAAAAACTTATCCTTGAAGGTATTGGATACAAAGCTGATGTTCAGGGCTCAACTCTTAACATGGCCCTCGGCTTCTCACATCCTGTTAAAAAAGAAATTCCAGCAGGAGTTACTGTTACATCTGAAAAGGGTATTGTTACTATTACAGGTGCTGACAAGGAAGTTACAAGCCAGTTTGCATCACAGATCCGAGCTTTGAAGAAACCTGAACCATATAAGGGTAAAGGATTCCGATATGAAGGTGAAGTTATCCGACGAAAGCAGGGTAAGAAAGCCGCATAACATAAATAGTCCGGCACATCAACGCAATAAGATAAAAATAATTATAAAATCATGAAGCAGTCAATAATCACAATTTCACGAGACCGACGACGAAAGCGAATTCGAGCGAAGGTTTCAGGTACGGCAGAACGACCTCGTCTTTCTGTGTACAAGTCAAATACAGCAACATATGCTCAGCTTATCGACGATACAGCGGGTGTAACTCTTGCGGCTGCTTCATCTATGGGTCAGAAAGGTAACAAGACAACTTCTGCTAAAGTAGTTGGTTCTGAAATAGCTAAACTAGCAAAAGCAAAAGGAGTTTCTAAGATCGTATTTGATCGAGGTGGATTTATCTACACAGGTCGAATCAAGGCTCTTGCAGATGGTGCACGAGAAGGTGGACTAGAATTTTAATACAAAACATATATGACAGAAAATACTCAAGAATCAAATACAACAACCCCTGCAGTAGCTCCTTCAGCATCAGCGCAGACAAATCCTCAAGCTCCACGAGCTGGTTTTGCTCCACGAAGAGGTGCTCCACGAGGCCGAGGAGGTGAACGAGGAGGTCCACGGCGAGAACCACGAGCTAAACCTGAGTACGATCAGAAGATTATCGATATTCGACGAGTGACTCGAGTTGCATCAGGAGGACGACGATTTAGCTTCGCCGTATCTCTTGTTGCTGGTGATCGAAAAGGTAAAGTTGGTGTAGGAACAGGAAAAGGAGGTGATACAGCTATGGCAGTAGACAAAGCTGCTCGAAGCGCTAAGAAGAACATGATCACACTCTCTCTTACGAAATCAGGCAGCATCCCTCACGAAGTTCAGAAGAAGCTTGGTAGCTCAGTAGTGCATCTTATGCCTGCTCCAGGTAAAGGAGTTGTAGCTGGTAGCTCAGTTCGAGACGTCATCGATCTTGCTGGTATCAAGAACATCACAGCAAAACTTCGATCTGGTACAAAAAATAAGCTCAATAACGCGCGAGCAGCTGTCGAAGCTTTGAAGATGCTCAAAAAGCCTCGGTCTTACAGCAAATAATTTCAACTGAGATATATAATCTTGCTTAATTAATAAATACGACCATGCAAATTCACTCACTAAAACGAAAAACTGAAAATAAAGGTAAGACTCAAGTTGGCCGAGGAGGCAAGCGAGGTAAAACTTCTGGCCGAGGTACAAAAGGTCAAAAGGCTCGAGCTGGTCACAAGATCCGACCTGAAATTCGAGATATGATCAAGCGACTTCCAAAGCTTCGAGGTCGTGGTGTTAATTCAAACAAATCTATCCAGACTAAGCCTGTAACACTTGATATTTCTGTACTATCAGTATTTAAGGCTGGGGAAATTGTCTCTCCTTCAGCTCTTGTTTCAAAAGGTGTGATTTCTACAATCAATGGCCGATTCCCACGAGTAAAACTCCTCGGTACTGGCGATGTAGCTGTAGCCCTTACAGTACGAGCTTGTGAAATCTCAGCTTCAGCCAAGGCTTCTATTGAAAAAGCTGGTGGTAAAATTGCATAGTAGAGTTCAAAAAACTTCGGGCGACCGAAGTTTTTGCGTTCCAGGGGTATTTTAGAATGTTCTCGATTGTCCTCTAACAGGCCACAAAAAGACGGTTTAAAAGGTAGCTATTTATCCAATTTGGCGGTATGATACTGAATCATATCGTATATAAAACCATGTCAAAATTCATACAGAAAATTAAGCATATGTTCCAGGATTCAACTCTTCGAAAGCGACTACTTTGTGTAGTTGGTCTCCTAGCGGTGTTTCGACTTCTTTCAGCAATTCCGATTCCAGGAGTAAACCAACTTGCTCTTACAGAATTTTTGAATAATAACCAATTCTTCGGTCTTCTCAATATCTTTTCTGGAGGTGGTCTCTCGACACTTTCTCTTGTAATGCTTGGTGTTGGTCCATATATCACCGCCTCTATCATCATGCAGCTCTTCACAATGATGTCTCCTAGACTCAAGGCGATGTATCAAGAAGAAGGTGCGATTGGCCGACGAAAATTTGCGCAGTATTCACGACTTCTAACGGTTCCACTTGCGTTTGCTCAGGCTTTTGGTTTTATCGTGATCTTGCAACGGCAGGGGATTGTCGCAAATCTCGATATGTTTGGACTTGCAACAAACGTACTTGTGATTGTTTCAGGATCTGTTTTCTTGATGTGGCTTGGTGAAATTATGACTGAGTTTGGTATTAGTAACGGTCTTTCAATGATTATCTTTGCAGGTATCGTTGCTGCTATTCCTCGAGCTGCTTCAAATATTTTCTATGCCTTCACTCAGGACCAACTCTTCACTTATATCGCACTCGCGGTATTTGCTCTTCTTATGATTTTCCTTGTGGTGCTTATTACTGAAGCGGAACGACCGATTCCTGTGACATACGCAAAGCAGGTTCACGGTGGACGTACTCTTGGTGGTGCCGGTTCTACATATCTTCCACTTCGACTTAATCAGGCTGGTGTGATTCCGATCATCTTTGCGCTTTCTATCCTCCTCTTGCCACAGATGGTTCTTAACTTCCTTACATATTTGCAGAATCCAACTATCAATATGGTGCATGCGTTTGTAACTGATTTGATGAAAAATCAATGGTTCTATGCTGGTGCATACTTTGTGCTTGTATTCTTCTTTACATTCTTCTATACAGCTGTGACTTTTGATCCAAAGGGTATTTCAGAGAATCTTCAGAAAAGTGGGGCATTTATTCCAGGTGTTCGACCAGGTCAGTCAACTGAAGAGTATCTTGGTAAAGTTGTAACTCGAATTACTCTCGTAGGTGCTCTTTTCCTTGGTATCATTGCAGTTCTTCCTCCGCTTATCCAAGCGTTTACCGGTATTCAGTTTTTGACGATTGGTGGTACAAGTCTCCTTATCGTAGTGTCAGTGGTACTTGATATTACAAAAAAGGTTGATGCACAGTTGTCGATGCGGGAGTACTAGTCAAATAATTTTCACCTAAATTTCACCAAAAATCCTTTGTCAAACCGGCGATTTTCTGTATGATGTAGCCATGACAACAATCAAAGTTTTCGGCCATATTTCACCTGATACCGATGCGACAAGCTGCGCCATTATTTGGACTTGGTATCTCAATACCCACACTACTTATAAAGCTGAAAGCTACGTGCTTGGCGGACTCAACAAAGAAACTCAGTTTGTACTCAACCGTTGGGGTCACAGCGAACCTCAACTTCTTGAAAAAATTACTCCAGACGACAATATTGTGATTGTGGATACGAACAACCCTCAGGAGCTCCTAGCTGGAGTAAATGAGGCGAATATTATGCAGATTATTGACCACCACAAGCTCGTAGGAGGCCTTGAAACCAAAGGACCTATCGAAATGACTATACGGCCTGTAGCTTCTACAGCGACGGTTATGCATGACCTTATGGGTGCTCACGCTGATACTATGCCGGAGGATATCGCCGGTATTATGCTCTCTTGTATTCTCTCTGATACGCTCGAGTTTCGATCACCGACTACTACTCCTCATGATAAGGCGATTGCTGAAAAGCTAGCCACACGACTTGGACTCAACATCACCGAATACGCTAATGAAATGTTCAAAGCAAAGTCAGACGTTTCAGATTTTACTGATACAGGTCTCATTCATATCGATAGCAAGAAGTTCGAAGTAGGGGATAAAAATATCCGAATCTCAGTTGTTGAAACTACTGATCCTGCATCTATTCTTGCGCGAAAAGATGGCATCGTGAAAGCGATTGGTGAAGTGATTGCAAAAGATGGTGACATCGATGATGTGCTTTTCTTTGTAATTGATATTCTCAAAGAAGAAGCGACTGTGTTTACGTACAATGATTTTACAAAAAGTGTGGTAGCGGCTTCATTTGGTGTAAACGTAGAAGGCGATACTCATGTACTTCAAGGAGTTGTTTCTCGAAAGAAGCAGATTGTACCTGTGTTGAAGTTGGCATAGGCGTGAATGATGATTGGAAATTTTTTAGATAAATTTTATAGAGAATTCATCTCGCTTTTGTATGATGTTGTTCGGACATTTTTGTTCAAAATATACGACCATAGAACTACACAAACAAGCACTAAAAACTACACATAGATTGCATTGCTATGAAAAAAACAAAACGACGTGTATCAAAAACGGCGGGTATTTTTACTGGCCTGGAATCAGAATTCTCTGGAATATTTGCACTGCTTTTGCAAGGAATTTGTTTTCTGTATTGGAAAATGGCGGACATGTTTGGCAGGTTTCGTAAATGAATGGACGCACATACGCTTCTGGGAATTAAAACACCACCTCGAAGGATTTCTCCTAAGAGGTGGTTTTATATCGACCGAATTCGGTAAATCCGAGAAAAAGTAAAGGACGTTAAGATGAGGTAACGGTTTTCCTGGAGTTGGTCACTTTTGTCTTTTCTCGACAAACCTCTTCTTCACGACGGGTGATGTGTATCCAGTCGAAAAAAACGAGCCCGATTGCGACAACAAGAAGCGAGATCGGCGGAGTGTCCCTGTATCCACAGATGTGAAATCCTATAGAAAACACCAGAACCTCAAGGTGTAACGCGGACACTCTATCGAACAAAAGCTGGGGTACTGTGCTCGGAGGATAGTTTTCTTTCGGCTTGAACACGTGAGGTGTTTTCAGGAGAATGAAGATCAATGCGCCTGAGCATAGGGTGAACCAGATTCTTAGGTCGATTGCTGCAATCGTGATTGCGTACGCAACGCAGCTATAGCCCACAGCTTTGATGGTGAGCATCACATAGTGAGCAACTGCATCATCGTAGGTTTTTGGAGAATGGCAATCCTTCTCGGAGATTTCGTACGCATGTCGGATCTCCCAAACACGACGAAACATGGATCCGAGAAGGATTCCAATCAGTCCGCAGATAACCGCAGCGGTTGGTGTCACGAGATGCCTGATCTTGGTGAGAAAGGCAACAATGTCGCCAAACTCATGATCGTTTGCAAGACCGAGACTAATGAATTGAATTGTCATAGAGCTAACTTTCTATGGCCGTTTAATGGCCGCTAAGGGTTGGACTGAATTAACGTGTAAAGTTTCTGAACAAAGCACACATGTGCTTTGGCGTTATCCTAGCATATTTGTGTAGGGTGTCTATTTGTACGTTTATTGGTGTCTGCGGTATTTTGTCTATCTTGTGAAGCTGCTAGATTTATTCTCTGTATAAAATCGCTACGCAAAAATTTGAAACGTTATATGTGATAAAATAAATTCGTAAATCAAGCGCGCATTAAAAAACTCGGCACGTAACAAAACATGTTTGCACCTAAAACTTTTATTTTTATCGGACGATCTGGTTGTGGAAAGGGAACACAGGCTAAAATTTTGCGTGAGCATTTGGAAAAACACGATCCGCAAAAACGAAATATCATGTATCTTGAAACAGGTGCACGTTTCCGTGAATTTATAAAACTCGATGGATATACAAATAAGATAGCTGCTCGGGTAGCTAAGAATGGCGGTCGGCAGCCAGACTTTTTGGCCATCTGGAACTGGGCACATGTGCTTATTGAGGAGATGAAAGGTGAGGAGCATCTTGTAGTGGATGGCATGCCACGTTCATGTGATGAAGCGCTTGTGTTCGATTCAGCAATTTCTTTTTATGGTCGCGAGAAGCCTACTGTTATTTATATCGATGTCAGTCGAGAATGGTCAAAGAAACACCTTATGGCCCGAAGTAAAACAGAGGGTAGAGGTGATGATGCAAGTATGGAACTTATCGAGCGACGACTCGAGTGGTTTGACACTGATGTGATGCCTGCAGTTCAATTTTTCCAAAAGCATCCAGGTTACAAATTTGTACATGTAAAAGGTGAGCAAACTATTGATCAAGTTGCTACTGACATCGAGAAAAGGCTGAGTTGGTAAATCTGGTCTATAAGGCCAGATTGGTGTACAGTAGGGTCAATGTTACAGACTAAAACACAGGAAGATATTGAGATTTTACGCCAAGCGGGGAAGATTTTGGCTGGTGTTTTGAAAGCGCTTGAGGCAGCAGTCCAGGATGCTTTCAACGTGGCCCCAGGTGAATCTGCAAAGTCTATAACTTCTCTTGATCTTGAGAATTTGGCTCGAAAACTAACTGCTGAGGCTGGGGCAACCCCCGCTTTTCTTGGCTATACCCCTGAAGGTGCCGATCGACCGTTTCCAGCTGCACTTGTACTTTCTGTAAACGATGTGGTAGTCCATGGTATTCCGAATGAAAAGATTCAGGTGATTCTTCCTGGTGATATTGTTACTCTTGATATGGGAATTTCTTATAAAGGGCGAATTGTAGACAGTGCCGTTACTATTTGCGCCGGAGGCGAGGATAAGACTAATGAAAAAGGGCGAAAACTTCTTCAAGCGGGGAGAGAATCTCTAAATGCCGCAGTTGAAGCGTGTAAAAATTGGCGAACAGATTTTCCAAATGGCATCAAAACGGGCGATATTGGAAATGTCATCGAGCAAGCGCTTTCGTACTACACAAAGACGTATGGTTTTCATATGGCAGAGTACCTTGGTGGACATGGTGTAGGTTTTGCAGTTCATGAAGATCCGTTCATTCCAAATTTTGGCAAAAAAGGCCAAGGCCCTGTACTTGTGCCTGGTGCCGTTGTTGCGATTGAACCAATCATTAACGAAGGTTCAGAAAAAATTATCCTAGAATCAGATGGATACACGGTGAAAACTAAGGATGGAAAAAGGAGTGTACACTTTGAGCATACTATTGCTATTACTGAAGATGGTGCGGAAGTTTTGACAGAGATTTAATTGGCGACAAGGTGTTGGAGGATTACGGAGAACTAGACAACTAGTATTTTCGTTTCGTATTTGAGCTTTATTTCTAGGTTCAGTTTATATTTATACACAAGTTTCTTTAGAATTTTTTGATAGTGGCTTCATGTGCTGGTGCTATTATGTTGTCAATCATACATATGAGCACGGCACATACAACAGAATATGTAACACACGAAGAGCTAGAGACTATGCTCGATACACGATTTCGAGAGCACTCTAAGTCTTTTGAAGATAAACTGGCCGAGTTTGTTGCGCTTCTTAGGCTTGATATAGAAAATCAGGGAATTATCTATACAAATGAAATGAAAAAACAGTTGCAGCTGCAGCGTTTGTGGTTTCAGGAAGATATGAAGAAACAAATGAAGGAAACCTTGGACGAAGCTCTCGAAAAGGCTCTCACAAAGCAGCGTTTGCAGTTCAACGAAGACACTGCCCGTCATATTGGAGCATTGACTGAAGAGTATCAGTGGCGTATCTCGGCCGTAGGAGAAAAAGTTGATCTTATTTGGGAAAAGTGCGAGCGAAAATATGCGGAAATTGATACAAAAATTAATTCACACGAAGAAAAGCTTGAGTGGCTTGGAGAATTCTTACCGAAAAATTCAAAGTTCTTGCGTCGAAACAAGGACGTGGGTCGTGCGGGCAAAAAATCAAATTAAATTAATCGTAATTTCTTTCACTACTTCTTTCGCTTGCTCCAAACTGCCTGTATAATGTAGTTTAGTATGTCTTACGAGCAAGGCAATTTTAAAGATGCTAAAAGTGATCTTAAAAATCACGGTGCAAATTCAAGTGCAATTTATGAAAATAAAAAATTTGCTTCTCTTGAAGAGGAGTTGAGTTATTTGCGTAGTGTTGTGCAGAGTCGGGAACAGCATCTAACCTCAAGTCCTGAGTCGGCTGAGCGGGCGCATCAGCAAGAGCAGATCATTAGCGAAGAAATTGCACACTATAGCCAGCAAGATGCTGACAAGGTTTTGCATGAGCATTTTAAGATGCCAGCTCAAGAGCAATGGGAAATTATTCTCGATCTCTCACCAGAACTTCACGATAGTCGTATGGAAGAATTGATGAAAATTATGCACGAAAAGGGGATCCTGAATGCTATTCAGGTTGCTTATGGTATGAATAATCCTCATATCGACACTGATTTCCATCGTTTTTTGGTTGAATACCTTAAGAAGGGTTATCCGGCGCAGGGTCTAAAGGAAACACTTCCGATCGCCAAGTCACTCAAGCAGACACTTTACGAAGTTGCTTTGCCTGAGTCGAATACAGATGAAGATAGACGAAAAACCCTCAAAGAACTTATTTCTTCAATGGAACAATTTTATGCTGGCATGCTCGCAAATTCTTTGCCGTCAGGAAAATCAGAGTACGGAAGCGAAAAAGTTGAAAATCAATTTACCATTGAGCTTGCAGTTTCCAATGGTGCGGATGAGTTTGTGTTTTACGTAACAGTTCCTGATACAAAGCGGGAGATTTTTGAAAAACAATTCCTTTCTATTTTCCCAGATGCTAAACTCGAAGAGAAAAAAGATAATTACAATATTTTCAATGAAGCCGGTGTGACAGTTGGTTCATCGGCAAAGCAAGGACGACGAGAAATCTTTCCGATTAAAACATACGAACAATTCGATCATGATCCGCTCAATGTCATCTTGAATGCTCTTTCAAAAATTTCTAAATATGGTGAAGGAGCTGCAATTCAACTCGTATTTAATCCTGCTGGTGAATATTTCAATAAGCAGTACAAAGAAGCTCTCGACAGTATTCAAAAAGGGGAGAGTGTGAAGAAAGCAACGGACATCCGTCACACTGTTTGGGGTAATCTCACAAAAACTTTTAAGCAGGTTACAAAAGACACTTACAAAGAGCTAACAAAAAAGGATAAAGAAGAAAAAGATGAACCTAAGGTTGTTGACGCTATTGCGGTTGAGCAGATCACAGCTAAGCTTCAGACGCCTGTCATTGAGAGTAATATTCGTGTGCTCGCTTCCGCTGAAAATCGCCAGAGAGCTGAAGAAATTCTAACTAGTATCGAGTCATCTTTTGGTCAATTTGAAAATTCGCTCGGGAATACTATAGTATTTTCTCGCAAAAAAGAGGGTGAGATAACAAGTTTTGCACATGCCTACACATATCGATTGTTTGATAAGAATATTGTCATGCCTGCTTCTATTCGAGAACTTACTACAATCATGCACTTTCCAACTGAAGCGGTGGTTGGTGCGCATCAGCTCAAGCAGACAAAAGCAGGTAGTGCACCTGCACCACTTGGTATGCCAGGTGATTTCACAAAGTTACCAGACGGCTCATCAAAACGAAACCTCTTTCTCGGTACAAACAAGCATCGGAACACTGCTACACCGGTATTCTTAACTCCAGAAGATCGACTTCGACATTTCTATGCAATCGGTCAGACCGGAACAGGTAAATCAACCATGCTTCGAAATATGATTCTTCAGGATATCAAGAATGGCGAAGGTGTTTGTTTCATAGATCCGCACGGCTCTGATGTACAGGATATTTTGGCCCATATTCCAAAAGAGCGTTATGAGGACGTGATCTACTTTGACCCGAGTCATACTGATCGACCGATGGCGCTTAATATGCTCGAATACAATCGCTCAAATCCTGAACAAAAGACGTTCGTAGTGAATGAGCTTTTCAGTATTTTCCAAAAGCTTTATGGTGGTGTACCTGAATCTATGGGTCCAATGTTCGAACAGTATTTCCGAAATGCTACGATGCTTGTGATTGAAGATCCTGACAGTGGCTCGACGCTTCTCGATGTGTCACGAGTGATGGCGGTTAAAAGTTTCCGTGATATGAAGATCAGTCGATGTAAAAATCCAATCGTCGTGCAATTCTGGAAAGATATTGCCGAGAAAGCAGGAGGTGAAGGGTCGCTTCAGAACATGGTGCCATATATCACAAGCAAGTTCGATGTGTTTTTGGCAAACGATATTATGCGGCCGATTATTGCACAGGAAAAATCAAGCTTCAATTTCCGAGAGATTATGGACAACAAAAAGATTTTGCTTGTAAATCTTGCAAAAGGGCGACTCGGTGACATTAACTCTTCACTTATCGGACTTATTTTGGTTGGAAAGATTTTGATGGCGGCACTTTCTCGTGTCGATTCATTTGGAAAAGATATGCCACCGTTCTATCTATATATTGATGAATTCCAAAACATTACAACACCGTCTATTTCAACCATCCTTTCAGAGGCACGAAAATACAAGCTTTCGCTTACGGTTGCTCACCAGTTTATTGCTCAACTCGATGACAAGATTAAGGATGCTGTATTCGGAAACGTTGGAAATATGGGGGTATTTCGTGTGGGTGCAGAAGATGCAGAATTTTTGCAAAAACAATTTGAACCAGTATTTAGTGCAAATGACATTATGAACATAGACAACATGAATTGTTACATGAAGCTTCTTTCTGGTGGCAAACCAGTTCGACCATTCAATATTGAATTTACATGGCCGGAAAAGGGTAACCCAGAAATAGTTGAAAGTCTTAAAGAATTATCATATCTCAAGTACGGTCAAGAAAGGGAACTTGTCGAAGGGTTGATTATGGAAAAATATAAGAAGGAACCAGTGGCGTCAATTTCCGCTGCTTCAGTAGGGCGCTCTGTATCGCCCGCAAGTACATCTTCATTCAGTATTTAGTCTAATTTTTTTGATTCTTATCTTTTTGCACCCTGGAATTTTTGTGATGTGATAACTTGTGGATAAAATTTTCATTAATTTTTTTATAGCGAAAATACGCCTAATTATAAGCCTATTTCCTTAGAATTTTTTGATAGTGTCTTCATCTTGATTCGATAGACTGTGTGCATTATTAGAAGTAATATATGCACAAAGATGGCTGAAATAATTGACACAAAACGTGAGGAGCAACGAAAAACATATGAACGTTATGTGGGCGCCTTAGCTGAAGAGTTCAATCACCGAATGGATGTAATAGCCGAAGGGATTAGTATGCTCTTGGACCAGCGCAGCAAAGATAGTGATGAAAATGCCAAAGAACATGAAATCTTCCGTATAAAATAGCTCGTTTGGAGGCAAAGGCTATTTAGTAGTATATTGTGTGCATGAATACATCAGAAAAAACTGCACAGCACCACAAACACGAACGAACATTTGTAATTATTAAACCAGATGGTATTCAGCGAAGCTTGATGGGTGAGATTATTAGTCGATATGAACGGATTGGTCTCAAACTTGTAGCAATGAAACTGATGGTCCCAACTGCGGATATGGTCAGACAGCATTATACTCTTGATCCGGGATGGTTCGATGCGGTTGGAAATAAGAGTATTAAAGGCTTTTTAGATAAAGGCCTTACTCCGCCAACTGATGATCCGAAAAAACTAGCCGCAGATATTCTCGAACGGCTTACACGATATCTTACGGCTGGTCCGGTTGTGGCTATGGTGTGGCAAGGTGCACATGCTGTGAAGATTGTAAGAAAAATTACCGGCGGCACGGAGCCATTAACCTCAGATGTTGGTACTATTCGTGGAGATTTTATGCTCGATTCATATCAAATGTCAGAAACTGACAATAGATCAATTAGAAATCTTGTCCACGCTTCAGGATCAGTGAAAGAAGCTGAAGATGAGATCAATTTTTGGTTTAAACCTGAAGAAATTGTGGATTACAAAATGATTTCCGAAGAAATCCTTTACGCGCCCGATATGAACGGTATTTTGGCAGCTAAAAATTAATTAGAAAACACTAGATTTGCTTGTAAAGTTTGCAGAATTTTTTCAAAAGAACATAATAGGAACAGGTATCTTGAAGTATCAACTTCTATACAAAAAATAAGGGATCCCGCTTCGTGCATTTGCTTTAAGCTATGCCCGTAGGGAGTACCCACCCTAGACTTAATAGCTAGGTATGATACCCGAGATACCACCAAAGATTCCCATCCTCGCGATGGGTATTTTTGTTATTAGCTTGTATAATAGAGAAAAAACATACTCCGTAAAAACCCTATGTCCAATCGCCAATTATTCTACATAGCACTTAGTTCTGCTGTTTTTGTAATCGCTCTTCACCTCTTAGCTTCGAAATATTATTTGTATTGGACCTATCGATGGGTAGATATCCCTATGCATATCCTTGGTGGTATCATGTCAGGACTTTTTGTATTCGTATTTTTGCGTGCACTTAAACTTCAAGAAAGTCTTCATAACCTTCTGATCGGTGTATTTATAATTGGTATAGCTTGGGAAATTCTAGAATTGTGGTACAAAGTTGAAGTTCTCGGACTTTTCTACTGGCTCGATACCCTAAAAGACTTAATCGATGATACTATAGGAGGGTTAATATCAATTTACATATGGAACAGACTACCACCGCATCAAACCGACGAAGTGAACATGATTCAAAAATAAAAAAATTGAAACTGACGTTTTGTGGTGGAGTTGGATCTGTAACCGGCGCAAATTTTCTCCTTACTGGTCCAAGAACAGTGAGTACTTCACATGCAGGTGCAAACTCTGATGGTGAACTTCGTATTCTTGTAGATTGCGGACTCGAACAGGGGACACATGAAGCTGAATCAAATAATCATCGTGATTTTATGTACAATCCATCTGATGCGGATTTTCTCCTTATCACTCATGCGCACATGGATCATATTGGACGCGTACCAAAGCTTGTACGTGAAGGTTTTGCGGGTGTGATTTATTCGACACCAGAAACAAGAAAGCTTTCTGAAGTAATGCTCCAAGATGCACTCAAATTGACGTTACAGGATTCTATAAAAAAAGATGTTCCACCTCTCTATCAAGAAGAGGATGTCATGGAGACATTCAAGCTTTGGAAAACTATTCCGTATCATACACATCACGAACTTGCCCCTGGATATTCAGTATATCTGAAAGATTCTGGACATGTTCTTGGTTCATCTATGTATGAGCTTACATACACGGCGGAAGGGAAAGATAAACAACGAAAAATTGTATTTACAGGAGATTTGGGAAATAGTCCAACGCCACTTCTTCGTGACACTGAGGATGTAACAGATGCGGATTATTTGTTGATGGAAAGCGTATATGGTGACAAAAATCACGAAGATCGAGAACATCGGCTTGAAAAACTTGCGAAAGTAATCAAAGAAAATCATACAAAAGGCGGTGTTCTTTTGATGCCAATATTTTCACTCGAAAAAGCACAGGAAATTCTCTTTGAAATACATACTCTTTCAGAAACCGGAAAGATTCCAAAAACTCCAGTGTATATGGATTCGCCACTTGCTATTAAACTTACAGAAATCTATCGTTCAATGATAGGTGACTTAAATGCGCGAGCTCAGACTGATGCGCATAGAGGACATCATCATGATATCTTTTCATTCCCAGGTTTGCATGTGGTTGGTAGTGCTGAAGAGTCAAAAAGTATTGTGAAGCAGCCGAGTCCAAAGATCATTATGGCAGGGTCAGGGATGTCGAGCGGTGGACGGATTCAGCATCATGAAATGCATTATCTTAATGATCCTAAAAACACTATTGTGTTTATTGGCTATCAGGCTGTTGGGACACTTGGGCGTTTGATTCAAGAGGGAATGAAAGAGGTCAACATTCTCGGCACAGCTGTTCCGATACGTGCTCGTATTGAAAAAATTGATGGCTATTCATCACATAAGGATTCGGACCATCTTGTAGAGTTTGTTGATAAATCAGCTGCTACTTTGCGTAAAGTATTTGTCGTTATGGGTGAAACAGGTTCCTCGCTTTTCTTGGCACAAAAACTTCGTGATTATGTTGGTGTGCACGCTGTTCATCCTGAAGAAGGAGATACTGTTACACTGGAGTAGGTACTCATTGTTATCTTTAAAAAAGGGAGTGCAGACTGCGAAGTGAAAATTATAAATAATAAATTCAGAAACACAGCATGAAAGAGTTAGTTTCAAAAATCAGAAAATTTTTTAAACAATTGCATCCAGTGAAAGTACGAAAGGCAATTCACTATCAAAAAAGCCGATCAAGTGGTGGTCATGTGCAAGTAAATATGCATGTAAACCAGTACATAGAACAGCTGATTCGGCTCACAGAAACTCCTGAGGACAATTTCAGTATCCGGAGCAATCAAAAGCATGAACGTTCGTATCTCAATGTACCACTTTCAGAGGCTAGGTTTCTTGAGGTCTTGATGAAGGCGCTTGGTGCAAAACATGCGCTCGAGATCGGTACATTCCGTGGTTTTAGTACTGCATTCATCGCTCGAGGTTTAGCTAAAGATGGAAAAGTATTTGCTTGTGATGAAGACGCACGACCTGTTCCTTTTGCTCGGCGATTTTGGCAAGCAATGGGTGTAGAAGAGAAGATTCATTTTGAGCTCGGTATGGCGAAGGGTGTGTTGGAAAAATTGACCAAAGATGAACCAACTTTAGAATTTTTTGATGTAGTCTTCATAGACGCAGATAAGGAAAATTATAAAGAATATACACTCGAAGCATGGAAACTTCTCCGTCCGGGTGGTACGCTTTTGGTTGACAACACCCTAAACAAAGGACTTGTCCGATATGAAGAATCCGGTGACAATAGTGCTGAACATATCAAAGAATTTAATACGTGGATTTTTGAGACATTCCAAAAGCAGGTGAGTCTTTTGCCAGCATGGGACGGTCTAACCATGGTTGTTAAAGCAGAACATATATCAGAAGAAAATTAATATACATAAAAATATGAAACGAATTTTTGTAACACGAAGAATCCCTGAAATAGGCATCCAAATTTTAAAAGATAAAGGGTACAATGTAGACATTGGTGCATATAAGATTCCTCCGACGCAAAAACAGCTTATAGATTTTCTCAAAAAACAAAATAAGAAAGGTATTCAATACGATGCGCTTTTGACATTACTCACAGACAAGATCGATAAGAAGCTTATCAAAGCTGCTGGTTCGCAACTTAAGATCGTTTCGAATTATGCAGTTGGATACAACAATATTGTGCTTGCTGATGCAAAGGCAGCAGGTATTGCAATCACAAATACACCTGGATCGTTTAGTGATACAATCGCTGAACATACGGTTGCACTCACTCTTGCTTTGACAACTCGAATCGTTGAGGCGGATAAATTCACTCGAGCTGGAAAATACAAAGGTTGGGATCCGATGATTTTTACTGGTACGGATTTGTCAGGTAAAACCTTGGGAATTCTTGGTGCGGGGCATATCGGCGAACGAGTCGCGATGCATCTTGGTAAGGGTTTTGCTATGAAAGTGATGTACTACGATGTACGTCGAAACGACACACTCGAGAAAGAGTATGGTGCAATTTTCTGTGAAAAACCTGAGCAGGTAATTCGAGAGGCTGATATTTTAAGTCTCCATGTACCGCTTTTGCCGCAGACAAGACATATGATAAATAAGGAAACTCTAGCTATGATGAAGCCGACAGCTTTTCTCATAAATACAGCTCGTGGTCCAGTAGTTGATGAAAAAGCATTGGTCCTGGCACTCAAAAAGGGAACAATTGCAGGTGCTGGCATAGATGTATTTGAGGATGAACCTAAGATTGCAAAAGGCTTAACAAAATTTTCAAACGTAGTTCTTACTCCGCATATTGCATCAGCGCGAAAAAGCGCACGAGATGAAATGGCGCGATTGGCTGCGGAAAATATTGTCTCTGTATTTGAAGGGAAGAAACCTTTTGGGAATGTAGAATTGTAATCTGTACGTAGTTTGTGTATTTGTGTACAAAAGACACACTAGAGGAGCATAAAAATATGCAAAAAATTCGCAATTAAGCGCAGCGTGGAAAAAATCTGCTATACTACACACATATGGGATCAGTTTGCTTAAACAATACAAATTCAAAAAATTATCTTATTCCTAAAATTGGTGTTTCTGGTGCGGCGGACATGGGATTTCTTGGTCCTGAAGCCTATGAATTAGCAAAAGAAGTAGGGAAGGAAATCGCTCGACAAGGGGCAATCATGATGTCAGGTGCTACAACAGGTTTTCCGTACTGGGCAGCAGTTGGTTGCAAGGCGGAGTGCGGTGTTTCAGTAGGTCTCTCACCGGCTGCATCTGTGCGTGAACATACCGAGGTTTATAGATTGCCGCTTGAAAATATGGATTTCATCACGTATACCGGTTTCGGATATAGCGGGAGAGACCTTCTTTTTACACGATCATGTGATGCGATCATTATCGGCCCTGGCCGAATAGGTACATATCACGAATTCACTATTTCTTTCGAAGATCAGAAGCCGATTGGTATTTTGGCAGGAGATGGAAAATGGGAGACAGATGAGATTTTACACACTATGATAAATAAAAGTCATCGTCCAAACAAGAAAATCATTTTTGATGATAATCCAAAACGACTTGTAACTCGACTCCTGCAACTTGTGGCAGAGGATCGAAAGATTTTGCGAGGATACAAGAACTATGATGGGGTAGATGCTTCAAAGGAGCAGATGGCTGCGGTCCTCTAAAATAATAAGCTCTTATATAAAAAATCCCACAATTTCTGCGGGATTTTTTATATAAGTTGTATGGCTTAACTAAGCGACCACCTGCTTCACAAGTCGTTCGAATGAAGCTGGAGCATTCTGTGCAAGGTCTGCAAGTGTCTTTCGGTCTACTTCCATACCCTTCTTCTTCATTGTGCCAATAAACTTGCTATAAGAGTGACCGAGTGGTCGGAGCGCTGCGTTGATTCGCACGTTCCAAAGTCGTCGGAAGTCACCCTTCTTGTCTCGTCGGTGAGCAAAAGCGCTGGCATATGAGTGAACGAGCTGTTCGTACGCTAGTTTTTCCTTGTTTTTTCGAGGACCTCGGAAACCTTTAGCTGCTTTTAAAATATTTCGTCGTGTTTTGAGTGCGTTAACACCTTTTTTTACTCGTACCATGGTAGTTTGATTATGTTAGAAAATTCGATCCAATAACTAGATGCTCGCCTGTGCGAAGTATCGTCGCTTGTCTCGCTGTGTCATTACGATTGATAGTGTTCGACGCTTTTTGATCTGTGTTCGGCCACTTTCTTTTGCGTTGAAGTGGTTGTGTCCTGCCTTTCGAGCTACAAGTTTACCGTTTTTGGTAACCTTGATTCGCTTCGAATATGATTTGTTTGTTTTCATTATTGAATATGTTTACGTCCGTATACGCGAGGCGTTCAGGCTTATATGCTTGAAACTTATAGTGCCTTGTTGTTAATAATTATGCTCGCTCGATAGCAATAGACATCCCTTTAGGGCTCTTCTTAGCTGGTTCATTGATTTTGAAATCAACGCTTACGAGCCTAAGGAGTCGTTCCATTCTGTCTTTGAGAAAATTCTCATCGAGATACTTGGTTCTGCCTGGAAGGAATAGGTCAATTCGAAGTCGATGACCTTCACCGAGCCACTCCGATGCTTTCTTGGCTTTCAAGATAAGATCGTGTTCGCCGGTGCCTATTTTTACCTGGAGGTTCTTGACTTCAACCGTCTTAGCGTTGGCTTTTGCAGCCTTCTGCTTCTTGTTTTCGTCATACTGGAATTTACCATAATCTGCGATTTTTGCAACGGGAGGGAGGGCTTTTGGTGAGATTTCAATAAGGTCCAGATTGCTTTCATGGGCAGCTCGAAGGGCATCAGAAACTGACATAACGCCTAGATTTTCGCCCTTTGGGCCAATGACCCGAAGTTCAGCTGCTCGTATTTGGTGGTTGATTCTAACTGATGGTGTCTGCAATGTAGTAAAGTGGGGAATTTATGGATTTATATAATAGAGCCTGATTATATCACGTTTTTTGGAAAAAGCACGGGTTTTTCTACAAAAACTTTCTAATCGGCCAAACGATAGCCTCTTTGATCTTGTGTAAAAGTGGCCGTTCTCGCCACTCTGCCAAGGTGATTTCTTCTGATTTTCGAAGATCGTATTCAAAATGCTCTGCCAGTTCTGAAACACAAAGACTGTTGCTAATGATTAATGCAGATTCGAAATTGTATCTAAGGCTGATATTGTCGAGATTCATAGTGCCAACCATAGCCCATTCATCATCTATAACAGCAGTTTTTGAATGGAGCATGCAAGGGAGGTAATTAAAAATTTTCACGCCCCTCTGTAAGAGATGATCGTAGTATGTATGTGAACCGGTATTAACAAGTATGTGATTTGTCTCTTTTGGTGTAAGGATACGTACATCAACTTTTCGTTTTGCTGCGAGGACAAGTACTCGCTCAAGTCTATTGTCAGGCAAAAAATACGGTGTCGTGAGCCATACACGTTTCTTTGCTGATCGAATTGCATCAATCAGTCGATAGTACACATGTCGTTCAGAAGGAAGCGGTGCCTGGGTGATATATGAAAATCCATCGATACCGCTTTTGTACTGGATACCAAGATTCAATGTACGTTTCTTGTACACTTTCTTCCAAGTTTGATCAAAAACTTTCACTGCTTGTTGCACAGCTGGTCCTTCGAGTTGAATCTGAGTTTCTCGCCATTCTGTCATTTGACTGCCGATGCATGTACCACCAGTTAAGAGGACAGAACGATCTATGATAAACAATCGGCGATGATTTCTAAAATACCAAAGTTTTTTACTGTTCTTTGAAAATGGCAGCATCCAATTAAAAAATTTTATTTTAATTCCAGCCTCTTCCATTTTTTCTAAATACATAGAACGGCCGAGTGGAAAGCTGCCTACTGAATCAACGATGATTTTTACATGGACACCGGCTCGCGCTTTTTTGATGAGAAGTTCTATAAACTGCTGACCAATAGTATCCGGGAAAAATAAAAACTGCTCTATATAAATAGATTCGCGAGCCTCGTTAAATGCTTTTTGAAGCATACGCCAAGAATCCTCGGTGGTGGTTGCAAAAGACCAGGTGGTGGGTGCCTCATCGATGAATTCGTATCTCGGCTCTAATCCAACAACTTTTTTGATTTTATGGGCAACATGAGCAACTTTGTGAGCTGCATGTTCTGCCACTCCGGTTATCTTTTCTATGACCTTTCGCATAATGTGTTTATATAATACTATACATTCATATGGCATTCATATTCATTGGTCTGACATTCTTCTCTGCTTGTCTTGGCGGACTCATTGGTCTCAAGTGGAAAGACAAGATGCATCTAACTCTCGGCTTCACAGCGGGTGTCCTTATTGCTGTGGTGGCATTTGATATTTTGCCAGAGCTTTTTGAGCTGGCTGGAGAGTATGGTTTTGATGTACATACAGCAATGCTTTCAATGGTTGCCGGTTTTCTACTCTTCCATATTGCTGAAAAAGTGTTACTCATTCATCATGCGCATGAGGATCAGTACGGTCACCATCACCATCCAACTGTTGGTATTTTCTCGGCATTAGCACTCTCTGCTCACTCCTTTCTTGATGGTGTAGGTATTGGTTTAGGGTTTCAGATCTCAGATGCACTTGGGATTGCGACTGCACTTGCAGTTCTCGCTCACAATTTCACAGATGGTCTAAACACAGTTTCTCTTATGTTGGCGCATAAAAATTCTGTAAAACAGGCGCTTCGATTTTTGTTTATCAATGCTATTGCACCGGTTCTTGGAGGTATTTCAACTCTCTTCATTACATTTTCACCGAATTTTCTTGTAATGTATCTCGGATTCTTTGCTGGATTTCTCCTATATATTGGTGCATCAGACATTTTGCCAGAGGCACACAGCCATAATTCTTCATTCAAGACTATACTTATGACTATTCTTGGAGTTGTTGTAGTTTTTTCAATCACACAGGTATTGCACGCTTAAATACTGTTCGCGTAAATTGTATCTATTGTATCTCTTGCAACGCTAATTGGTGCTAATTGTGTAATCATCCCATGCCAATAGTCTCCATCGTCTTTCGGGAGGGAAGAAGATGCGGCCAAGAAGTCCATCACCGAGCCAACCACTATTGTATTCACAGATCGTGATTGAGGCGTTGTTCGAAGCATTCGTGTAACTCAAAAGATTGTATTTGTGGGCATCGAGTTTATCATGGTACAGAATGTACGAGGCAATCATTTTCAAAAAGATACTATGTGTCACAACTAAAACCTTATGTTCATTTGATGGTCTGTGTGCAAGATATATGAGAAGGTTATGTGCTCGGTTCTTTAGATCTTCAAAATTTTCCTCGTCAGAATAGCGATAATTATCTTTGTGAAAGCTTCTATCAATGATGTCAACTATGTATTTTACTTTTGGATCGTCAGCTGATTGGTTTACGATTTCACTTGGATTCCGTCGTTCTGTTAAAAGGTCGACTAGCTCCAAAGGTTTCTTTGTCTTTATATATGAACAGATAATCTCAGCGGTCTCGCGAGTTCGGGTATAAGGGCTTACGAGAACAGCATCGAACTTTTGATTCTCGAGACGTTTTCCTGTTGCTGCAGCTTGTTCTTGTCCGCGTTGGCTCAAGCTCCCATCTGGTCCTTGTCGTTTTCTCTCGGCGTTCAGGATACTTTCGCCATGTCTAATCATATAAAATAGTTTTTTTGCCATAGCGATATGTGGTATATCTGTATATAATACAGTATATAAGATAGCACATCTCATGCAGACCTTTATAAAAATTTTTTCAAAACTCTCGTATCTATATTCTGTGACACGAAATGCGGTGTATAAGACGCTACAGGAACATCGATTTTCTTTTATTTTTGAAATCGTTTTTGCGCTTTGTGCTGCGCTTGGTGCTATTTTCTTTATTGTGTTTTTTGGAATGAAATTTGGACTTTTTAATGTGAGAGGTTCGATCGATGAACGAAATCAATTTTTTGATCGAGCAAAGGCTACTTTTCATCAAGGGGCAAATCCTGAAGCGGAAGATGTTCGCACTATCAGTGAAGAGTGGCAGGCAGAGAATCTATACACGGTCGCTCTTTTGCAAAATGCACTTCGTGATAATCTCGCAAAAATTCGGAAACAAGCATTTCCTGATAAAAAATTTACCTGGATTCAAAGTAGCGAATGGCAAACACTTTCTGCGGCTTTGATTAAAGATAAAGATGTTATCAAAAAAGCCTCAAATACTGCTGGAATTTCTCCACGACTTTTGGTGAGTGTGGTTATTGCTGAGCAAATGCGATTTTTTACATCCGACAGGGAGTCATTTAAAAAATTCTTCGAGCCTCTGAAGATTCTTGGAAGTCTGTCTCAATTTTCACTTGGTGTAAGTGGTGTAAAACCAGAAACGGCAGAACTTATTGAGGATCACTTGAAGGATTCTTCGTCTCCTTATTATCTTGGAAAATCTTATGAACATCTTCTCGAAGCGACTTCTACCACAATAGGTGATTTACGCTTTGCACGATTAACTGATGCTCGTGATCATTATTATTCATATTTATACACTGCACTTTTTGTACGACAGATCATCGAACAGTGGAATCGAGCTGGATTTGATATACAGTATCGACCAGAAATTATTGCCACTATTTTCAATCTAGGTTTTGAAAAATCAGATCCAAAGCCGAATCCTCAAGTTGCAGGTTCATCAGTTGTAGTAGAAGGGGAGACATATACATTTGGAGGTCTTGCGTATGAGTTCTATTATTCAGGCGAATTGATGGGTGTGTTTGGGTACTAACAGATCGTGGTGATCATAAGGTGGCGAAGGTTGAACTTTTGCATCCATCAGGCCTAGAGCATCAAGGGTTGGTATGTGAAGGCGTTGCCTAGCGTCTTTTAAGGGGTATAATTAGGGTCATAATCAAACATATATGAATAATTTCAACGATTTTTACATGTTAAGTGGCGGTAATGGTTTCAGTAGTCGACATGGCTTCATGTGGGCACGTGGTGGAGATTTCGGTGGATTTGACTCTTTCTGGGGCGGATTCGGTCCGATTGGGATGTTTACACTGTCTATCTTCTTTATTATTGGACTTGTGTTGTTTCTTGCTTTAGTTGCTCTCAAAGGTTACTCACTTTGGACTGCAGCAAAGAGGAATGAAAAGTGGTGGTTTATCGCGCTCCTTCTTATCAATACGTGTGGTATTCTTGAATTGGTCTACATGATTTGGTTTGCCAAAGTGTGGTTCCAACCAAAAAATAAAATGCATCACAATGGGACACACCATGCAAACGGAGAACATCATGACAAGTCTGACGAAAAGAACGAGCCGGTTCAAGCTGAGAAATTATAATTCAAAAGAAACAATAGTCTATTTCTATAGCAGGTAGGAGAAATTAAAAATCCCTGACGGCCGTGAAGCTATCAGGGATTTTGAGTTGTATGTCGTGTTCAACTGTCAGTGTAACTACGAACGTGCAAGACCAAGTTCAGTGAAGACTGGTCTGTACATTCGTCCGGCGTAATCCGGAATGGTGTGAACAGGGTCGAATCCTTGCAGAAGTGCTTGCTGATAGTCTACCTCCTCTCCTCTGATGATCTCGCAGACCCAACCTTGTTCCGTAACATAGCGTTTACCTAAACATTCTTTGCAGAATGGGTTTTTCGGGAGTTTCTCCCGTGTGGGTAACGCTCGATATTCTTTGAGGGATATAGCCAGACGGTTCATCCACTCGTCGTATTTCGCTATGCACATGATCTTTCCAAGAAAGAGATGTTCGCAATTCCAGGGAGTTGGATGATCGTGTGTCAGATCGAGTCTAAGCTCGTGTCTTCTTGGTTTTGCGAGCATTGGATAGGATATTTTTCGCGGATCGATGTATTTTTTTGAACCGATTATCTTTCTCGCTATGTTGTGCAAGCTGCAGATACCGCTGGTTGCCAGCTCTATTTGACTTGCATTTGAGCATCCGAGTGCGATCAATTTATCACCAACAACCATCTTGTAATGTTCTTCAAACATAAGAAGATCGCGGGTTGTGGCTCGTTTGATGTGATTTGCTGTAAAAAAAGCCAGCACATCTTTCGATGTGACTTGATCAGATTCAAAACGGAAGATTCCAAATCGCGACATATTGAAAGCGTCGTATGTGGAGGGAGGTAAGGTTCCGTCAGTAAAGCTTTCAGAAGCTTCGAATCCTAGATGGTTCGATAGTGCGACAATACATTCGTGGCTACTGTATTGCACCTGATCTGGTCCGACCGGTTTTCTTATTGTCGGGCAGGGAATGTTGATGGTTGGAATATCTCCAAAGCGCACCAATGGTTTTTCCGTGACCCAACCTGAACGGTTGTTTCTGTGCCACCCGTTTTGTCTGTCATCCTCAGTGATTCGGCGAACAGATATAGGTATTGGTAGGACGGGTAAAGCTATCCCCCTAATTTGTTCGATCGTTTTTGTCAATTCTGTTTTTATGGGTTCAGTTTGCGGTTCCATTTCGATTTCCTCTCTATATTTTGGTTACTCGTTGTGATGTGCTTTTGATCTGAATGTAAGCGTATAAGTTTAGAGGTAAGGTGTCAATTTGCTATACTTTTACGGTATGCAATTTACTACGGAGGGTGTAGACTTATAGTATTAGCTCATTTTGGCAGAGCCTTTAGCTCGTTTGATTAGAGCCTTGGCTTCGGCTTAAAATCAGCCTTAATATTAAGTATATACAATGAATTCAAATCTTAAGACCGTGTTAATTATTGTGACAGCAGTTGTGGTTGTTGGTATCATTTTCAGCGTAGCTGGAATGAATCCTTTTGGAAAAAGTGCAGCTGATTTGCAGAATGGGTCGACTATAGAAGATGGAGACATGAGTGCTTCATCGACTAGTGTAAATGGAGTAGGTGCAACTGGTTCAAATTCTTCAAAAACCAAAACAACAAGTACCTCTCGACAGACTTCACTTCCAGTAGCTCCAAGTGATGCAAGCCTACTCGCTCTTATTAATACTGCAAAAATCAAAGTGCCTGTGACTGGTGCTGAAGTTACACTTTCTGGTGGTGTAGCAAATTACACTGACAGTGCAATTAAAGGAAAAGTGACTATTGGAAAAATTCTCGGAAAAGTTGCAACCGATAGTGGATATGATGTATTTGTAGAAATGACAGTAACTCAGGACAGACAGCTCGCTGAGATCAAGCATGTGGCGCTTTTTAGAAATGTGGGCCAAGCAGTTATGTACAGCGGGGCAATTTCAATCGGTGATCGGGTGATCTTGAATAGTGTTACAGCAACTCCGAATGAAAAAGCAGCTTACCAACCAAAACAGTTGGCATATATGATTAGTGCTACAGGTTATAACCTGAGTGTCTCGTACCTTGATCGGAAAAATGGTGAGCCGGATACAGCGACTCCAACACTTTCAGAAACGGTTGTGCTTCATGTACAGAATCATATTTTGGCGAGATAGGGTTATCTTTTCTTGAAAGCCATAGAATCAGTACAAATAAAATACCCACCGTAAGGTGGTTATTTTATTTGTGTGGAGACGGCGAGATTCGGTCACAGATAATTTCTTCGCCATCGCTCAGAAATTTCCGCGACCCCGGCTCGCTGTCTCGTCTGCTGAATCGACATTAGCTCCGCCTTTCTCGTCTCTCTGTCTCTCTCAAACTAGGTAATACAAAAAACCGACGCAGGTCGGCCTTTTGTATTACTGTGGAGACGGCGAGATTCGAACTCGCGTGCATGTAAGGTTCTTGAGTGAGTCTACGCAACGTGTTGTATTTCTCGCCGAGAGAGGCGTCACCCGAAGATGTCCGCGTCACGACTTTAAGTTTGAAAACTAGGAAATACACAAAACATTTTCAAACCGATCTTCTAAGGTTTCGGTAGTTGAGTGAAGAAACTCACCAGCCTATTTCGCGGGTATATCACCCCAACTTCTCCAGCGAAAAAAGAGAAGCGAGATGTTGCTAGAGCGGAGTAACCGAAGTTAGGCTCGGGCTGTAGCAAATGCAAAATCGTTTACTCCATAGAATGGAGAAGCGACTGCTTTTCGTGCGTTAGCACTTAGGTTTCCTGAAAGTTTAGCGAGGTTTCAGAATACTCGATTGCGCACAAACAAGGGAACTTGCATGTCGATGCCTGTCATCCCCATTGTGTCTATGTGAGGCTTCCTATCTGCGATAAATTTCGCTTCAAGAGCCTACTTTTTCAAAGACGTCTGAAAGGTACAAACCTTGCAAACGGGGAAAGTATACCACGCTCTTGTAGGTTGACAATACTATATTATTATGTATAATATGTTCACTGTTCATACAGGTATATAGTTCTGGATGGCCGTGTAGAGTCATGCCTTACAAGCTCCGGACTCCACCTACGTAATGTTTTTTGCGTAACACATCTAAGTATCAGAGGTAAGTGTATTGGGTTGATGTGAAAGTGTGGTCGCTCACTTTGTGGGCACTGGAATAAAAAGGAAAAAGAAAAGAAAAGAAAAAGCCCAAAATAGGGCAAAAAAGCAAAAGTAAAAAAATTTGGGCTACGGCCCGCCCCGGCGACCATAAAGGTTTCCGGGGTACTCTTATTTATGTTTATAAACTCGGCGACTTGTAAAACTTACCTCTTCATTTCCCTCCGTATCTCACGATCAGTTTCTCGTTTTTTAATAGTCTCACGCTTATCAATTTTTTTCTTACCGCGAGCGATTGCGATCTCAACCTTGATGCGTCCACGATTGTTGTATATAGAAAGGGGAATGATAGTTAAACCACCATTTCCTTTGCCGCCTTTGTCTCCGACATCTGCCAATTTCTTTATTTCTTCTTTATGGAGAATTAATTTCCGGTTTCGTGTTAGTTCATGATCTGCTGGAATATTTCCAGTTTGATACGCAGGAATGTTCATATTGATAAGATATGCTTCGCCTCCACGTACAATCACGTACGCACCTTCGAGTGACCCTTGGTTGTTTTTGATTGACTTGACCTCATGACCAAAAAGCTCGATTCCGGCTTCGATAGTGTCTTGGATTTCGTAGTTAAAGAGTGCCTTTTTGTTATGAATATAAGTGGTCTGATGCTTCATGTTAGCTTTGCTTGTTCGACGTTTGGCTGCACTGCTTCGATCGGTGTTTTATTGCTTTTTTGCCCCTTTTTTGAGGACTTTTGTCACCGTTTTTGCCTCAAAACGTCTGGTTGTTAGCCAGTATAGCAAATCTTTCAATACTATATATATTGCTGTATACTCATCCCATGATGAAAGAATCAAAAAAACCTCAAAATAAAGGCCAAAAAGGTGATAATCCAATTGAAGTATCTAAAGAAAATGAGCATGGAGAAGTTCAGAATTCTACAAACTCGCAGAGCCAAAACTCGTCCAATTCATCTAAAAACAAGCCGTCGAGAAAAGAAGTACGACGAAGTTTTTTCAATAATGTGTTCGGAGCTTTTTTGATTTTTGTCGCCCTTATCTCACTCTATACATTTGTAGCTGATAAGCAGGTTGAAACGGAAAAGGTGGCCATTAGTCAGATCGCAACTGATATTGCTGATGGAAAAGTTGAAAGTGTGAAAGTAACTGATGATGATCTTACTGTTACATACCTCGACAAGTCAGTGAAGGAATCTAAAAAAGAAACACAGAGTTCACTTACAGAGACACTTTCAAATCTTGGTGTACCAAAAGAAAAGTTGGCAACTGTGAAAATCGAAAGTGTATCCGATACCGGACTTGCATATTGGCTTGGAAATATTTTGCCATTCGCATTTCCGATTTTGATTTTCCTTTTCATGGTTTGGTTTTTAACTCGACAAGTTCGTGGTGCGGGTATGCAAGCGATGAGTTTTGGTCAGTCACGTGCACGACTCACTTTGCCAGAGGACAATAAAGTGCAGATTACATTTAAAGATGTGGCTGGTGCCAAAGAAGCGAAGTCGGAACTTTCAGAAATTGTAGACTTCCTAAAAAATCCTAAAAAATTCATTGATATTGGCGCACGAATTCCTAAAGGAATTTTACTTATGGGTCAACCGGGAACTGGAAAGACTTTGCTCGCACGAGCGGTTGCTGGTGAAGCTGGTGTAGCGTTCTTCTCAATGTCAGGTTCAGAATTTGTAGAAATGTTTGTAGGTGTTGGCGCATCACGAGTGCGAGATCTTTTCCGACAAGCCAAGACAACTGCACCTGCTATTATTTTCATTGATGAAATTGATGCGGTTGGACGAAGTAGAGGAGTGGGAACTGGGGGTGGAAATGATGAGCGAGAGCAAACTTTAAACCAGATTTTGGTGGAAATGGATGGATTCGAACCAAATGAAAAAGTGATTGTTATGGCTGCAACAAACCGACCGGATGTGCTTGATCCTGCGCTCCTTAGACCGGGACGATTTGATCGACGGGTAACTATCGACCTTCCTGATCGAGGTGATCGATTGGCAATTCTTCATGTACATGCAAAAAACAAGCCACTTGCTGAAGATGTAAATCTTGAAGTGGTAGCTGAAAGAACTCCTGGATTCTCAGGTGCTGATTTGTATTCATTAATGAATGAAGGGGCCATTGTCGCTGCGCGAGAAAATAGAACAAAGATTGGTCAGTACGATCTCATCCGATCTATTGAAAAAGTAATGATTGGTCCAGAGCGAAAAAGTCATTTGCTCAGCAAAAAAGAAAAAGAACTCACGGCATATCATGAAGCTGGTCATGCGCTCCTTGCCTCTGTTCTTGAACATGCTGATCCCGTGCACAAAGTCTCAATCATCTCTCGAGGCCGAGCTGCGGGTTACACCATGAAGCTTCCACTTGAAGAGCGACGAATGCAATCAAAGAATGAATTTCTTGATGATATTGTCGTATCGCTTGGTGGATATGTAGTCGAGAAAAATATTTTCGGCGATCTAACAACAGGCTCATCAAACGATCTCCAAGTTTCAACAGCGCTCGCGCGCGATATGGTGACTCGATATGGTATGTCAGATAAGATCGGTCCAATTGCACTTGAAGCAGCTACTGGTAGAACAATGTTTGGTGCTGGAGTAAGTGATAAAGAATATTCAGAAACGGTTGGTGCAACTATTGATGCTGAAGTCTCAGGAATCATGAATGCAGCATACGATCGTGCGTTTAAAATTATTACAGAAAAGCGTGGAGCGCTCGATGCCATTGCTAAAGAGCTTGTTGAAGCTGAAACTCTTGAGCAAGCAGAGTATGAAAAAATCTTGATTGCCAACGGAATTATGCCAAAAAAGAAAGCGGTTATAGTGGAGGAGCCTCAGACCATAGTGGGGTAGTGTACCGGCGCAATATTGCGAAAATGTTCGGTAGAAAGTGGAAGTTGAAACAATGTTGGAAGGTGGTATTATCAATGCTGTCTTCCAAAGATGCGCGTGTAGCTCAGTTGGTTAGAGCACCGAGCTTATACCTCGGCGGTCCATGGTTCGAGTCCATGCACGCGCACAAAGATTCAAAAACCCAGAGCAGTCTGGGTTTTTGTTTACTTTTGGCGAGGCGGAGTCATATTTTTCCAGTAGGAAAAATAGACGAGCTAGGGTCGAGGAATTTTAGAGCGGGTAGCAAGAAAATATCCGTGACCACCATTTACTCCATATGTACCTCCTTTTTGCTTTGCAAAATGGCACCAAGTGCCGGAACGGCTGTAGCTAACTTTTCCATAGTCTCATGCTCACGCACTAATGCTTGAGATTCAGTTCGAGCGGCTTCAACCATCTTGAGATTTTTAATAGCATTCATGGCAATATCTGAAAGCCCCCATTGTTTTCCGCCATATAATTCTCCGGCACCTCGCTGCGCCAAGTCGAGTTCGGCTAGTTCAAAACCATTTTTGGCGGTAGCCAATGCGTGAAGACGTTCAATTGTCTTGTCACTCTTCCCAGCGCCTGCACTACTTGAACTTTGATTTTTTGCAGTCGCACCTTTACTTGGCCCATTTGAAACGCGTTTGCTGTCGCTTGTAAATACATAACAATACGGCTGATGATTTCCTCGAATCACTCGTCCACGAAGCTGATGAAGCTGAGAAAGACCGAAACGTTCACCACCTTCAATCACAATTACAGAAGCGTTTGGTACATTCACTCCCACCTCAACTACAGAAGTTGAAACTAAAATATCAATTTCATGTCGTGCAAACTTTTCCATCACGGCTTCTTTTTCTGTCGGTTTCATTTTGCTATGCATAATATCAATGCGAAATTCTTTGAAAGTATCTTCACGAAGTCGCTTAGCTTCTTCTTTCACGGAACGTGCCATGACAGTCTGTTCTTTTTCTGGATCAGGTTCGTTGATACGTGGACAAATTACATATGCTTGCCGACCTGCCTTAAGTTCGCTGCGAATATGTTCGTATACTTTATGTCGATTTGATCTTTGTCCCACACTACCTCCGCTGTTTACAATTTCAGTAATAACTTTTTTACGACCGCTTGGCATTTGATCGAGCACAGACAGATCGAGATCGCCATACATAGTAAGTGCGAGTGTTCGCGGAATCGGAGTAGCTGTCATTGAAAGAAGGTGAGGCATCACTTTTTCTTTACGAGCAAGTTTTTGTCTTTGCTCGGTACCGAAGCGGTGTTGCTCGTCGATGATTACATATGCGAGATGTTTAAAACGAACAGTTTTTTGAATAAGTGCATGCGTTCCAATTACTACTGAAATTTCGCCATTTGCTACCCATTTCAAAAATTGCGCACGAGAAATATCGGTCCAACCGCTAGGATTTACTTTTGATGGAAATTTTCTACAGCCATTCCCAGTTATGAGTCCGATCGAAATTGGCATGTGCTTGAAGTATTGAATAAATGATTCGAAATGTTGTCGCGCTAAAATCTCGGTCGGTGCCATATATGCAACTTGAAGCGTGCCAAAGTTTTGTCCACGTGGACGTGAAGCTACACATGCATAAGTTGTTACGGCTGCAACGGCAGTTTTTCCAGATCCTACATCACCTTCGAGGAGTCGCGACATTGGGTGACCAGTTTTAAAATCAGCTAAAACATGTGAGATAGCTACTTGCTGTCCTTCAGTGAGAGCAAAAGGGAATCGCTCAGTAAATGCATCTATTTCATTAGCTGGTTTTTCAATAGCAAAACTTTTTTCACGAGCATGGAGTGCACGGGTAAATTCATTGCGCAGTTGTATGTAAAATATTTCTTCAAAAGCAAAGCGTTTCTCGGCCACTTTTGCATCTTCTGATTTTTTCGGCGTATGAATCCATACAAGTGCTGTTTGCAAAGAGGGAAGATTGTATTTTTTGCGAATTTCTTCAGGTATAGGATCTTCAATACGGGCGAATTCAGGATGTTTGAAAACTTTCTGCACGGCATGATAGAACCATCGCGATGTGATCCCTTTGCTTTCTGGATAAATTGGAATCGGAGTTGTCAGTGATGTGCTATTATTGACGCCATTGATACTTTCGATTTTAACTCCATTTGCAATCGCATCAGCAAATAAATTTTGCCCGATATTATCTGGGATAGCCGAGATGGACTCGATCTCGGGATTCAACATCGATAGCTCCCCATTTCGTTCACTCACTTTTCCATGAACACGTACGAGACTTTCGTCTTGAATAATCTTTGCAATATACGGCTGATGAAACCAGAGTAATTTTAAAGTACCTGTTTCATCATTTAATTTTCCTTCCGCTTTTGAGACTTTTGTGCGAAAAGATTTTCCAGTTTTAAGTCCGCTTATGCGACCATATACGGTGATATGTTCATCTGGGACAAGGTCTTGGATCAGTTTCGCAGACGAGGCATATTCGTATCTTTTTGGTAAATGATACAAGACATCGCGAATACTCTCGATACCAATTTTTCTGAGAGCGCTTTGCTGATTTGGCGTCAGGCGAAAAAACTCTTTACTGCTTTGGGACAAAAATATGTTGATCATGTTCTGCATCGATACCTACTTCAACAACAGTGTCTTTCACTTCGGCATACTTATGTTTTTGAATGGTTACATTTGCAAGCGGTGTAATTTTTGTTTCCGCCACGACTCGAACTCTAGGATAGTATCGGAGGGTAAGTGCAAGCGCGATGAAAAAGAGAGGGACGAGGTCGATCAAGAAGGGTACATTGTCGAGATTTGAAAGTCCTACTAATGCAATTGCAATCATGCCAGAACTTGAGACGACAAATTTCTGATGATCTGAAGATCGGAAAAAAAGCATGGAAACGACAAAGATGAGGGTGCCGAGTCCTGTTATGAAGAGAATAACTGTTTCATTGATGTGTCGTACTATGAATTTGGGCCAGAAAGAAAGCACATGATCAGGTACGAAAAATGAGGCAAGGCAGGTATACATGAAAGGGATAGCTAGGCCGATCTTTAAACTTAGATTTATAGCCGTATTTCTTAACATATACAAATTATATCACGGATGGGGTATGGACAAAGTACATAAAAATGGTGTTTTAATTGTGCTTTTTTGCCTAAATCAATCCTTCCGCTGTTAACCTCTTTAGATTTTCTTTAAGATTGCTTAAGGTTAGGTGTGGTAAATCTTTTTTAAGATTCTTGAAAATTGCCGCAGGATCCTTCTTTGTTCCAGTAGGATGTTCCAGTGCATATCGCACGATAGCTGCCCGGATCTGGCGATTCGAGCCTTTGAATGTACTCTGTTTTACATAGTGTTTACTTTGTTTGTGGAGTATTGTTTTTTGTCTACCTAATTTTGCTTTTAGCATTGAGCCGTAATCGTATAAGGCGTAGTACCATTCACGAGAATTTTTTGTATCACTTGTTTGTTCGATAATGGGTAAAATCTCTACATCACTGACATCTGTTTTTTCTTTAAAAAAATGATAAAGAAAAACTGAACGGATATTTGTTTCAATAAATGTAACTGGTTGGTTGAATGAAAATGCCATGATTGCGCCAGCTGTGGATTGCCCAATACCTGCTAATCTCATCAGAGTTTCTCGATCTTTAGGAAATCTTGATTGAAAATTAATCACCACTTCTTCGGCTGCTCGCTTCAAAAAAAGTGCTCGGCGATTATAGCCAAGACCAATCCAAACTTTTAGTACAGCAGTCCTGTCTGCTTCAGCAAGTGCGGTTATATTAGGGAATTTTTTGAGAAATTCCTTATACTTTGGGATAACTCGAGAGACCTGTGTTTGCTGGAGCATTATCTCTGAAACTAAAATCTTGTATGGATCTGTGGTCTTTCGCCAAGGTAGATCACGGCCATATTCTTTATAGTAGTTCCAGATAAGTTTTTTGAATTCTCTGATCTTAGTCGGTGATGTGGACATGGGCTGATGATACCTAGTATTCTTTAATCTATTTATCTGGCTAGACTAGGCGGTTCAATATCGGCATTATACAATAGCGCCATGAAAAGAAAATCTCATGTCCCGAGAAGGGTTCCAAAAATTAAGCTAAGAAAAATGCAACCAACAGACTTAGCAAATTTAGAGATTCACTACACTACATGTGAGACACCTTTTGGTAGATGCCTTGTTGCTTCTTTGAATAATGATATCTGTAATGTGCTTTTTGCAGAAACAGGAAATAGTGCAGGTGATATTGTTGCCGACCTAAAAGATCGCTGGCCAAAGGCAAAGATTCTGAAAAAGAATCATGGTACACATGAAGAAATTGTAAAATATTTTTCAAATCTTCAGGCAGGGTGTGAAGAAATCAACACAGGTCTAACTTTTTATGTACGAGGTACGGATTTTCAAATAAAAGTCTGGGAAGCACTCATTACTATTCCTTTTGGTAAAACTTCTTCATATGCTGGACTGGCAAAAAAGATTGGGTCACCGAAATCATATCGTGCGGTCGGAACTGCTATCGGCAATAATCCAATTGCTTTTATTGTTCCATGTCACAGAATCTTGAAATCGGACGGGGAGCTCGGTGGGTACAGATGGGGAAGTGAACGTAAAAAAGTGATGCTTGATTTTGAAAAATCTGCCTAAGATAACTGCTGAAATTAACACAAATCCGTCGCTGTTAAATCATCTTGTAATTTATAATCCAGGCACAGAAACAGCGGGTGCTGAAACCGCTGGTATAGAAGCACTTGGGACAGTTCCTGCAGGAGTTGAAACGGCTGGTGTTGATGCTGTGGGTGTTGTCACGGATGAGTTTTGTCCACTTGTCGGGGGAACGCCAGAGCTTGCAGAACCTGCTGCACTAGAATTTATTTCAATATTGGTTGACGAACTTGAACTCGCCACTGTATTTGATTGTGTTGATGATCCAAAAGCATCAAGGTCAACAATGGTGAGAGATTTTATGTTGAGGAGCGTTGTAGTAGTACCATCTCGTTTTTTTGAACTGCCTACATATGTTGCACCATAAGAATTTCCTGGGTTTGCTGAATCAGCCGGTACTATTTTTTTATATGAATTAATGAGTTTTTTCTCAGCATTTTCAGCATCTGTCTTGGCATTTTTGAAGAGGGTTAAAGCGTTTCCGTAGGCACCAACATTCATTTTCTGGGTTCCTTGCTGATATGTATTTTTAGCCACTTCCACTTTGTCTTTAATTTCTTTTATTTCTGTAGCAGATATGGTGAAATTTTCATCAGGAACTTTAACGTATTTTTCAATATTATCAATTTTTTGCTTAGAAGAATCTTGCTCGCTATTTGCGTTTTTCTTAGTGGCAACAATTGTGCTTGATGCTGAGAGTTTAGCTTCAAGGGCGATTCGTTGTTCAGCTAAAACCTTTAATTTATTCTGAAGTTTAATTTCAATATTTTTTGTAATACTTGCTTTTTCCACTTCATTTTCTGTTTCGATGGTGTTGTTTGTATCCTCAGACTTGTTAGATCTTTCCATAGTTGTGGCGAGCTTCGTGATTCGTGTAGCTTTTTCATTTACAGAAATGGCGACTCGAGCTGATTCTTTGGCACTGATGTTTTCAATATTTTTTGCAAATATACTAAGTGAATCTTCGTAATCAGAACTGATTTGTACTGCCAAGTCAGCCTTTCCTTCGTCTGAGAGTCTTGCGAGACTAGCTTCTGCTTTTGAGCTATCTTTTTCAATGGCTGCATCTATGGACGCTCTGTTTTCCTTGTCGATTTTTCCTTCTGAAGCAAGTGTTTCAGCCTCTTTTACACGATTAACCGCATGTTTTACGGCTACTCGCGCTTTATCTTCAGTTTTAGTTGCGAGAACAGACTCAATTTTTTCATGTACATGAATTTTAACAGGGTAGAGGATATCGCCCGGAAGTGAATCTTGGGAAGCGTACGCTATGCTTGAAGTGAAGAGGAATGCAAATAGTAACACCACAGCTGTGTATGCCATATGATTCTTTTTTATGAAAACGAGAGCTCGTGAAGCTTCTCGAGAAGCTTTCATGGTTAAAATATCCCAGCTTGTATATAAAGACTTAAGCTTCTCTTTTGGTTTCTGTACATTTGAGGTTTTGACAGATTCGGTGGATTCGATAGATTCGGCGGGAACATTGGCTGGAGTATTTATCTCCATAAATGCACGGAACGCTGAAGCACCTGCTGTTTTTTCTTCAGTAGTTAACGAAATGTCATTTGCTTTTTCGAGGAGAGATAAAAGATCCTCTGAGGGCACCTGTGAGAGTTCACCATGTATGAGAATCTCACTATCATCTTCATTATTCATTTGTTCTATGATCTTGTATAAATTATTCTTTTTCATGTATTTGCGTGTTCCTGTTCGTGATTGAATATCTTCTTTAGTATAGCTATCCCCCTATGTACTCTTACCGATATGGTATTTTCGGTCTCACCGGTGATATTGGCTATTTCGGGGAGTGTGAGGTCTTGCACATATCTCATAAACACAGCTTCACCATATGGCTCACGTACTTGGCTTATAAGTCTTATAGCCTCTTTCCCGTCAATAATATCAAGGAGTGATGAGGTATCGTCGAAAGAAGGATCAAATCCTTCTTCGTGGAGAACGTCAAGGGATGGCTCTTGGCCACGTCGACCTCTGCGCCGATATTCATCTATTACAAGGTTTCCTGCTATTTTATATAGCAAAGCTTTCATGCTTTCAATGTTGGATCCTTCCTTTGATGCTGTCGTCCATGCTTTCATGAATGTTTCTTGCATCATATCTCTAGCCAATTCACGATCATTCAGCTTAAAAAAGCAGAAGCGAAAGATTGGATCTGCATGAGTAGTATAGGCTTCATCAAACTTGTTTTTTAGATCCTCCATGCTATAAGACGAAGAAAGGCTTAAATGATTTCTGGAAAGCGCCGGTTCTATTTATGAGCATTTATGTTGTAGCTCAAAGGTGTAAATTACCTTTCTCTTAATTACACTGTACTCCTCCCATTATATATGTCTAGTCTTTTCCATAACCATACTATGTCTATTAAAATGTCTGAAGTTTAAGCCTTATAAATTTTTATCTTATTTGTGAGACTGGTAAGCACTGATAAGAACCGCCGTCTTTATGTACGTAAAGGTCGGTTATTGCGACTGATATAACAATAACGGGAATGTTCAATATCAAATTAATAATCACACATTAATTAATTCATAACTATGAAAAAGAACAATTGGAATCTTAAGGTGGCGGTTATGCTCACAGCATTTGCACTTGTATTTAGTGCCTCTGGAGTTTCTGCTGCCACCGCACTAACCGCCCAGATGGGTATTGGTTCACGAGGAGTTAACGTCTCAAACTTGCAGGCGTTTCTCGGAACTAATTCTTCGATCTATCCTGAGGGTCTAGTTACTGGTTACTTCGGAATACTGACATCTAGAGCCGTGGCACGATTCCAGGCAATGGTTGGTCTTCCACAGGTCGGACGAGTAGGACCTCTTACTCTTGCTGCGATTAACAACATGATCCTTACAGGTGGTTCACTTGGTGCTTCTATGGATAACACTGCACCTATGCTTTATAACCTTAACGGTATCGTTTCTTCAGGTCAGGCTACTGTTAGCTGGACTTCAAACGAAGCTGTTATGGGCCGTGTATACTTCGACTCAAAGCCTATTACTATGACTGAAGCCCTTGAAGGCACATCACAAGTAGGAATTAGTGCTGCATATGTAAATGTAGGTACAGGACTTTCAGCTGGACAGAGTATCGCTCTTCCTAACTTGACAGCTGGTCAACAGTATTGGTATGTTGTCCACGCGACAGACGCGGCAGGTAATGTAACAGTTACACTTCCACGATCCTTCACCGCTATTTAGTCGGACAAAAGCCTAGATAGCGGGGTACTGGCACCGGATAAAAGGTGTTGGGCCAGAGGGGAAAAGAACAAAGCAGAATCGCACGTCACTATAACTGGCGTGCGGTTTTGTTTTTTTAGATAATTTTAATTATATTATTTATCATATTTTGATAATTTGCGAAGTATACAAATGCTTTACATAAAATACGCTTGTATATATGAGTGGTAAGCAGTTGTATGTGCCGACGTCTTTGTAGTGTGTGTAGGAAAGATATACATGTATATTCCTACCTTATGACTTAATAAATCACTACCATGAAAAACATTACTTACAAAAAAAATATATTCAGCATCGTCTCCGTCATGGTAGCATTCGCATTTGTATGTAGCCCTTCATTTGCTGATGCTCAACCGATGACGTTGACGGCACTTGGTGCCGATCTCGGAGTTTCAGGAAACGTCAATGCCTCAGGCAGTTTCAATCGAGGTTCGAATACTCGTATCGATGTGAATGGAAATGTAAATTCAAGAACAGAAATTGATTTCAAAGGCGATAGAGATATGCGAGGTGATAGTGGCAGAGTGAATGCTTCAAGTACATGGAAAGTTGGTGCCAGTTCAACTCTTCCAGCTGGTATCCAGCATGCTCCAGGTATCGAGAAGCGAATTGAGGACGGTAAAGGACTTCCTTCAGGTCTTTGGGGATGGTTTACTCGAAAGTTTGGTATACATGCTACAACTACAGCTAGTAGCACAGTAGATGCTTCACTTCCAAACATTAGAAAGATAGATGCTGTTGCTGGAACCTCAACTGTAACAATCACATGGAACACAAATGAAGTTACAACAGGTGAAGTACGATACAGTACTGATGAAAAGGTTGATGTATACGATAGTGTAGCGGTTGACGCAACTGCTTCGACGAGTCACTCTGTATTCATTCCAAATCTTAAAACAGATACAAAATACTTCTTCACAATCTCAGCTAAGGATTCAAATGGAAATACAAAAGTAACAGGTGTTATGAAATTCCATACAAAATCAGAAGCTAAGATCATTGCGAATCTACGTATCTTCTTCAGTACAAGTATTGAAACAGATTCAGATTCATCGCGAATTGTATGGTTTACTAATCACAAAGCTGATAGCAAGGTGTGGGTTAGCACAAACTCTTCAGTCGATACAAGTGCTACAGCCACAGTCGCCATTGCCGACAATGTGTTCTTGCACAGCGTAACGGTGAGCAATCTTGGTCCTAATACAAAGTATTACTATGTGATTCAGAGTACTGCTACTGCTGACGCAAATGCCAGCTCGACAGGTACAAGCGTTGTAGCATCTGCTACTGGTTCATTCACAACGGATGCGCAGTAAGTAGTAGATTGGGTGGTCAAATCAAATAGACTCGAGATTCGTAGTTAAATAATTGAGCGAAACCGTCCTAAACGTGGGCGGTTTTGCTTTATTTGCGTTTAAGTTGGTACAAAATTGTAGTCTCCTAAGAGTGATATAATATGTACATTAACAGATAATCAAAAGATATATGTTATCTATCAATTTCCTCTCAATATTTATAGCAGCCGTAGTAGCTTTTATCATCGGATTCTTGTTGCATGGTCCTGTCCTTGGGAAAATGTGGATGCGACTCGCAAATATTGTGCCAACTGGCAATGAAAAGTTTTCTGACATGATCGGAAATATGGCTTGGAATTTTGTCTCAAATATCATTTCAGCTACTGGTCTTGCGGTGGCGTTTGCACTCTCTGCTTCTTCAGGTGCGCTTAGCGGATCAACTGTAGTAAATGGAATGATTTGCGGATTTATTGTATGGCTCGGATTTATCGTCACGAGTACATCAATGGAAGTAATCTGGATGGGACGAAGCTATAAACTTTGGATCTATGAATGTTTTGCAAGTCTTGTGGTGATGCTTGCGATGGGAATTGTGATCGGGTGGTAATAGTTAAATCATTCTAAAGTTTCTTGAGAATTTTTTGAGCGAGATGATATGTCGCCTTATTTTAGGCAAAGGGAAATTTGGCGGTGTTTTGTTGGTCAAAGCCTGAAGGTGAATTTCAAAGAGTAAGAAAAAAACCTCAAGGATTTACTTTGCGTGCTCGACAAAATATTGCCACAACATACGCATGTCTTTTTGTGTGAGCATTTTTTCAACTTCAGATTTATCAACCCACTCAAAATCAGCAATAGCTTTTTCTTCTTCAGAAACCTCGTCTTGTTCCAGGTCTGCAAGTTTTACGAGCACAAGATGATAATGCGCGAGGCGATTTACATTTTTAATCGGATGGAAAAAGAGGCCGTGTGCTATAAAATCAGTTGGCACTATTTTTGCAATATTTTTAAAACCAGTTTCCTCGTGAATTTCTTTAGCAACAGTTTGTTCGAGTGTGTCGTCACCTTCGATACCACCAGTTAGAAAACCATTCCAGTTTGATTTTTTCCACATAGAGACAAGGACTTTTTCTTCAGTCGGATGTTCGATAATCACAGCTACAGGATCACGTTCAATAATCGACTGGCCTTCCTGATAGCTATCGCTACCGCCACTTTCGTTGACATAAATATCTGGATATTTAGCGATAATTTCTTCACGAGTCATGTGTGGTGAAGTCATGGTTTTATTGGTTAGACTGCTGTCTATATATGAGTAATAAATGAGTTATACTTACAGGCATATTATAAACCTAAAAACATTGCACCGTATAGTATGGCTAGTTAGATGAGTTGGTTGCTCATAACAATAGTGGGCGATAATAGCTTAAATTAAAAAAACATGTCAAAAAAATCATTACGCATCTTTGGTTTGATACACAAGCGGTTGAGGCGGTCAATTTCTATACAAACATTTTTCCGAATTCAAAAGTGACAAATATTACAACTATTCATGATACGCCATCAGGGGATTGTGATACGGTGACATTTGAGCTCATGGGTCAACAATTCATGGCTGTGCTTGTTTGATGCCGAAGATGATGAATTCTTTAGGGAAGGATTTGGATGAATTTACTAGACACATCTCATAGCTTTTTAATTTCCTTTGTATTCAAATCGAGGAATTTCTTTTCCATCTATTGTAATAGTATCTGTGAACATTGAAACCGGTCTTGCCCAAATAGCATTTTTACCAAAATCTTCAGAGTCATACAGTGCTTTATAAATGACAAGTTCTTCCAGGGTCTCACTGTGTTTTGCGATACCAATAACCTCATATTCCTTTCCTTTGTAATGTTGGTATAAACCAGTTTTTATATTTTGCATCATTGTTTTTTATTAAACATAATCATAGTACAGGTTCACCCTTTCTATGTCTCTGGAATAATGCTTTTTCCATTGTGTACCTATCATACCCATGAAAGAAGACGGAAAGTGCTAAACCGAAAAGGATAATATGCGGCCAGAGATCTTCTCCGAAAAACAAAAGTGATTGAGTTAAAAAGAATGCTAAGAAGAGTACCACGAATCTAATCTCAAAACCGATCGCAATACAGATGCCGGAAATAGCTTCTAGAATGAAGGCACCTAAAACTAGAAAGAGTGGAGTGAAGTGAAAATAATCGGTTAATTGGTAACTATGTACAGTACTCAGAGCCAAGTTACTATGCAAAAATTTGGCATAAAAAGAGGCATAGAATATGGCGACTCCGAGGAAAACACGTAGTATAAGAAAACTATATGACTCAAAACGGTGTTTAATTTTGCTGAATAAGATATTGAATCTATGTTTGATTGGTAGTAAATTTTCAATAGACCAGATGTGTCCGCCGTAGATAATCAAAAAGAGCAGTGCGCCCAAGTAGTCAGTATACATAAGCATGTACGTATGGTGTACAAAGCTTGCATATATATAGAGACAAATACCGAGTACAGAAAAGAATCGAGTCAAAAAACCGAATGTGATACACACTCCAAAAAACATGAGCATAATGGAGACAATGCTGATTTCTAGTGGATTGGTAAATAACTGTGATAAGGGAAGTTCTGGTCCGAAAAGTGCTTGATGGTATCCAGATGAGTATAAACTTATACCAACCGTGATACGACAGATAAAAGGGGCAATTTTCTTTAACCGGAAAAGTATCGGGTCGAACATTCGTTCGAAGAGGGGAGAAATCGATATTGTAAGTACAACAAGAACAATAATGATACTTAGTATTCCCCAAATGATAAACTGTTGTTCTTGTGATGGGATCACATCGAATGGATTCGGGGATGCAGTCGTTACCGCATGTTGTATATCATCCGGCTGTAATACGTATACTTCATGCGCAAAAGTGATGATAGGTATACATACTATTAGAAAAATAAGCACTGATAAGAAGTGACGAGTCATTCTATTTAAATGAAATTTGATCATGTAAAAATAGTATAACATCGTCATTCTGAACACAGGGCTTTTTCTGTTTATTTTAAAAAGGCAGACTACCTGCTGTTTTCTACGTGTATGATCTTTGTCTTTTCACTGTAATTTCCTGCATTATCATAAACTCTGAGGCTTCATCTACAATTTATGTAACTCCTGCCTTGAATCCAGGAAAACACAGTATTTTGGTTAAAGCAGTTGATAAGGCTGGAAATTCTACGGTCCAGTCCGCTGACTTCAGTATTCTTGCGATAGCAAGCCCAAAATTGATCGATTACCCGAAAGAACTTGAAGTAGGAGAAGTTTTTCAAGTTAAAGGAACTTCTTACCCTAATACGACAGTAACCGTCTATCTGAAAGACAAAAATGGAAAAATAGAATACCAGTCAATAGAGACAAATGATTCGGGGGACTTTGCGCTAATCTGGACGAAAAAAATTGATCCAGGAACCTATTCAATGACAGCTCTTGTAGAAGATAGAAGGGGAGCGAAAAGCGAACAGACAGTGCCAGTGACAATCCTTGTTAAGCAAAAAGCTCTGTTTAGAATAGGGGGCCTCGTAATAAATTATTTAGGAATTGGAATAATAATTTTGTCGACTTTGGCGTGCCTGATTGCCTTCGGATGGTTCCTTGCTTCCAAGCTTTTCACCTTAAGAAGAAAAATAAGAAACGATGTTTCAAAGACAGAAATTCACCTGCATAAGAGCTTCAAGGCTTTACGGGATAATGTGCAAATGACTGTAGAGCTCTTGCAAAATACAAAAGGTGTCAGAAATCTCACAAAGGAGGAGGCTATTATATTGAAAAATCTTGATAAAAATATAAATATGACAGAGAAGGATGTAGAAATTCAGCTAGAGAATATCAAAAAGGCTTTGAAATAGAGGCTTGCTGCACAGGATGCTCGCCTCATCCGCTCCGTCTTTCTCATCAACCTATCATGTCCAAGATACGCTCCGCATCGGACAGAATAAATTCTGTCCTCGCGAATCGTTGCGGGCATCGTGGGTTAGGTACCAGAGTGGCGAAACCCCCTAAGGATATTTTAGCAAGTTTTTTGAGACTGAAATTAGGTATGTGGGTCACTAGTCTAATCTTGCCATTAGCGATAATATGATAGATATGGAAAAAATACCGCCAAGTCCAGAAAAAACAGAACTTGAAACACAGAGGAGGAATGTGACCCTTTTTTATGACGAGGCCGCATCAGTCTACGACGAATCCTTTGAAGGAAAAGCTGAATATCAGATTCCAAGAATTCTACTGGAAACATATCAAAAATATGGAATAACCGAGGGAACTTTGCTCGATATTGGTTGTGGTACGGGAAAGCTCAAGAAATATTTAGGTGACTCATTTACATACGAAGGAATTGATATTTCGCCCGCAATGATTGAGGAGGCAAAAAAGCGAGGTTTTGAGGGACATATCGGGGCTGTCGAGGATGTCATTGAAACTTTCAGGGATAAATCTGTAGACCACATCATCGCACTCAGTTCCCTTTACTTTATTGAGGATTGGGAAAAATTAGCGAAGGAATTTGAGAGAGTGGCACGACAAAGTATTTTCGTATCACTAGAGCAATTTGAACCAAGAATAATCGAGATGATGAAGGGGCGAGGAATCAATATTTACAATCACTCAGCCTCAGAAATTCAAAATCCTACTGAATTTACTCAAAATATATTTCTTTGGAAGCGACCTAACACCGAAGATAGAATCTCGGGTGATTTGGTATTTAAGAAGGTTTCTTAGGCACTCGGGTCATGCCGATACCAAGTTCTTAATGCGGAGACGGAGGGATTCGAAGCTTACAGCTTCAGTACAGGTTTCCCATTTTCTCAAACTCGCTACGCTCATTCTCGAAAATATGGGAGAACCTTTTCGAATCCCCAAAAGCTTCGCTTCCTACTGTATCAGAAAGTTGCCGACACTCACCAGTTAAAACTGGTTCGTATCGTCAATGCGGGCATCGTGGGTTAAGTACCCCATGGGTGAGACCTTGTAAGGGTATTTTAGCATATTTGGACTGATCAATTTGGGGTTCGTGGGTCGGGGTCTCCCTTTCCCAAATTGGCACAATTTGGCACACGCAGGGGCAGTGTTTCAAACAAGCCCCGTAAGGATGGTTTCGACATCTTTCGCCAAGCAACATAAGGGTATTTCAGAGGTATTGGAACAGCACACTGTGCCAAAGCAGTGTGCCATTTTGATTTTGCATATTTTCAGAGGATTGCTGGACTGATTTTCATATTCATTCTCTGCCAGGTAATTCCCCCAGACAGAAGGGTTCGGGTCCGCTACGCTTTTAGAGGATAAGAAAGTGAAATTGATTCCGCACGATTTTACACGTTTTTTATCCAGTAGCATTTTCAATACCCACTAATCGGATACGTTGGCCAGCATACGATTCTGGGTAGAGAAAGTAATGCACACCTTTTTGCATTTTTTCACGAGTAGCATTATGGATGGCAAAAGTAATGCACCACGATTTGTCACTTTTTGGGATTTACCATTGTCTCAGGACAGAAGAGTAATGCAACACAAAAATCACTTTTTCACACGCATGATTAAGTGAGGAGCAAGAGTAATTCCTACATTTAGATCAAGTTGTGGAACGCATACTGTGCCTATTATTAATAACCGTAAATATATATGTCCAAATTAACACCACTGGTATGGCGTACCGAAAAGCGCCGGGTAAACGATCTTCTGCCCTACGAGAAGAATCCGAGGAAAATCACGGACAAGCAGATGGAAGACTTAAAGGAAAGCTTGAAGAAGTTCAATCTTGCAGAGCTTCCTGCGATCAACACTGACGGAAAGATCGTCGCAGGCCATCAGCGCATCAAAGCGCTGCAACTGCTAGGTCGAGGTGAAGAAGAAATCGAGGTGAGAACACCGAATCGCAAGCTCACCCCTTCTGAGTTCAAACAATATTTATTAACAAGCAATCGTTCAGGCGGCTCTTGGGACTGGGAGATACTGGCGAGCGACTTCGACATCGACACCCTGCTCATGGCAGGCTTTGATTCAACCGATCTCACTAATATCTTTGATGACAATCTCGAAGTGAGTGACGACAACTTCGATGAGGAAAAAGAGTTGGAGAAAATAAAGGAAACCGATATAAAATTCGGCGACTACTTTGCTCTCGGTCGCCACAGACTTCTCTGCGGCAATTCTACAGATCAAAACATGATCAAGTTTCTCATGAATGAAAATCTTGCCGACATGATCAATACCGATCCTCCATACAACATCGGTCTCTCGTATGACAAAGGTGTCGGCAATAAAGCTAAATATGGTGGAACAACTGACGACAGCAAAACGGATGACGAGTATAAAACATTCGCAAAGACACTTATCCAAAACGCATTGAGCGTGACCAAGCCAGACGCTCACGTTTTCTTCTGGTGCGATGAGCGATACGTTTGGCTATTCCAAGAACTCTACAAGGAGCTTGGTATCGATTCAAAGCGACTCTGCTTGTGGGTTAAAGACAATGCTTCCCCGACACCGCAGGTGGCATTCAACAAGGTCACCGAATATTGCGTATACGGCACGAGAGGAAAACCTTACTTGTCTGACAAGATTAAAAATCTCAATGAAGTATTGAACAAAGAAACCACGACTGGCAACAGATTAGTCGAGGATATTCTAGACATGCTCAATATCTGGCTCGTGAAGCGACTGCCGTCACAGGAATATGCACATCCGACACAGAAGCCTCCTACCTTGCATGAGAAAGCATTGCGTAGGTGTAGTCGCCCTGGTGATATCGTCCTCGATATTACTGGCGGATCAGGAAGCATCCTGTCAGCGTGCGAACAGTTGAAACGCATTGCGTATCTCTGCGAAATGGAACCGATATTCTGCCAACTCATTATCAACCGCTTTAGACAACTCTCTCCAAATGAAAAAGTCACAAAACTCAATTAAGGCGGGAGACATCTTTCAACTTGGCGAACACACGATTGCTTGCGGTGATTCGAGAGACAAGGAGTTCGTCTCAAGGGTGGTTAGTAAAAGAAAAATTAAGGCAATCATTTCCGATCCGCCCTACGGAGTTGCGGTTGCGGAGAGCAAGCAGAACTTTAAAGCATTGCTCAAAGGCAAGAAGATTGAGAATGATCACCTTCAGTCTGACGAGGAATACAAGAAGTTCACTGAAGACTGGCTTAGTGCGGTAACTCCACATCTTGAACGGAAGAATGCTCTGTACATCTTCAACTCCGACAAGATGATATTCGCCTTGCGTGACGGAATGAAATCAATCGGCTGTAAATTCGCTCAATTGATTGTGTGGGTGAAAACTCAAGCAGTGGTTGGAAGAATGGATTATGCACCGATGCATGAACTCATCGCATACGGATGGTATGGAACGCATGAATTCTTAAAATCAAAAGACAAGAGTGTCATCGTTCATCCGAAGCCGAACAAGAGTCCATTCCACCCTACGACTAAGCCTGTGCCACTTATTCGACATCTCATCCTCAATAGCACTCGCATTGGCAATGTCGTTTACGATGCCTTTCTTGGCTCTGGAACATGTCTATTGGCGTGCGAGCAGACCAAGCGAGCATGTATCGCCATAGAGCTTGATCCCGAGTACGTACAGACCGCAATTATTAGATGGGAAAAATTAACAAACTTAAAAGCAATGAAATTATGAAAAGAGAATCAACCCTAAAAAGAAACAAAGTTGAACAGAAAGTCGTCTTGGAACAGCTCCGAAAGATACCGATCGTGCAGATTGCATGTGAGAGAAGCAATATTGGTCGTAGCACCTACTACCGATGGAGACGTGATGATGCGAAATTCAAGAAAGCGACTGACGAGGCCATGCAGGACGGCGAGGAAATGATCAATGATCTTTCCGAAAGTCAGCTCATTACACTCATCAAGGAAAAGAATTTTCCTGCAATCCAATTGTGGCTCAGACAGCATCATCCTAAGTATAGAAACAAGGTCGAACTTACCACCAAGACCGCAGAGGAAGAAGCTCTCACTCCTCAAGAAGAAAAGATGGTGCGTGAGGCTCTCGGATTAACTACAATCGACCATGCATAACCACGACACCGAAGTATCGGCAGAAAAGATTGATGAGATAGTTAAGAATCAACGAGTGAGGCGTGCGACTACAAGAGCCTGTCATCACTGGTTCTTCCACATCTACTTTTCCCACTATGTTAAATACAAGACGGCGCAATTTCATAAGGAATTGTTTGAACTCACCGAAGCGTCTCATAAGACCATGGTTATCGAAGCATTCCGAGGATCAGGAAAGACCACGATCATGGGGACTTCCTATGCGATCTGGTCTATCCTCGGAATGCAGCAGAGAAAATTTGTTTTAATTATCGCCAAGACCGAAAGTCAAGCACGGCAGTATCTTGCAAACATCAAACTGGAGCTTGAGCACAACCGATTACTTAGATTAGACCTCGGACCATTCGAGGAGCCGAATGATGAGTGGCGTGCGGTATCAATCGTGTTGCCGAAATACGGAGCGAGAGTGACAGTAGCTTCAATCGATAACTCGATTCGAGGTATCAAGCACGGGGCGCATAGGCCAGATTTGATAATTGCTGACGACCTTGAGGATTTGGATATCGTCAAAACCCAAGAGAGTCGAGACAAGATGTTCAACTGGCTTATGGGAGACATCATTCCTCTTGGAGACAAGGACACGAGATTAATTGTGATCGGCACGAAGCTTCATAACGATTCGATCATCATGAGATTGAAGAAAGCCATTCTCGAAGGTCGAATGGATGGCGTTGCAAGGGCGTATCCATTCCTTGATGAGAATAATCAGCCTTTATGGAAGGACAAGTACCGAACGGATGCTGAAGTAGAAACTTTGAGAAAATCAGTACCGAGCCTTCAAGCATGGCAGAGAGAATACATGCTCCAGATTATTGCAGATGATGATCAAGTAATTCGTCCTGAATGGATACGATATTACGATTCACTGCCTGCTGATGCGTGTCGGTTCACCGCTACCGGCATTGATCCCGCAATCAGCGAGAAGGACAATGCGGACTATACAGCGATGGTTTCAGGAAAGATATACGGCAGAAAGAAGGCATTGAAGATTTATGTGTTGCCGAATCCTGTGAACGAGCGAATGGATTTCCCGAAGACGATTGAGAAGATTAAGTCGCTGTCAAAGACTTTAGGAAACGCACACGTATGGATCGAGAACGCGGGATACCAGAAGTCGATCATCGACCATCTGAAATCGGAAAACTTTCCCGCAAAGGAATACAAGACTCAAGGATCGGATAAGCGAGCTAGACTGTCACTCATCTCACACCACATTCAATCAGGAACAGTGCTCTTCCCTCGATATGGCGCTGAGAAGCTGATCGAACAGCTCGTGGGCTTTGGCACGGAAAAGCACGATGACCTTTCAGATGCATTCTGCATCCTCGTATGGAGCATGATGGATCAGGAATCGAATATACCAAAGGGGTATCATGCACTCTTTGATGAAAGACTTCTTAATGACAGCTATCAGGAAAGGGTTTCGTATTTCGGAGACAAAAGACTGGGAGTGGTGTTGGCAGACAAAAACAGGACTTACTCAACTATCGTGCTTAGAGCTGAGAATGCGGCTGAGGTTCTGTATCATGAGCCGATGCAGGATGTGACGACAGTCGTCTTAAAAGTTATCGAACTCGCAAAGATACATGACGTGCCGATATCGGACGAGAACATTTTTATCGACAAAGCAGATCGAGGGCAGGAATTGTGCAATCTATTGAGACATCTCGCAGTTGGTCATTTCAACATCAACAAATATGGGAATCGACAACGGTACGGAATCACTATGAATGAGCAACCACAGTTTGATGGCAACCTGTTTGCCGACAATTGGGCGAGGGCATATTCAAAACTGACAGGATGGTTAAGGATTGGAAAGCTTGTAGGGAGACATGTCTTCGATGATCTTCTGTACATGGTTTATGCCGATACGAATGGCAAGAGAAAAATGATTGATCGAGATGAACTTACTGAAGAAGGTATCGACTCGTCTATTCCCGATGCGCTTGTACTCACTATTGCAAAAGACAAGAGAATTATTCAGAGACCAGCACAGCAGGAAGATTTTGAGGAAGATGACTTACCCCAATTTCCATATATTGGGATTTAGATTATTTATTGATTTTCTCCAAAAATAAACTCTTTACCCCTATAAGAAAGATGAATGCCTCCATCTTCATCAGGTTCAATAACAGACATTTCAGTTGTATCTACAACTTTGTCTCCGATATTTTCAAATCCTTCTAAATCTACAACCCCATCATTTGCCAAATAAGTAAGTAAAGCATCCATCTGAATGCTATGCCCGACAACTACAACTTTAACGTTCCTATCTCCTGAAAACTTTCTAACAAAACCTTGTAATCGTTTAATTCCATTTAGATAGCTTTCAGCAACTTCAATAGGTTTAGGAACCTTTTGCTCACCATCATACATTCCCTGAGTCTCAAACCAGTCTCGAACTATGGATGAGTAATCTTTCCCATGTTTATCTAATAAAGATTGCCACGGCTCTTTAACCGTTCCATCTTCCTCATACCACCATTCGTCTTTAAGAAAATCCTTAATAACAAGCGGTAGATCTACAACTACTTTTGCCTCAGGATTATCATCTGCTTCTTTTTTAAGCTCTTCTGCTGCGGACAGGTGACCACGCTGTGCTTTTTCTGATATTGATTCCTGATCGAAAAACAAGACACCCTCTTTCTCTTTTAACAAGCTTTTTGTTTCATCCACATAAACTTCCAAAGTGGAGGTTGTTCGAGCTTCTGTTGAACCACCGCCAAAAAATATAACCGTACCTGGTTCAGATTTTTCAATAATTTCCACGAAATCCTTTGCCCTTTCTTTTGCTTTCTCAATACCTTCTGGTGACAGCCCTTCATATTCAGAGTTTTCCCCTCGAATAGAATGTCTGGTGATTATAGCGTCGGAATTGTTTGGAAAAGACTCTTTCATATCTAGCTTAGAATTTTAATTATTCCAGTATCACCATCTAATTCAACCAAATCCCCAGTCTTTATTATATCGGTAGCCGTCTTAGTACCTATAACACAAGGCTTTCGTAGTTCGCGAGACATGATAGCGGCATGACACAGTACTCCTCCTTCATTGGTAATGATTCCCGCTGAAATCTTCATGGCTGGCACGAAGTCTGGAGATGTCATGGCGGTCACAAGAATTTCACCTTCTTGTAGCTCGGAAGCATTTTTTCGGTCAAGAATGACTCGTGCTATCGCTTGAATCTTACCTTTGTATGCAATCTGTCCTTTTATTTCCTTAATAATTTCTTCGTTTGTTGCAGGATGTAGGATATCAATAAGTTTTTGTCTATCATCTCCAGTAAGCAATGCTTCAGTTCGATATCCAATAAAGTAAGCATAACCATTTTCTAATCTATCCAGTATAACTTCTTTAGAAAGAGTAAGTTTACCAGCCTCAAGACTCTCAAATATTTCCTTGTATGTCATATTGAGTACTGCCTCTATCGGTAAATCAAATAACTTTGATAGAGAATCGAATACATGTCTGTATGAGGAATTCACTAGCATCATATTGTCGACCGATTCAGTTCGAAGAAACATGAACCAGCGAACAAACTCGATTCTATTTTTTAGTTCCTCTGGAATATCCGCACCCTTGAGAAGGCTTGTCGCTTCACCAATTTCTGCATCAGCATGGGTTAATAAGTCTTTTTGTTTTGCATATTCTCCTTCTTTTTGTAGAGATTTAATTCGACTTACATAGTAGTCCTTATCAAAAGGCTCATCATCAATATTATGGAGAGATAGGTGCTTGTACTTCTTCCAATGGGCGTCGAGCGCTTTTTCAAGTTCCTCTCCTTGTAATTGGCTGATATCAAGAATATCTCGCTGTTCTACACTTGATACAGGTAAGTCCATTGGTCTGTAAACACCCTCAAGAAATTCCTTAAGCGATTCTGGTGTATCTTTCCAGATCTTTTCTATTTTTGCGTTTGTGTCTTGTTGAATATTTTCTGCACAAAACCACAGAAATCCAAATTCAAAAAATTGAATCCACCACGAAAGATGATTCTCCAAGTGTTTTTTAATTTGTTCCTTAGACAGTTCTGTTTGTGAGACAGAAGCGGCCAAGTATTTCTCCATTTCAATTATTGTCTTGAGTTCTTCAACGAGATTATTTCCAAAGTCTTTATCTTCGTTCATCTTCTGTAACCAAACCACGGCTGCATTATCGTTAAATTTTCCTGAAAAATATACTTTCTTCACTGGTTCTTTTCCAGTTTCATAAAATCCAAAATCAATACCCCATCTCTTTTCTGCTGCACGAAGCGAATATCGATAGCCATCCATAAAAAGCACGATGCGACGACGAATAAATCCTTGGGAAAGACCTTCTTCTTTAAAAGAAGTGATGTCGTCCCCAAGTTTAGCCATATCAAGACTCATCAATGGATCAGTGAGTAAATCGGGAGTTAATGTATATTTTTGTAATAATTGTTCGATGTTTGTATTCATAAATTTGATTTAAGTTAATGTAGTAATGGGTCTGCTTTGCACAATATAAAACTTTCCGCTTTCAAACGCCCACTCGATGTCACAGGGGAATCCGTAATGTTTCTCGATATTTAAAATTATATCAGCAAGCTCAAGAATTTGAACCTCCTTTAATACCTGAGAGCTTGCCTTTGGTTCATGGATGTTTTTCCATGTATTTCCTCCCGCCGTATTTTTATAGAGTGCCTCGGTTTGTGTTGCTATATTGATATCGAGAATTTTCCGAGGTTCTTTTTCAACCACATAACTATCGGGGGTAATCGATCCCGACACTATTGCTTCTCCCAATCCATATCCTGCTTCAATAATAAGTTGGTTCTTGTCTTCAGTTACAGGATGAACCGAGAATGCAATTCCAGAAATTTCTGAATCAACCATTTTTTGCACCACAACCGCCACAGAAATCTTTGTTGTGTGAAGTTCTTTTTCAAAACGATAAAAGATTGCACGTGGGGTAAAGAGCGAAGCCCAACAGTGCTTAACTTTATTAAGTACATCATTTTCTTTTACGTTCAAATAAGACTCGAGTTGACCTGCCCATGAGTGATCTTGGCCATCCTCTGCAGTGGCCGACGATCGTACGGCTACAAATTCTGAACCAAGTTCTTTGGAAGATTTACTTATTTCAGTTGCAATATCTTTCGGCATCTCTTTGGAAAGAATAAGTGCGCGGATTTTTTCTGATGCTGCTTCCACTAGATGAATCTCCTTGTGACTTAAGTTATCGAGAATTGCATCAATTTCCTGAATAAGATCAGTTTCTCGAAGAAATTGCTCGAAGGATTCCGACAATACAACAAATCCCGGAGGGACCGGGATTCCTGCTTGGGACATCTCACCTAAAGAGGCTCCTTTGCCACCTGCAATGGCAGCATCGTTTTTAGTAAGATTTTTGAATAGTCGAACTAATTCCATAATGGCTATATTAAAGCATAAAAACGACCTTAAGTGAAGCATTTTTAGAGGCATTTAGTACCATAACTTACATATCGGAATTTGTGTAGTCGGTTACCAACCTCGAGACTTTTGAGGGGTCTAGACAGGCTTTGCGAACAGCGTCATCAGTTAGGGGGTGAAAGACGATGATATCGAAGCAATCATAGAAGCCTCAAAGCATTTCAAATACCATGAGCCAACAGGCTCTACTCCTTTTAACCGTATCTCAAAGTTGCCTGAGTCAAAGAGGCATCTGAAGATGGCGATCAGGGAGCGGATTAGGCTATTGGTCGCCTCATACATTTCTCTCGCTTCCTTCATCGACGATGACCTCGTCGATTTTCTTGAGAATGGCGATACCAAGAAGCGCAAAGGAAAAGTCATAAGGATATACAACAGGGTTTTCAGAGATTTTGAGAAATTAAGGAAAGAGGTCGTGGCTTTTGACCCTTTGTCCACACCCGATCCCTAATACTAGGTTTCCCTTTGTTTCCTAGATTTTGTGTGTCTACTTCGTAGACTACTTGCGGTCTACTAAATAGACCAAAAGTAGTCTGAATTTTAGACTAGTCTACCTACTAGACTAGTTTTTCCACAGGTTGTACCTAATACTAAGTTTCTCTATATTTCTCTTTCTTTTGTGTGTTAACAAAGTTAACCAGTTCTGGTTAACGAAATTTACCGATTTTGGTTAACTTCCTTAACCACCTATTGGGTTTTCCACAGGCAAAAGTTACCAACTTCGAGGTACTCGGGACGCTCTGGACTCTTGGGGCGAGTTGCGTCATTCCTTGTGTTGTATGACAAAAATACAAGGACCAGAGCCATTAGGGACTGCGGCCAAAGTAGCAAGCCCCGTAAAGGTTAAATACTGCCTTTACGCAAGAAAGTCGACGGAATCGGAGGAACGGCAGGTTTTGAGCATTGATAGCCAGATCAATGAGATGCTCCAACTGGCAGAAAGAGAAGGATTGGAGATCGTGACCATGAAGCGAGAATCGCACTCGGCTAAGGAGACTGGGCAGCGCCCCGTCTTCAATGAGATCGTGGATGAGATCAAGCAAGGAAAGTTTAACGGCATCCTGACGTGGGCACCAGACCGTATTTCAAGAAACGCAGGCGATCTCGGAAAAGTGATCGATCTTATGGACGGAAATTATCTGCAGGACATCCGCACCTACGGCCAAAGATTCACCAACAGCCCGAACGACAAGTTCATGCTGATGATTCTGTGTAGCCAAGCAAAATTGGAGAATGACAATCGAGGCATCAACGTGAAGCGAGGACTAAGAACCCGATGCGAGATGGGACTATGGGTCGGAACGGCACCGCTTGGATATCTCAATCAAAAGCATATGGACAAGAAAGGTCAGGTGCTTGTGGATCCGCAGAGAGCGCCAATCATCAAGAAGATGTTCGAGAAAGTTGCATATGAGCAATGGTCTGGAAGAAAGGTATACAACTGGATGAGGTTCGAGCTGAATTTCCATACACGTGGAAACAGACCTCTGACCCTGAGTGGTGTGTATCGAATCCTAGAGAATCCCTTCTACTACGGAATATTTGAAAGACCAAGGGAAAGCGGCAACTGGTATCAGGGAAAACATCAGCCCTTGATCACTCAAGAACTGTTCGAGAAAACGAAAGCACAGTTGAAGCGCGACCAGATCGTGCGAGAAACGAAGGAGTTCGCCTTCACCAAACTCTTCACATGCGGATACTGCCAATCAGGCATATCGGCTGAGGAGAAATGGAAGCAACTAAAGGACGGAGGTGCCAACCGCTACATCTACTACTCATGCTCACGAGCTAGGGACCGAAACTGCAAGAACAAATATATTCGTGAAGAAGAACTGATTACTGAACTTCTGAAAATTCTCGACAAGGTGAACATCAACGAGCTTGGCATGAGGCAGAAGCTTGAGGAGGAGATAAATCGATACAATATATTCCAAAGATCTGTGCTTGGAGCAACGGAGAAGATAAAGACCGACAAGGATACCGATATCCGAAACTACGCCAAGTACATCCTCAAGGAAGGCATGACGAGTGAGAAGCGGGAGCTGTTGGCCAATCTGCGATCGAGAATTATATACAAGGATAAAACGCTGACATTGGTGAAGGAATAAGCCTTTCGGCTGTAATCCGCCGTAATCGGCTACATACCTTATAGCCGTATTAATCTGATACAAACTAATACTATCTGATACATCGTGTGTATTAGATAACTGGTTGCATTTAGAAACCAACAAGCATATACTTATGCCATGTCTGCAACCAAAGACGACAAACGAAAATTCTATTGGCACGCCAACACAAGCAGTGGTGGCACTTTGAGCCTCGGTGTTGATTTGACTGGCGAATTTTCCAAGGAGGAAAAAGAGAGTGCGCTCGCTGAAGGCATCCGAGCCTGCGTAGAAAATATGGAAAATCAGGGATATATTCCCCATAACGCCTCACTCATGTCTTCTGGCGATGTGGCTAGAGAATATGGCAAGACACGGCAGTACTGGGAGAAACTTCTGAACGAGGGAAAGATTCACTACAAGGAAACATCTGCAGGAAGAATCACAACGAATCTCTGGGTGCAGGGATACCTGAACGACCGTGAACAGGTAAACAAATACGTTCTGAACGTGAGAGACATACTGGATACGATTGATGCCACGAAACGCAGTGGCGGTCGAGTTGTTTGCTCTGTTTGCGGTAAGGAAAACTTTGAATTCCACGTAAACGGAGATGCCAACATAAACGGAATCTGCCGAGCCTGCGGATTCCATGTCCACACGACCAAATAATTTATGAAAAAGAAAACCAAGAAAAAGATTGCGAAGAAAAGAGTAACTGTCACAGCACCGCAGACTCAGGCAATCCGCGCACTCGCGGAACAGCTCGGGAAGCTCATTGCTCTTTCGGGATTCCGAAGCTCCTTTTCTTTGACGACCATTGCTAAAGAAAGGGGTCTGTCGAAATATCTTCCCGCCAAGGCGGCCAACAAAAAGGAATCTTTCTACGAGTTCCTGCGAAATCTTTACTGCCAGAAGCCGAGAACTATAAAAATCCTCGTGCGAGAGATGCTACCGAAGGCGATAGAAAAGCGACACGAGAAAGGCGATCCCGTATTGGAAGCTGAAGCTCTTGGACTCTCAGCGCGACTTAAGGCTCTCAACATTGATCTTGAATCAGAAATTGTGGCAATGAATCTTCCAAAGGAAAGACCGAAGACAGTTCCGCCTCCGATAGCGATTCAGAAAATCTTGGATGCATACGTTCTTCATCCCTCACTTCTTCCTGACTGCAAAAAGATGTTCATCGAAGGTCATATCAACGAGTCAGTGAGGAAAGCTCTTGAAAGGTTCGAGAAGACGGTCCAAGACCTTACAAGCACTCATGACAAGCAAGGACCTGATTTGATGGCGGCTGTTTTCAGTGAACAGAACCCGAAAATAAAGTTCAACGCTCTATCAACACCGCAGGAGATCAATAAGCAACTCGGCTTCAAGCTCACCACCATGGGTATTATGCACTGGTGGAGAAACAATCTTAGCCACGGCGACGAAGATCAACTTCCGCACCACGATGCGCTCGGTCGCCTTATCATGGTCAGTAATCTATTCCACGAAATTGACGGGAGAATAATTTAGACAGAGCGAGTATCAATAATTACCTCCCGAACAACTTCACCTCTCCCGTTTCACTATCCTGAGCAACGAAATCAATCATCGTTGCACCGTCATCACCGACATTCTTATCAAGCGACCATGCTTGAAGGGGTCGTATGCCACGACCAGAATATTCGAGCGTTTTAAACAAGTAGCCAAGAAATGATCCGGTGTATTTGTAACAGCGAATACAGCCATGGATCTTGTCTTCAATGTCATCGGTGTAACCCTTCCATTTAAATAGCGGGTAATATTTATCGACCCAATCATCGACGACATACTTCAGCCACTTCGTAAGTTCTAATTGAGCGAGAATATTTCCTTTCTGGGCGATTCGGACAAGAGCGATGATCAGCTGATTCCTTGTTTCCTTATCACCATCATCAACAAGAGCGACAAAGGTGTAGAGCTTGTCTTTGTACTTCGTAAGTATGATATCCACCTCTATCTGATTCTCGTAAGGCTTGGCAACCTTGCGTTTGTAACGCATCCAGCACTTTGCATACTTAGGATCGAGGGCCGCTGTGACCTTGTCCCAGTCTATGTGGTTATTTTCGGTTCTAAAGTTAACTCTGATGAAGTGATATACGAGAGGAGAACGGGTAGAAATCCAAGAACTGCTAAATGTTTTAGGCTTTTCTTTCTTGAGAAGTTTAGTGATGGTTTTAATAGCTTTCCCAAAATTCATTTCATAATTATATAAACAACAAAACACCAAGAGAATTCTCTTGGTGTTTTGTGCAATCTAGTAGGTACGTGGGTCGCCCTACTCCCGCGAGTAATAGGGTCACGCCGATACTAAATTGTCAAGGCGGAGACGGAGGGATTCGAACCCTCGGGACCCTTTTAAAGGCCCACCTCTTTAGCAAAGAGGCACATTCGACCACTCTGACACGTCTCCATGTGGTTTGTAGAGACAAGATACCATATTTAGTGGCAAAGTGCGACACAATTTACATTGACGCCAAGTTTGCACTGTAGCATAGCCGATATGGCTTCAAAACTGGCCCCAGTTGTAACTACGTCATCTATACAATATATATATGGTATATGCGGTTTGTACGCCATTTGTTGCTCTACGAGTGGATTTTCGATCACAGATTGCCTAAAATACTCTTCAAATCTTTCTGAAATTATAAATCTATCTTTTGACCATTTAAACCTTTCGGCACGGTTTCCAAAGTGTTGTGCTTGTTTCTGTGTGCCACTTTTTAGATTTGGCAAAATGGCATGCGTGCAAATTGTAAAAAAATTCGTAGATTGTCGCTCGATGAATCCCTTCGAATGAGTATTTCCGACATAATCAATGTACAAAAGTAATTCTTTCATATGATCAAAATCTTTTTCACCTTTAAAATAAGTCGAAGATGGACAGTGTACTAATACAACTGATTTTTGAAAGGGAATTGCGCAGATACGGTCGGATACTATAGAGACAAGCTCGTCATACAGATGATCACCGAGTATTTCGAGTGCTTCTCTAGATGCTTTATTTTTATAATATTTAAATTGCCACACCAGTCGTTTAATTTCTAGATTGCGATAGTTAAATTTATAGAGAACTGGTACTTTTGCTTCAGTGAATGTGCACAAATTGTCCATTTTAACTTTTGATTGTTTGTTGCTTTGCGACGTGAAAATTTCTGCGCCTATTTCAACTTCATTATGTTTAATACTCTTTGATGGAAAAAGTACAGCTATAAGGAAAAAGAGCCCATTGAGCATAATTCGTACTGTATTTGTAAAAAACCTTATTGCTAATGTAGTAATTGCTATTTTCATTGTTACGGGAGTGATATATACTAGAGAGCAAGCGCATCGTGTAGACGTATTGTACTTAGAACATGTCAAATTTCCTTCAAAATTTCTTCAAGCAGCCTAACGAGAGTGTCATTGGTGTTGATGTGGGTTCTTCATCTATAAAAGTTGTACAACTTCGCAAGAAAAAAGGACGAGCGGTACTTGAAACCTATGGTGAATTGGCACTTGGTCCATACGCAGGGTTGACAGTCGGTCAATCTACTAACTTGCCGGCTGATAAAATTGCCGAGGCAATCAAAGACGTACTCAAAGAGGCGAATGTGACTACTAATAGCGCCGGTGTGTCTATTCCGTTCAAATCAAGTCTCGTATCTCTTATTGATCTTCCGTCAGCTGATCCGCATCAACTTCAGGAAATGATTCCTCTTGAAGCACGAAAATATATTCCAGTTCCTATCAATGAAGTGACTATGGATTGGTGGGTGGTGCCAACTGATTCTGCGAGCGATCTTGATTTTGCTGAGGGTGTTGATGAAGATAATAATCAGGTCTCAGATAAGCATAAGATTCAGGTGCTTGTGGTCTCTATTCACAATGATGTCTTGAGTACGTACAGCTCAATTGTGCGTGATGCTGGACTCAACACAAGTTTCTTTGAAATAGAAATGTTTAGCTCAACACGTGCACTTCTTGCTGGTGAAAATCTGCCCGTGATGATTTTTGATATGGGTGCGTCCTCTACGAAGATTTATATTTTGGAAAAGGGGGTTGTGAAGTATTCACATATTATCAATCGTGGCTCACAGGAAATCACCGTAAGCATTTCGAAGGGTATGAATCTGACATTTGACCGTGCGGAGCATTTGAAACGAAATCTCGGTGCAGGTTCTCCAGGTGAAGAAAAAAATATCTATGAGATTGTTTCTTTGACACTTGATTATATTTTCTCTGAGGCAAATACAGTTATATTAAACTATCAACGAAAATTCAATAAAGCCATTAGTAAGGTGATTTTGACAGGAGGGGGTGTATCAATGAAGGGGGTACTTGAAATGGCACGAGCGAATTTTCAAACTGAAGTTGTAATGGGAACTCCATTCAATAAAGTAGAATCACCAGCCTTTCTCGAAGATGTGTTAAAGGTTACTGGTCTCGAATTTTCTACTGCACTTGGTCTCGCACTTCGAAAATTGCAAGAATTGAACTAAAATATACACAACTCTATTGTCGTTTATTTCCACGAAGTGATATAATAAAACACGAAATAGGTATAAGCGCACATGGAAACAAAATTCCAAACATCATTTATTCCAAAACAACCAGTGACAGCAGAAGCTCCCCATCATGCTTCGGCGTCAAGTCTCTTTTTCTTGCTCTCATTTATTGCGTTTATGGCGAGTGTAGCCGCAGCCGGAGGTGTCTTTATATATGCACAAGTTGTAAATAAAAGCATTCAAGCTGGAACAAACCAGCTCACTTTGAATAAGAACGCATTTGATCCAAATACGATCAGCGAGCTCACGAGACTAAACGATCGAATCAATGCTGCTGAAACACTGCTCAAGAAACACAAGAGCGTCTCAACTCTATTCCTTGTGCTCGCCAATTCAACACTTAGAAATGTTCGATTCAATGATTTTTCATATGCCGGAACTGATGACAAGATCAGCCTTACGATGAAAGGACAGGCGACGAGCTACGAAACTGTAGCACTTCAGTCAAAAGAGTTCACTAATCCAGATTTGAAAAATGTATTTAGAAGCCCGCTCTTTGGTGATCTGACACTTGATAATCAGGGCAATGTTTCATTTACATTTTCTACAAATATCGACCCTCTTCTAGTTGATTACTATAAACTCAAGAAAGAAGAATATTCTGCAAATGGTGCACCGGCAAATTTTAACTCTGGATCAACTGGGGTAAATGGCGGAATGGATAGTGGTGTAGATTTTAATGTAGGTGATGAAAGTGCTGCAGGTGCAGCTGATAATGGTAAAGGTTTTGTGCAAACATCAGGCGATAAGACTAATGGCACCAATAAAGCTTCAAATAATTAAACCAAGAACATGAAAAGAATAATGCCAATCATCTTTATACTCGGAGCCATCGCACTGTTCTTTTTCTACACGAATCCACAGTATCAAACATTAAAGTCTCATGTTGACGATCGAGATAAAATCGTAGAAGCAAACAATAAAGCTGCTACACTCCGAGCAGTTCGACAAAAACTTACAGACGATCGAAAGAAAATCTCACAGGACGATGCTGATAAGATCAAGAAGATGCTTCCTGATGGTGTTGAAAATGTTGGCCTTATTATCGACATCGATAACATTGCCGGTATTTATGGTATGCGGATTAGAAATACTCGCGTGAATGACGGATCAACTTCTGCGTCAAAATCTGCAGCGGTCGTAGCTGGTCCTGATTCAAAAAAATACGGTACCATCTCACTTTCGTTCTCAGTTACTTCAACTTACGAAAACTTCATCGCTTTTCTAAAAGATTTGGAGTCGAGCGAGCGTTTGGTTGATGTAACTGCACTTACATTTACTTCAAATAAAGATGGTCGATATGAGTTTAATGTAACATTGCAAACATATTGGCTCAAATAATAAAACCATGTTTAATATCAAAAAAATCATAATCATAGCTGTCGTCATCATGCTTGCATTTGTGGGATATAGTATGGTAACTGGAAAGGGGGGATCGAGCACATCTTCGAATTCAAAGGTGATTACAAAACAATCCATTGCTTTTGCACAAGCTGGTCAAGCTGGCTCAGCTGCACTTGATGGTCCTGGTAAAGAATTCGTTACCCAGCTTTTAGCGATTCAAAGTATTAAATTTAATCTTAATCTATTTGCTGATCCTGTATATCAAGGTCTTCGGTCATTTAGTAAGCAAATTATTCCTCAGGAAATAGGCCGCCAAAATCCTTTTGCGCCACTTGATACTGACTTTTCTGCACTTGGAGGCAGTGCATCGCTTTCAAACTCTTTCGGTGATGCATTTGATGTCGGAAGTATTGAAACAATTTCAAAACCAACCTCAACCTCAACAAAACCTGCTACAAAACCTGCTACAAAGAAATAATTGCGTAGCGTAAAATAAAATACATGACTTTTCTCGATACACTCGCAAAACAGAACATTATTACACCAGATGATGTGACATATATAAAAGAAGAAGCGGCTTCAAGTGGGCGGCCTGTAGAAGAAGTGCTTCGTGAACGTGGTATTAGTGCATCCGCAATCGCTAAAGCAAAAAGCGAACTTCTTAATATTCCAAGTGTTTCACTTGAAGATAGGGAAGTTCCATTTGAAATTCTTAAATTCATTCCAGAAGAATCAGCGCTTCATTACAAAATCATTCCGATCAATATAAAAGATGGAGTGCTTGAAGTGGGTGTGGTTGATCCCGACAATATTGAAGCTCGAGACGCTCTCAATTTCATCTCCGCTAAGGCAAATATGCCATTTAAGGTATATGTTGTTTCTGAGGATGACTTTCAGAAAGTTCTTCAGTCGTACAAGGGTTTTACAGGTGAAGTAAATAAAGCGCTCGGTGATCTCGAATCTGAATTCAATACTGCAAGTGCAAATATTGAAATGAGTCGTGATGATGAAATCGTGACAAAAACTGGTGCTGATGGACAGGTTAATATTATCGAAGATGCTCCGGTGACAAAAATTGTAGCTACAACACTTCGATATGCAATTGAAGGTGAGGCATCTGATATTCACATCGAACCGCTTCGAGATAAGGTACGTGTGCGATTTCGAGTAGATGGTGTTTTAAATACAAGCCTTGTCCTTCCGATCAAGGTACTCGATGCAGTAGTGGCACGAATTAAAGTGCTTTGTAATATGAAGCTTGATGAAAAACGAAAGCCTCAGGACGGACGATTTTCTGCAAGAATCGATGGGCGAAAAATTGACTTCCGTGTTTCTACGTTCCCAACATATTTTGGTGAAAAAGTAGTGATGCGAATCTTGGATCAACAAAGGGGTGTGCAGGCACTTGATAAACTCGGTCTTCCTGCACGAAGTCTTGAGATGATTCAAAAAGCGCTCAAGCGTCCCTATGGTCTCATACTTATCTCTGGGCCAACTGGTTCTGGTAAAACCACAACACTGTATTCAATGATCAATGCAATTGATAGAGAAACACAAAACGTACTTTCACTCGAAGACCCAGTGGAATACAACATCGAGGGTATGAGCCAGTCACAGGTTAGACCTGAGATCGGCTACACCTTTGCATCTGGACTTCGAACAACACTCCGGCAAGACCCAGACATTATCATGGTGGGAGAAATTCGAGATAAAGAAACGGCGCAGCTTGCAATCCAAGCGGCACTTACTGGTCACTTGGTACTTTCAACAATTCACACCAACAGCTCAATTGGTATTATCCCTCGACTTATTGATATGGGTGTAGATCCATTCCTTATCGCACCGACACTAATCCTCGGTATGGCACAGCGACTTGTAGGTAAAGCATATGAACCTGCTGTTAAAAAAGTAGCGACGGATGAAAGCTTGAAAATCTTTATTGATAAACAATTTGAAGATTTACCAGAAAGTTTCAAAAAAGAATTACCTTCACGTGATGAGATTTTGGAAATCGCACCTACGGCTGAATGTCCAAAGGGAACAAAAGGACGACAAGCGGTGTTCGAGGTGTTTGAAATGGATAAGGATTTGGAGAAAATTATTCTCAAAGACCCTACTGAGCCTGCGATTTACAGTATGCTCCGACAGAAGGGTTATACAAATATGAAAGAAGATGCAATCATCAAAGCACTTCAAAAAGTTATCCCGTTCGAAGAGGTGAGCACTGTATAGTGTACTGTGTAAAACCATATAGATAGAGCGCCTGTTTGGCTGGTATACTTATATACATAACATGAACGCCAATACTAATACTCCATATAAGATACTGATAGTTGATGATGATAAATTCCTTTTGAATATGTATTCGGTAAAGTTTCAGAAGGAAAAATTTGATGTAACTGTAGCGAGCGATGGACTTGAAGCGCTTAAAAAACTCCAAGGTGGTTTCGTGCCTGATGCGATTGTTCTTGATATCGTGATGCCAGTTATGGATGGCCTCGAATTTTTGGAAAAAATGCGTGGTGAAAATCTTGCAAAGAACGCAACTGTTCTTATTCTCAGCAATCAAGGTCAATCATCTGACATTGATAAGGCAAAAAAACTCGGCATCGATGGGTATATTGTAAAAGCTACAACAATCCCTTCGGAAGTGGTGACAGAAGTATTACGGATGTTATCAAACAAGAAGCTGACTTCGTAAAAAAATGAGAATTGCCACATGCTAATTGTAAAAAAATTTTAAAAATAAAAAACAATGAATTACCAAGACGAACTTAATGATTTGCTCGGAACTGTCGTAAGAGAAGGTGCATCGGATCTTCATTTATCCGAAGGTCGGCATCCGACTATTCGAATGAACGGATCGCTTTTTCCGCTCGTCAAAAAAAATGTCCTTACCCATGATGATATTGTCGGGCTTCTTACCTTGATGCTTGGTGCGGAAAAAACAAAAAAGTTCACTGAAAAAAAAGAATTCGATTTTTCATATCAGTTCGAAAAACAGGCACGATTTAGAGGTAATGCATATGTACAGCAAGGTTTTTATGGTGTTGCACTCCGTCTAATTCCAAAGCAGATTCGAACACTTGAGGAATTGAGTCTCCCTCCTGTACTTGAAACTTTTAGCAAGAAAAAACAAGGTTTCTTCCTTGTAGTAGGTCCGGTAGGGCAAGGTAAATCAACAACACTTGCTTCTATTATTGAAATGATCAATCAAGATCGACCTGAACATATCATCACAATTGAAGATCCGGTTGAGTATGTGTATGAACAGAAGAAGTCGATTATCGATCAACGAGAGGTCGGTATTGATACTGATTCATTCGAATCGGCACTCATCTCAACGCTTCGACAAGATGTAAATGTCATTCTTCTTGGAGAAATGCGAGGCCACGAAACTATGGCTGCTGCTGTGACAGCTGCTGAAACTGGTCACATGGTTTTTTCAACACTTCACACAAACAATGCTGCGCAGACCATCGATCGTATTATTGACACTTTCCCGCCAAATCAGCAGGATCAAATCCGAGTACAACTTGCAGCGTCACTCACTGGTATTTTCTCACAGCGACTTATTCCTCGAATCTCTGGAGGTATGATTCCTGCCTATGAACTTTTGATTTCAAATAGTGCTGTAGCAAACCTGATCCGAGAAAAGCGAACTCACGAAATCAACACTGTGATTGAAACTGGTGCAGCAGAAGGTATGGTTGATATGAATCGATGCTTGGCTGAACTTGTACGAAGAGGTGAAATTACTATCGAAAGTGCATACCAGCACTCGCTCAATCCAAAGATTCTCGAAAGATTGATATAAGGTATAATGGAATAAACATCCAGATTGAATCGAAAAAAAATAACACATGCTTTTCAAATACAAAGCCATCAATCAAAGCGGAGCGGAAACTGAAGGATCAATCGATGCGGTTAATGTTGATATTGCTATCAGTTCACTCCAACGACGTGGTTTCGTAATCACAACTATCAAACCTGCGGATGATGCTGGTGGTTTTTTTGGTAGAGAGATTACACTCTTTGATCGAGTTAAAGTCAAAGATGTTGTGATCTTATCACGACAGATAGCAACGCTTTTTACTGCACAAGTTTCAGCGCTTCGCATATTTAAACTCCTTGCAGCTGAATCAGAAAATCGTGCACTCCGAAAAGTTCTCTTTGAGATATCAGAAGATATTCAAGCTGGGTCAACCATTTCTGGTGCATTGGCAAAACACAGTCGAGTGTTTACAAGTTTTTATGTGAACATGGTGAAGGCGGGTGAAGAATCAGGGAAACTCGACGAAACATTTGCATTTCTCGCTGACTATCTCGACCGAAACTATGAAGTAACTTCAAAGGTTAAGAATGCTTTGATCTATCCTGCATTCGTAATCCTAACCTTCATTGCGGTGATGGCTTTGATGCTTACTGTTGTAATTCCAAAGATTGGATCAATTCTGGAAGGATCAGGTCAAGCCGTACCAATCTATACAAAGATCGTTCTCGGAGCTAGCGGATTTTTAGTTGATTTTGGTCCATTTATTTTAATTCTTCTTGTAATTGGTGGATTCTTCTTGTTTAGATTCATGCGAACACAAGCCGGTAAAGATGCATTTGCTCGAATCAGAATTCAAATTCCATATCTTGGAGATTTGTATAAAAAACTATACCTCTCACGAATTTCAGATAACCTAAATACAATGCTTTCAAGTGGTATCCCTATGCTGAAAGCTATTGAACTTACCGCAAATGTAGTAGACAACCGTGTATATGAAGACATCATGAAGCAGACACTTGAGCAGGTTAAGTCTGGAGGTTCGCTTTCCGATGCGCTTGCACAACACCAAGAAATTCCTGGTATTCTTGTGCAAATGGTGCGAGTGGGTGAAGAAACTGGAGAACTTGGAAATATCTTGAAAACTCTCGCAAAATTCTATCAGAGAGAGGTGGTAAATGCAGTGGATACCTTAATCAACCTTATTGAACCAGTGATGATTGTGGCACTCGGTCTCGGTGTAGGTTTCCTCCTTGCAGCTGTGCTCATTCCGATTTACAACATATCTGCGGGTCTCTAATCGGGTAGTTATCCACAAGACTCCTAAGAAAGGCATATTTACAGCCTCAAATATTGATATAATGAAGTTACATTTTGGTCTGTCGAGGATCAAAACTTTAGGGCTGGTATATACAGTCTTAATCGGTAAAATTTAACAGAAATTCTTTCAACAATTATTTAATTATGAAAACTCGAGGTTTCACACTTATCGAACTCTTGGTTGTAATCGCAATCATCGGTATCCTATCTTCAGTTGTTCTTGCGTCTCTTACAACAGCGCGAACACGAGGACAGATCGCAGCGGTACAGTCACAGCTCTCAAACATGCGAGCTCAGGCTGAACTTTACTACAGCACAACTGGTAACAATTCTTACGGTACTGCTTCGACAGATACAACATGTTCAACTGGTGGCGTGTTCACAGGAACAAACGGTCTTTCTGCACTTGTAACAGGTGTACGAAATAACGGTGCAACTGTAACATGTTCAAACACTACAACAGCTTGGTCTGTAGTAGGTGCTCTTGGAGGTACTAACTATTGTGTGGATAGCACAGGAGTTTCAGGTACATCTTCATCAGCAACAGCTGATGGTGCTTGCTAAGCCTAGCTTAGTTTAGTTTCAAAACTGCAAAGACCATCTTGGTGTAAAAACCGGGTGGTTTTTGTTTTGTACTATTTATCGTATACGCTCTGTATCAATTAAGTGAATATTTTCTGCAAAAAATATTTTGCGTGAGGGGTGAGTTCGCGGTATTATTAGGAAGTGAATACACTTTTACTTATAGGATTTTTTTTATTTGGATTGATTATCGGAAGTTTTTTAAATGTGGTTTTATTTAGATTTAATACAGGGCGTGGAGTAGGGGGACGATCGAAATGTTTTTCGTGTAAGCGCACTTTACGTGCGATTGATCTTGTACCTGTTTTGAGTTACCTAGCATTTCGTGGTCGATGCCGAACTTGTAAAAGTAAAATATCTTTTCAGTATCCTGCAGTTGAAATTCTTACCGGATTACTTTTTGCTTGTGTATATACTTTGTATGCACCATTACTCCTCGTGCACCTTGAAGTGTTTGTGATTCAAATGATTTTCGCGTGTATTGTGATGTCACTTTTAGTATTGATTATTGTGTACGATATTCGACATAAAATTATTCCTGATGCTTTTGCGTACACATTTGCCATGGTGGTATTTGTTGCTATGTTTGTTTTAATTAATGAGCAAGGTTATGTATATTTTGCTATTCCACGACTGATTGATCTGTCAGCAGGTCTCATCTTGGCTTTCCCTTTTTACTTTCTCTGGCTTGTATCTCGTGGAAGGTGGATGGGTCTTGGAGATGCAAAGCTCGCGCTCGGTATGGGATGGTTTCTTGGATTATCTAGAGGCGCGACGGCAGTGATCTATGGATTTTGGATTGGTGCAGGACTCTCAGTGCTTCTGATGATTATTTCTAAAATTCTGCCGAAATATAATTCGCACCTGTCGATGAAGAGTGAGATTCCTTTTGCACCATTCTTGATAACTGGTCTTCTTATCGTCTATTTCTTTGGGTATAATATGTTTGAAGTATTACTTTAATTGCAAAATCGATTATTGTAGCTCACATCCTAAATTATGAAGTTCATGAAAACATTTCTCAAAACTCTCAGAAAAAACACTTTGTATGAACGTAAAAATAGAGGATTTAGTCTCCCGGAACTTATCATTGTGATCGCTATTTTTGCTATTATTAGCTCGATTGCTTTGTTCAATCAAGGGCGTCTCAGTAGTAGTGTACTTATTACCAATATGGCATATGAAGTCGGCCTAGCTGTCCGTGAGGCACAGGTTTACGGAATCGGTGTACGAAGTGAAGATCAAGGTCAGAGCTTTACGGGCCAATATGGTGCACACTTTAGTGTTGCTGATGATGTATCTATTCGTCAGGTCATTGTATATGCTGATTTAAATGGAGATTATGTTTACACACCTGGCGAAGAAAAATATTTCTATCCATTTACAAATCAACGAGGTAACAGGGTGATGGCACTTTGCGCAGGCGATATGCCACCTGAGGTGCCTTGTACTCCAACTTCTCCAACCGCTGTTCAAAATCTAGATGTGGTGTTTAAGCGTCCAAATCCCTCTGCGCTTGTGTACGGCGATGGAGAGTATCGAGATGGTAAAGCTTATATAGTTTTAAATGCGGTAACCAATGATGATTGTCGAGTAGTGATTGTCGAATCAACCGGTCAAATTCGTGTCGAAAATTCTTCAAAAGGATCATGTCAAAACTCAAATTAACAATTAAAAAATATTTTACGCGAAATAAAGAGGTGCAACGAGATTGTACTTCAAAGAAAGGTGGATTTACTTTGGTTGAAATGCTCGTAGCGGTCGGTTTGTTTTCAATAGTAATGGTAGTTGCTGTGTCTGCTATTCTTTCTGTGATTAGCAACAATAAAAAGTCACAAGGTATTAATAATGTGGTAAATAATTTGAACTTTTCAATCGAAAGTATGGTTCGAGACATGAAAACGGGGTATTTGTATAAATGTCCGGCTGTAAATGGTGTGTACTCAACAGGATGGCCGATCACCAAGGAAACAGAGTCAGAAGCGAACGCAGATCTCTGTACCGGAAATGGTGCTCATGATACGGTGGCATTTTTTTCAACACTAAATAGCACAGGTGTAGAAGCGGTGGAGTATAAGTTCATTGCACCAGAAACAGTTGATGGTGTGTATTCGCCTGGGCATATTGTAAAACGAAGGCAAATTGGAGGATATGTTGACCTTACTTCGCAGTCAGATGTAGATATTCAGAGTATGAAGATGTATGTTAATAGTCCGATACCTGGGACTGGAACACAGCCAAGTATTTTCTTGATTGTAACAGGTAAAGCTCGAATTTCTGATAGTGAGGTTACAGATTTTGGATTGCAGACATTTATTTCTCAAAGAATTCTTAATCTCTAAATCAAATGAAAATTCTCACAAAAATTTTTCCAAAAAAATTTACGAAACATTCACATGCAGGTTTCACTATTCTCGAGACTTTGATTGCTATCTCTATACTCGTGCTCGCTTTGACTGGTCCTATTGCGATAGTGGCGCAAGCGCTTCGGTCTTCATATTTTTCAAGAGATCAAATCACTGCATACTATCTTGCTCAAGAGGCAATTGAATATCTTCGAAATAAGCGGGACAACTCTGGTCTTCAACAATCAACAGGCGCAGATCAATGGACTGAATTGATGACCACAGACACGGGCGTGAATATGGTCAATGCTGGTCAGAGTACGACGCTCCGTGCGTATCTCGTCCGTGACTTCACAGGGTATGCTTTGAAGCAATGTGTTTTGGCTACCGATCCATCACCTTGTCCATATATTAGTTACAATACAGATGCATTTGATCCGGAATCGAGTGCTGTTCTCTATGGCGATGTGAACTCTACTGAGGCTTCAAATTTCATTCGTGAGATTATCGTAAATGAACCTCCAGCAGGTACGAGTGAGACTTCTCCGGGACTCCGTGAGCTTGTGGTAACGGTAAATGTTTTCTGGCGACTAACCGATGGAACGTTTGCTGCACCTGTTACTATTAGGGAACATATGACTAATTGGCAGCTCGAGAAGCAAGATCCAGAAAGTGGAGAATAATATTATGAATACTAAAAAAAATATAAAATCGCAGAGTAATAGAAAGATATCGAATAGTGGCTTCACCTTGTTTATTGCATTGATTGTTTCAAGTCTCTTGCTTGCGATCGGGCTTTCACTTGGTACGATTATCTTGAAGCAACTTGTATTTTCAAATACAGGGAAAGAATCTCAGCTTGCATTTTACGCAGCAGACTCAGGTGCAGAGTGTGCGCTTTACTGGGATCGAAAAGACTCAACGGGTTACACAACATTCGACGGAGCTTTTGCTACCTCGAGTGAATTCAAAGATATTTTGTGTGGAACTGGTGGACCACAAACACCGTCAACGGCACAAGTTGGTAGTTTTGATAAATCAATTTCTGCAGATCTTCTTCAGGCTACAACAACCTTTTATGTAGATTATAGTGATCCTGATAATGAAAATCATAAAGCGTGCGCAAAAGTTACAGTCTTCAAATGGACAGATACAAGTACACCAATTCCAACTGATCATACTCAGGTTGATTCGCGAGGATATAATGTTCCGCTTGATGGCGCAGCGGTAGGCCCCGATGTCGATCCTGTGGTAGGTGCAAAATGTAATCTTACTGATTCTAATCGAATCGTAGAGCGTGCGGTACGGATTGAATTCTAACCTTAAATAAAGGCTGTTTTATGCTAGTATGTACCCATGAAAAAAGGGGACAATAAGGTGGGGAATAAGCTTGAAATCAAAGCTCGAATTGAAAAGCTGCGGGCTTCTATTGAGCATCATCGATACAATTATCATGTGCTTGATAAGGAGGAGATTTCGGCAGAAGCCCTTGATTCTTTGAAACGTGAGTTGGCAGATCTTGAAACGGCACATCCTGAATTTTTAGATCAATATTCACCATCACAGCGTGTAGCTGGTCAGCCTTTAGCTCAATTTGAAAAAGTGCAGCACAAGGTCCAGCAATGGTCATACAATGATGCATTTACCGAAGAGGACATGCGAAACTTTGACCAGCGTGTGAAGCGATTTATTAAAGACGCTTTTGGAGAAGTTGGTACAGCTCGAGTACCTGATCCAACATATGTATGTGAATTGAAAATTGATGGTCTTAAAGTTGTTCTAGAATACATTGATGGAAAATTGGTCACAGCTTCTACTCGAGGGGACGGAAAAGTTGGTGAAAATGTCACTCACAATGTTCGTACCATAGAATCTGTGCCACTTGTTTTGAAAGTCGATCATGCAAAAAAAACCACTACGGTGGATGTTCTAGGTGCGAAGGTTCCAAAACAGCTTATTGCCGAAGGTGAAGTATGGCTTTCAAAATCTAACTTCGAAGAATTAAATCGAGAGCAAGAAAAACAAGGTCTACCTCTTTATGCAAATCCACGAAATGTGGCAGCTGGATCTATTCGACAACTTGATCCAAAAATAACAGCATCGCGTAAGCTTGATATGTTCGTATATGACTTGTCACTCATATCTCCTGATTTTGTTGGCGCAAAACCTAAACTACAGTACGATGAGCTTCAGTATCTAAAATCTCTTGGTTTTAAAGTTAATCAATATGCACGTGTATGTAAAAATATTGATGAAGTAATTAAGTTTTGGATCGAATGGAACGCAAAGTCTAAAAAACAAGATTATTGGGTTGATGGTGTAGTAGTGAAAGTAAATGAGATTAAATATCAAGAAGCTCTCGGATATACTGGCAAGGCGCCACGATTTGGTATTGCTTTTAAATTTCCTGCGGAGCAGGTGACAACTCTAGTAGAAGATATCCGACTTCAAGTTGGACGAACTGGGGTGATTACTCCAGTGGCTCATCTTCGGCCGGTGGAGGTAGCAGGTTCAACCGTCTCTCGAGCGACTCTTCACAATCAAGATGAAATCGATCGACTTGATGTACGAATCGGTGATACGGTGATCTTGCAAAAGGCCGGTGATGTTATTCCAGATATTGTAAAAGTTCTCACTGAACTTCGTCCGAAAAGTGCCAAGAAATATGCATTTCCAGAAATCGTACCAGAGTGTGGAGGTGACGGTAGAATTGAACGGATTCCTGGGCAGGTAGCATACCGGTGTGTCTTTCGAGGTGGAGCAAGTGAGCATAAACGAAAGCTATATCACTTTGTTTCTAAAAAATGCTTCGATATTGACGGGCTTGGTCCAAAGCAAATCGATGCATTTCTCGAGCAAGCCTTGATATCGACTCCTGATGATATTTTTACTTTGAAAAAAGGAGACCTCTTGGCACTGCCACGTTTTGCAGAAAAATCTGTTCAGAATCTAATCGAATCAATCGAAAAAGCGCGAACGGTTACATTGGCTCGATTTATTTTCTCACTTTCTATTGACCATGTAGGGGAGGAGACAGCAGAAGATATTGCAAATCATTTTGGTTCATTTGAAAAGTTTTATGAAGTTGTAGTGGATGGAAATAGGATGGACGGAACGAAAACTGCGCGAAATACTTCGAGAGGTATTGTGCTTACTGGTGGTTCAGAAAAATTGGCAGAAATTTACGGTATCGGTGAAGTTGTTGCTGAGTCTATTATCAAATGGTTTTCTCAAAAAGAAAATCTAGCGCTTATTGATAGGCTTTTGAAGCATGTGATTGTGATTTCGCAAAAGAAAAAAACAGCATCTGGTGCTTCAGATTTGGTGACAAAATACCCAGAAGTATTTGGAAAAACTTTCGTGCTCACGGGTACGCTTGCTGGTATGTCTCGGGATGAGGCGAAGGTGCTCATTAAAGAGCGAGGCGGTGATGTTTCTGGTAGCGTCTCAAAATTGACTGATTATGTTGTGGCGGGTGAGGAGGCTGGTTCGAAACTTGATAAAGCAGAAGAGCTTGGTGTTAAAGTGATCGATGAGGAGCAGTTTTTGAAAATTCTTGGGAAATAAAAAATTTGAATTAGGCAAAATTTTAAAATAAAAAACCGCCACACAAGTGTGCGACGGCGAGGGGGTAAAAGGAGAATGACTGACTCAGTCATGGGGTTAGTTGGCTACATACAGATTAGAATCACTTCGTTTTACACAGGCATGTGCACAACATTTAGATTCAATAAGTGGGCCGATTGTTCACTTTGTCGTTTATCTTCTTTAGACACCTGACGGCCAACATCACCCATTCCTCCTTTCATATTTTTTCAAATCGGCTATAGATGCAATATATCATCTATTTATATAATGTCAATACCTAGGTATATTCCGCCTTTACGAAAAAATGCTATTATCAACCCATGTCAATTACTCAAAAAGATATACAAAAACTCGCATCTCTTTCAAGAATTCAGCTTACCGAGGCTGAGGAGGTATCATTTGCGACTGAAATCGACGCTATCCTTGGATATGTAGACCAGATCAACTCAGTAAGTGCAGTGCAAAATGACGCCAAGGAACCAGAGCGATTTATTCATCGAAATGTTCTTCGTAACGACGCTGATGATGCACTTCTGAATCCTGATCCGAAAATTCTCATCGATTCTGCACCAGCGAATCAAGACGGATATATAAAAGTTAAAAAAATTATGTAAAGCTACTTTTGTAAAAAACGTGCACCGGTCGCCCAAAACTTATAGCAAAATTCAAACATTAAAATGATCGATCTTAAAACACTGACAATTCGAAAAGCATCAGAACTCATGACAAAAGGAGAGCTTACTTCTGTTGCATTGACCGAAGCTTATATTGCTGAAATTAACTCAAAAAATGGAGAGGTAAATGCTTACCTTGAGGTTTTTTCTGATGCGCTCGATCAAGCAAAAGCGGCTGATGCAAAACGAGCAACTCTTTCAAAAGATGAACAAGCTAAGATGTTACTTCTTGGTATTCCATGTGCGATCAAAGATAACATTATGGTTTCAGGAAAAGTGGCGAGCGCGTCTTCAAAGATTTTGGAAAAATATATTTCTCCATATGATGCAACGGCAATCGTAAAACTGAAAGATGCGGGCGTAGTGTTTCTCGGCAGAGTAAACATGGACGAATTTGCCATGGGGGGATCGACTGAAAATTCTGCATACGGCGTAACTAAAAATCCGCTCGACACAACTCGTGTAGCAGGTGGTTCATCGGGAGGATCGGCTGCAGCTGTTGCCATGGACGGTGCACTTTTTGCACTTGGTTCTGATACAGGTGGATCTATTCGTCAGCCGGCCGGATACTGTAGTGTGGTTGGTTTGAAGCCTACATACGGAAGAGTGTCGCGACATGGTTTGATGGCTATGGGTTCATCGCTTGATGTGATTGGCCCTATTACAAAAACCGTCGAAGATGCGGAGATTGTATTTGATGTAATCAAAAATGAAGATGCAGATCGATACGACGGGACAACTCTTCGAAAAAATGAAATTGAAACAGCGACTCAAGCTGTCGCGCAAAACCAGAATCGAAAGAAAATTGGTGTCGTTCCTGAACTCATGAATCTTGGTGGTATTTCACCTGAAGTAAAAGCGGCTATGGATTCGGCTATTGATGCCTACAAAAAAGCTGGATATGAAGTGTGCGAAGTTTCATTGCCAAATATCAAGTATTCTCTCGCAGTCTATTACATCTTGATGCCAGCTGAAGTTTCTTCAAACATGGCACGATTTGATGGTGTTAAGTATGGCTCGAAAGTAGAGGGTGAAAATCTTCTCGGTGATTATCTTAAAACTCGTGGAGAACTTCTTGGTAAAGAAGTGCGACGAAGAATTATTCTTGGAACATACGTGCTTTCAAGTGGATACTATGACGCATATTACAACAAGGCGAACATTGTACGAGATCTTATTGCGAGCGATTTCAAAAAAGCATTTGAAACTGTTGATTTGATTTTGACTCCAACAGCTCCGACTCCTGCATTCAAAATTGGTGCTCATACAAGTGACCCTGTAGCTATGTATCTCGAGGATGTGTTCACGGTAACGGCAAACCTGATCGGTATTCCTGCTATCTCTGTGCCACTTCGTGGTGCGAAAGATATGATAGGTCTCCAACTGCAAGCGCCTGTTTGTGGAGAATCTCTTTTGTTTGAGGCTGGAAAAGTTTTGGAATAATTTTAAGGTGCACATGTAAAATAGTGTATAATTTGAATACACATGGCTGATAAAAAAGATGCAAAGGGAGGAGGAAAACCTGCAGCAAAACCAGCGCCAGCGCCGGGTTTCTTTGATAGTGGAGAAGGTTTTTTTCTTATGGTGCTCGGTGTTATTGCTATGATTGTTCTTATTGTTATCCCTACAGTAATGATCTTCTTCGGTTACTCTGGTGACTTTGATTTTATTCCTGATAATTTTTTACATCGCCTCAATTCACTTTTCTCTGGATTTGTTGATACAGTTGGATTTATCGGTATATTTATTTCACTCTTGATCTGGATGATCAATCAGTACCTCGCAGTTCAGACAGAAGAAATTGTTGAGAAGTATGAGACAGTGATTGAGCAACTTAATACAATTAATAAAAGACAAATTCAGGGTGGAGTATTTACAGTATTAGGAAAAACTGCGCCAAATATTGCAGCGGTTTCTGGTGGACAAAATCCTTTGAATTTACCCGGCGCGAGTGCTGATGGGTCAAATGGTACTGCGAGTTTGTCCGGTGTAAATGCGGGAAGTAATCTTCAGTCTTTAGTAGAAGATGCTCCGAAAAATAATGCTCCTAAAAATCCAAAATGGCTTGAAATTGAACGACATATGCAATCGCATACAGCATCAGATTGGAAAGTGGCTATTCTCGAAGCTGATATTTTGCTCTTTGATATGCTTCAGCAAATGGGATATGAAGGCGATTCGATTGGTGAAATCTTGAAAAAAGTTGACCGTGCGAATTTTGTTACGATTGATGATGCTTGGAAAGCACATCGTGTACGAAATATTATTGCTCACGAAGGGACAAATTATGAACTCGAACGATCTGAGGCAGAACGAACAATCAGGTTGTTTAAGAGGGTGTTTGATGAATTCTATTTCATCTGATTTTTGAATTATGTTCTCCGTGTATCTTGTGAGTTATTTAGCGTAAATTTCACAAAGAGTTTCTATAGAAGACAGTATCCTTTCTCTAATTCGCAGTGGTCTCTTAATTTTAATTCTTACAACTCCTTTATATTGGCTATTGGTATAAATTGTTCTGTTTGAAGAGCTAAAATGTGTTCGGGTGAATTGATTCAGGTTCAGATCTAGTCTTTCGGCCCACCAGCACAGAAATTCATTGACATTACCCTTAAATGTTTCATTTAGTGTGAGTCGTGCTATAAGATCTTGTTTTTGAATGTTATAAAATTTGAAAAACCATTTAATTGCTACTTTAATTATTCTGTAATCTGAGTTTACAATTCCAATTTCTTGATTTCCTCTTTTTGAGCCTTCTCCCCAATACAGGCCCAAGCCAACAAAAAATAAAGGATCTTTAATATTTGTCACATCTTTTGTACCTTCAATATTTAACTTTTGTCTTGTGGTTTTAATAAACAACCTCCTTTTCGATTGGATAAGTTTCAACCTTTCAGTTGAATTTTCTATATGTCTTTTCTTTATTTTGTTAATCTGCGCTGATGTTAAAATTATATTCTTACACCAGCTTCTTACTGTACTTTTTGAAATATTGCATTTTACGGATATTTCGTTATAACTCCTACCTTCTTTTCGTAAACGAATCACTCTATTCTTTAATGTGTAGTTCCTCATCCCTTTAATTGTATCCTTGTATAGAACACTGTGACCTTGTCAAAATTAATCTTTGTATTATACTCTCAAGGTGCATATATAGCGGGTAAGTGTAACAGTTGCACATGAGGCTCAATAGGGCTCATACGACAGTGATGTTGTATGGAAAAATCCATCAAATTCGGTGAAACCTTGCAAGTAAATTGTGTGGCAATACCGAGCCAAGCTCTCGGATGTGAATTCGATTGAAGGTGTAGAGACTAGACGGTGGACTCTGAGAAATCAGATGAAGGTATAGTCCAGACTCCAAAGTTTTTTTAAAAACGTAACGAAAGTTATAGAAGTACGCATAACCTTATAGACGTGGTGCAATTCCACGACCCGCAACAAGAAAATCAACTCAATACTTATAAAGTAATGAGTAGCAAGAAGTCTCCAGAAACGGAGATTTTTTGTTTGAATGAAAAGACAGATATTTTTTGGATATTTGAAATATTAAGTCATGTAGATCGTCTATATCTACATGATCATCTCGTGGAATAAAGCGACAGGGTATTTGGGATTATTTTTGATGCTTTTGGTAGTAAGTATTTTGATTTTTGCTTCACTAAAAATTTCTCCGTTTCTTCTGATGGATGACCTGAATACCGAGGTCGACACAGACAAATCAATGAGTACTTCTACGACAACTAACTCAAAATCCAGGGAAGTTGTCTTATCGTACATTGCCCCAAAAGACCAACAAGCTTATATAGAAAAGGTTTTCGAGCCTCGTGAGGCTGGGGCGATGGTTTACACTGATGCAGATTTTGTCATAAGAAGTGTCACCAAGAATTTATTGCCCGCAAGCACAACTCGTACTGAACTGATTCGTGCATCTGCTGAACTTGCTGCTAATCAGATTTCTACACAAATTCCACCTGGATATATGACCATTGTTAAATTTAAAATTGAGAATGGTGTGGTGCAATACTTACTCAACGCTGAAGAACTAGGTAGTGCATATGCTGGTATTAGTATCGCGCTTACACAAGTTAAGCCACTTGTAGAACGAACACTTAAGCTTTTTCCTGAGGTGAGAGAGATTCATGGAGCGGGAATATAGATTTGTTATCATGTATAATGACAAACATAATAACTCGCAAATTACCTACGAACCATGTCCAATATCCGAGACGCATATCATAAAACTTATGATGAAACTGCCAAAGTTTTTCATGAGACAGAAAAAGTCCTTCACGATACTGAGAAAGAGGTAGAAGAGTACTGGCACATACTCGGCCCAGGTCTTACTACTGGTGCGTCTGATGATGATCCATCTGGTATTGCTACTTATTCACAAACTGGAGCTCAGTACGGTTTTCAGTTCATCTGGCTTTCGCTTTTTACATTTCCGCTCATGTCTGTGGTACAAGAAATGTGTGCACGTATCGGACTTGTAACGGGACAGGGGTTGGCGGCGAACATTCGAAAATATTATTCTCGACCTGTTTTATATGTGTGCACAGTACTTTTACTGGCTGCAAATATTTTCAATATAGGTGCAGACCTCGGTGCGATGTCTGAAGCTCTCCGCTTAATTATCCCGACACTACCCTTCGGTGCGATTGTTGTATTTTTTGGGATGCTCTGTTTACTCCTTCAGATTTTCACAGACTATAAGCAGTATGCAAAATATCTGAAATACCTAGCGTTGGTTTTGTTTGCGTATGTAGTCTCAGCTTTTTTCGTAACTATAAATTGGTATGAAGTGGCCTGGTTTACATTTGTACCACAAATCACCCCGAGCTCTTTGATGAATAAAGAAACTATTACCATTATTTGTGCCATTCTTGGTACAACCATTTCTCCGTATCTTTTCTTTTGGCAAACATCGCAAGAAGTTGAAGAAAAGATTCTTAAAGAAAAAGAAGTTCAGTCGATGACTGTTTCTGCTGAGAATGGTGACATCAAAGTAAAGACTGTTGAGGTAGAGGTTGATACTATAAAACTTGATCAAATGGATCTGGGTGCATCAACGGCTCTTAAAGCCCCAGAGAATGAGATGCGAAATATGCGCATTGATGTGTGGAGCGGAATGTTTATCTCTAATCTCGTGATGTTCTTCATCATTGCCGTATGCTCGGCAACTCTTCACGCTTCAGGTATCACAGATATAAAGACTGCTGCAGATGCTGCGTATGCCCTTCGACCAATCGCAGGCGACTTTGCATTCATTCTTTTTGCCGTCGGTATTATTGGAACAGGTATGCTTGCTATTCCTGTCCTCGCAGGGTCATCCGCTTACGCGGTATCAGAAAGTTTTGGTTGGAAGTTTGGTCTTTATAGAAAACTTAAAGAAGCATATGCTTTTTATGGAATTATTGCACTTTCAACAGTTGTTGGAATCATCCTTAATTTCATAGGATTAGATCCTATACGAGCCCTTATCTATTCAGCTGTTGGAAATGGAATCGTTGCCCCTGTCATACTTTTCCTCATTATTTCTTTGAGTAGCCGAACGGATATTATGGGGGAACATAAAAATGGTCCTTTAGGGAAAATGATAGGTTGGATTACTTTTGCTTTAATGAGTCTTGCCGTTTTTGGAGTGTTATTTTTATAATTTTTGTAAAATGGCCGAAGTGTGGTAGTTTGAGTCATATAACCCTTTTTTTGACGCTATGACTAAAAGTAAAACATTTTGGAACAAGGAATACGCAGATCCGAAACACCTCACTATGTCAGAGGAGGTTGCGGGTGATTTGGTAACATTTGAAAAATGGGCTGTTCGAAATGCGGAGTGGTTTCCTTTTCCTGAAAAAGGCTTTGTACTTGATGTTGGTTGTGGAAACGGACGGAACATTATTCAGCTTTGTGGTGAATACTATATGAATGGACTCGGGGTGGATATTTCAGGTGTAGCTATAGAACAAGCTCGAAAAACTACCGAAGCGATAGCAAAAGACCGGACTGACGAGGAGGGTAATCTAGTAGAAGGAAAAAAATTGAATATTGATTTTAAAACTCAATCAGCAGCTGAACCTTTTTTGCTTGAAGACCAGTCAGTTGATGTGGTACTCGATATGATGACAACGCATTATTTGCGAAAAGCAGAGCGAGAGGTTTACGTGAAAGAAATTGCTCGTGTTATGAAGCCGTATGGTTGGATGTTTTTTAAAACATTTTTGAGCGAAGGTGATTTACATGTAAAACGATTGATTCAAGAACATCCAGATAGAGGTGAGGTGATCAGTGATGAGAATGGTCACAATATTGGCCATGTTCCTGCGGAGGAAAATTCATACATTCATCCAAAGATTGGCGTGTATGAGCATGTATTTGATGAAATGGAAATTCATGAACTTTTTGCGCCGTATTTTAAAATTTTCAAAATGATAAAATCGTACAAGCATATCAAGGACGGAAAGGCGTATAAGCGACGGACAGTGTCTGTGTATATGGAGAGGAAACGTGAGTAATGAAATATTTTAGTATATGAGACACTGATATTTTCTTGCTAGAAAATTCCTTGTGATCATACTGGTCGCACTCGCAAGTCTTCTCCTGTTCTATATCTTTTTGACACCAAGCTCACTCAAAAACTGCTCAAGTTCTTCACCCTTAATTTTTCGTAAGTTATTTTCTGAGAGATGGCCGAGTTCGATATTCATAATTCGCACACGTTTTAGATCTCGCACTTCACCTCCACATGCTTCTGTCATTCGTCGGATTTGGCGATTCTTTCCTTCGGTAAGGGTAATGCTGAATTTTCTATCGCCTAAAATATGCACAATACATCGTGCGGTTTTATAAGATTCACCATCTTTATCTTTAATAGTCACACCGCGCTCCATTTGCATCTGAAAATTCATCGAAAGTCGATTTACGGTTTCAACAACATATTGCTTCTCGTGATGTTCGTCTGGATTTAAAAGTTTTGAAGTGATTCGTCCATCATTTGTAAGGATAATGAGACCATGTGAATCTTTGTCCAGTCGGCCGATAGGGAAAAGTCGCTGACCATGAAGTTGACCTTTCATAAGTGGCTTGATGCAAGATTCAATGTCTTTCTCATCGCCTTGAGGTGAATGGGTTACCACTCCGATTGGCTTGTAATATGCGTAATACAGAAGTGTTTTATCAGAAACGCTCTTTTTTACTTCGATTACATCAGTTTCAGAAACCATATCACCGAGTACCGCTTTGCGACCATTGATAAAAACTCTACCAGCTGTGATGAGCTCATCGGCACCTCGTCGTGAAGCGTATTGTTCCTGTGCCAGATATTTATTAATTCGCATCGGTCCACTTTTTGCCGCGGGATCTTGTTTCTTGGGTGTGGAATTTTTAGGTGTAGCCATTTGAGGGCAGTGTAGCAAAATTCACGCGAAAGCGCGAGGAGTAAGTGTCTGTATAAAACTTCGCGCAGGAAGTGCAAAAAAAATGAGCAAAAAAATAAAATAATATAAAGCCGTGCTAAAATGTATGCGTATGAAACAGCAAAGACTCGATGGTTTGGCTGATGGGATCTTTTCAATCGTAATGACGCTTCTGGTCATTGAGCTTAAAGTTCCAATTTTTAAATCTGGTCATCCAACGGATGATATGCTCATTAGTTCACTTTGGAGTAGCCTGAATATTTTCCTTAGTCTTATTTTAAGCTTTGCTCTTCTCTTTACGTATTGGCGAGCGCACCACTTCATCTCTTCTGTATATGCTAAAAATTTAACTGCTGGTCTTGCGAATATTAACGCACTATTCTTTTTCTTCATTACTCTCGTACCATTTGCAGCACATTTTCTTGGTGAATATGCATATTCACAAATCGCGGTAGTTCTCTACGGTGTGGTTGTGATTGCTATTGGTTTAACTCTATTCTATATGCGCCTTTATATAGAAGAAAATCCAGAAATCGAAACTTCGGTAATTACAAAAGCTGATCGTCGAAGTGGATATATTCGTATTTTGTTCCCTGTTTTTTCTGCAACAGTTGCTATTATCCTGAGTCTGTGGAGCACAACCGTATCTTTGATTTTGTTTACAGCGGCAATTTTGTTTAATGTGCTGCCGGCAAGTTCTAATATTATCCATCACTGGTTGGACATGATCTTTAGTGATGATATGGATTTAGTTGAGGGGAACTATACAAATCCAATGAATAATTTAATGCAGAATGAAGAGTTCATTTGTGTACCAAAGAGTGCAGTATTTGACCATCATCGATTTAAAGAGGCTGATGGGAAGGCACGTCTCATGCTTCTGGCCGAAGATCAGGGCGTTGCTGATACAGGTGATGTACGAACTATGCCAAAGAAAAGAGGAAAAGGTAACAAGATGCGAGGTTTAAAATCTGGCAATTCTAAAATGCAAACTGGTGCTAGTCCCGCTATAACTATTTCAAAAGTAAGCACTAAAAATCGTCAAAAAATAGAAAAAGAAATCGAGAAGGATATCGTGGAAGGGAAGGTTGAGGATGTGATAATAAAGAAGGAATAAATTTGTATTGTATAGATTAGGTTCTATGCATTGAATATCTAAAGAAAATATATTAGTATCTTTTGGTTCGTCAAAACAGAAGCCGATGTAGCTCAGTTGGTAGAGCGGTCCCATGGTAAGGGGCAGGCCGCCGGTTCGATCCCGGCCATTGGCTCCAGGATTTAAATTTAAAGTTATGAAAATAAAAACAGTTCACGTTAATGATAAGATGCAAAAAAAGTATCAATACTCTTTGACTGAACCAATTGGTAAAAATTTTGATTCTAGATTCAGACCACAACTCACGCCAAAGGAGATGCTTGAACTTGGTGTATTTGGTGGAGTATATATGAGGGATTGTATAAAAGAATTTCCGAATGATTGGTTTGTTAAAGCAAGATTTCAAACTGAAGGCATATATAAGCGAAACCCTAAATTAAATTTCTTTGGAGTGAATGCAAGTCAGCCACTATCGGTATGGCGTCAAAAAGGTTGGATTCATGAGCAGGATCCTCGAGGTTGGTTTCAGTGGTACTGTCGTTACTATATGGGTCGACGGTCAGAAGATGATGAACGCCAAATCAAACGGTGGGTTGCTATGCGTAGACATGCGGGACAAGTTATCAATTCGTGTCGTCCGGGAGATTTTTTTTGCCACAGAAAACAAAGACAAGCATTACTGCATTGGGCATACGATGGTCGCAAGTTGTAGTTTTACACAGCTTGTTGGCAACTTTTGAACAAAAATTTATTTTCCATATATAATAGTATGTATCGTAAATGGCACGGTACCTGGCGGACGTGCCATTTATGCTGCCTGGATTTTTCAAATTCGATTTTTTGCAAAATCTTGTACTAAGAATTTGCAAATTAAAAACGGAACACCCTGTCACTAGGTGCTCCGCGAGCGGAGATTTGGCTACTCTGTATGGGTTCAGAGCAGACAATTATTCCGCAAACATTTTGGCGTGTAAGACTTCGTCGTTCCTGATCTGTTCGAGGATTCTGTCTCGACGTTGTTGATCCTTTCCAAGCAGATGGGATGCTTCGTCAAAGATGGATCTTGTGTCGAGACTTTCGATCAGGCCAACAGCGTAGAATACCTCTAGCTGTTCCCTGAGTCGCTTGCGGACAGGTGGTATTTCCATGTTTTCTCCATGGTCTGGCTGCTCTTGTTTGACCAGTACCCATTGTGCCTTGAAGAGCAATGTATCTCTGCAGTATTCTTTGAGTTTTGCCAGACCTAGGCACTCTCGGAGGAAATCCTCGTCTGGCCCATCACCTCCAGTGTTTACACGATGATGGCCTTCGAAGAATCTCAGCACGCATGCAATCGTGTGGAGCCCTTTGGCCAGTTCGCAAGTTTTTTCTCCCATGGTCAGTCTGATCAAAGTCTTCCTTTTGTCTTCGTTTGCGGCACTTGTCAGGCTTGCGGCAATGATTGCGCTGAGGATGATGATTCCGATGTCAATGCAGTATTGCTGGATCAATGGATTTGAAAATCCGAAAGCACACAGATGTAATGAGAACATCACAATCACGTAGATCACAATGGTGGACCCGATGTTTTTTAAGATGTTTAGGTTCGCTTGTGAGAAAATTGGCCAATCTGCGCCGAGTATGTTGATTGACTGACTCAGTGTGAGATGTGGCCGCCTACAGTCTTCGAGACTGGCGGGTGATTTCCCGTAGTTTTGTACTTTCACTTTCAGGATCCTCTCCTCGTAGGAAGTTATGAGTGATGATAAGGCCTTGCCAGCCTTATCTCTGTACCCATCATCAGACTTGTTGATTTGCCGAAGTCGACTGGCCAGATAATCAGCCATAGATTGACGGCGTCTCATTTCGGAAGTGTAATAGTAGCCGGTTTCATTTGCATTATTCATCTTTCAAATTCGTCTAAGTTTCCAGAGGGTTTCAAGCCCATCTCATGTCACGTTTCAAGCGGACACACGACTTTTTCTAGATGGTTGTCGACGATTACAATCCGATCGCATATTACAACGAAAATATTGATATGTAAATGTGTCGCCAAAAATCAGGCACATGCGAATCTGCCTCGCCACAACCCTTAATAATTGTTACTATATTTTCAAATGACCGGCTCAAATAACGAACACGCTGTGGCGACACGAGACATGGCGGACAACACAACGCAAGACGCGGCACAACTAGTAAATCCACGCCAACCACGTATCGACGAAATCGAGCAAGCTATGATGGCTCCGGATTTCTGGGCTGACAAAGATAAGGCGCAAGCTTTGATTCGTGAATTACAGGAACTTAAAGCGCTTGCGGAAGCTGGTCCTGGAGCGGGTCCGTATGACACTGGTGGTGCAATTATTACTATTTTCTCTGGTGCTGGAGGAGACGATGCGGAAGATTTTTCACATATGCTTTTTGAAATGTATTCGAAGTACATTGCTAAGCGTGGCTGGTCTGCATATATAGTGCATGAAAATCAAAATGATCATGGTGGGTTTAGAAATGTAACATTCGAAGTTTCCGGAAAAAATGTCTATGGAACTTTGAAGCGCGAATCAGGTGTGCATCGGTTGGTGCGTGTTTCACCGTTTAATGCAAAAGGTCAGCGACACACTTCATTTTCAATGGTTGAAGTGATTCCAAAATTTGAAAAAAATACTGGGCCGAGTGATATGGAAATTAAAGAAGAAGATTTGGAAATTACATTTGCGCGAGCGGGAGGCCCTGGTGGACAGAATGTAAACAAACGAGAAACGGCTGTGCGTATTGTGCATAAGCCAACAAAACTTTCGGCACATGTGACAAGTGAACGTTCACAAGCTCAGAACAAAGAAAAGGCGATCGAAATTCTTCGTGGAAAATTGTATACGCGACTCGAAGAAGAACGAGTGGCGAAAGAAAAAGGAATGTACATCAGTAAGACTACGGACATCGAATGGGGGAATCAGATTCGTTCATATGTGCAGCATCCATACAAAATGGTCAAAGATCATCGAACTGAGTACGAGACAAGTCAGGTTGATAAAGTGTTGGAGGGGGATCTGGATGGATTTATTGAAGCTGAGAAGGGTTTGTAACAGTTCATAGAACACTGAGTATGCTACAGGAGACTTGCAAGTGCGAGTAGCACGAGCACGAGGAATTTTTCAGCAGAAAAATATCCGTACTCCTGTAGATACGAAGTGTTCTATAAACTTTAAAGCAAGGCATGTGTTGTTATCGATCCGATCAGGTCTTATGAAGATGTAACCTAATAAATCACCAAAACCCTAGCCACATTCTAAAGGTTGTGATAATTTCGTTCATTTTGATATAATCAGAAGCATGCTTCACCTTGATAAAGTTTCAAAAAAATACAAAGACCATTCAATTGCCCTTGATGATGTAAATCTACTTATCAGACCTAAAGAGTTTGTTTCTATAGTAGGACACTCTGGTGCAGGTAAGACTACGCTTTTAAAAATGATTTTGGCAGAAGAGTCGCCGACAGATGGTCATGTGTATTATGAAGACATCAATATATCTTCTCTCAAAAAACGACAGATGAATGACTATCGACGACGAATCGGTACAGTCTTCCAAGACTTCCGACTCTTGTCCGATAAAACTGCATATGAAAATGTGGCATTTGCCATGGAAGCTGCAGGACGAACTGATGAGGAGATCGCCTCTGATGTTCCACATGTACTTGAACTTGTAGATCTTGGTAAAAAACTTCACAGCTTTCCACACCAACTTTCTGGAGGAGAAAAGCAACGAGTTGCTATTGCACGAGCTATTGTAAATCAGCCGGATGTGATCATTGCAGACGAACCAACTGGAAATCTTGATCCTGTAAATACATACGACATTATTCAAATTTTGAAAAAAATTAATGATCTTGGTACTACTATTATCCTCACAACGCATAACAACGGTATCGTCGAGCATCTTGGTAAACGAGTAATCACGATGCAGGGCGGAAAAGTAGTGCATGATACTCATCCACATGCGCATACTGCACCGTTACATAGTAAGGAAAAATCAAAGAAAGCGTAATTATAAATTAAAATAACTTCACATCACATGCTCTGGACAAAAATCAAAAGAACATTGCGCGCCGGTTTCGTCAGTTTTTGGAGAAATGGATATGTCTCGCTTGCATCTGTGCTCGTGATGACCGTGACACTTTCAGTTATTGCATCTATGGTTTTTATCGGGGCAATCTTTGATTCGACTCTTACGAGCATTAAGGACAAAGTTGATATCAATGTGTATTTTGTAAAAAATGCGGATGAAGATGATATATTGCTCCTTCAGAAAAATCTTACGAGCATGCCACAAGTTGCTGAGGTTGAATATATTACAGCCGATAAGGCGCTCGCCGATTTTCGTGAGCGACACCAGGATGATGAACTGACTCTTCAGGCATTGAACGAGCTTGGTGATAATCCTCTTGGTGCAAGTTTTAATGTGAAAGCAAAAGATCCGAGTCAGTACGAGGCGATTGTAAAATTCTTGAGTGATAAAAAAGACAGTAATCAAGTAGGTGATTCTATAATTGACCGTATTAATTATTCTCGAAACAAGGAAGCGATTGAGGCTTTGAATCGAATCATTTCTGCTTCAAATCGGCTCGGTACTATTATTGCGATCTTCTTTATGCTCGTTTCGATTTTGATTACATTCAATACGATTCGACTTGCTATCTACGTGTTCCGAGAGGAGATTTCTGTTATGCGACTTGTGGGTGCTAGTGAAATGTATATTCGAGGTCCATTTGTAACTGTAGGAATCATCTACGGTCTTGTTTCCGGAATTCTCACTTTAATTCTCTTTTATCCGATCACATATTGGATAGGTCCAATCACATCTGATATTGGTACCGGCCTTAATCTTTTTACCTTCTACCTCGGCAACTTCGGCTATTTGTTCTTGGTAATCGTGGGTTCAGCAATTGTCCTAGGGGCAATATCAAGCTTCTTGGCAGTTAGAAAGTATTTGAAGGTATAGGTAAATTATAAATAAAAACTGAATAAATTATAAAAATCCCAATATATCAATATGAAAATACTTATCGCAATTATTGTCATTATTATTCTCTCAGGTCTCGGATATAAATGGTTTGCTACATCATCAAAAGTTCCAGAAGGTATCGAACGAGCAGATGTCGAGGCTACAAATGCTACGGGTGTAGCAACATCAACTGATTCTAATGTTGGCGTAAGTGCAACTTCTTCAGGTGCAACAGTTGGTGCGGATCTCTCTATCACTATTGGTAACGCCACATATCAGGCGCAAGATTTTACATTCCAGTTCACAGGCTACGGTCCTGGTGGAAAGCAGGAAGTCGGAACTTTTAAAAAAATTTCAATTGGTGATATTAAAACTGATACGAATGGTAATCCAGTTTCAGGAAAGCTCATCATCAAAGCAGATACGGTTTCTACTGGCAAAGCTGGTCTCGACAAGCACCTTTGTGCTGAAGATTTCTTCAATTGTGCAAAATATCCAAATATCACATTCACATATAAAAACATCGCATGGAATTCAAGCACAGAGGCAACTGTTACAGGTCTTCTAGATTTCAATGGTGTACAAAAAGACGTGAGCTTCAAAGTCACTCGATCAGGCCTTAGTGCGAGCGCAGATTTCCTCCTTGATACAACTCCGTTTAACATTAAGTACACTGGCGTGAATAAGGAGGTGAGGATTAAGTTCGCTTTCAAAGTAGCAATTCGGTAAAAGTGAAATAAGGCTAAAACCGCTGATATGTGTCAAGTCTTACGGATTTCCGCAAATGGGATTAAAATGTATTAACATGAAATCTCACAAATATATATTCGTCATCGGTGGGGTAATGTCGGGGGTAGGAAAAGGTATTACCACTTCATCGATTGGAACGATTCTCCAAGCCAAAGGTTACAAGGTAAACATTGCAAAAGCTGATCCGTATCTCAACGTAGATGCGGGAACAATGAACCCCACTGAACACGGTGAGGTTTTTGTTTTGAATAGTGGACTTGAGACTGATCAGGACATGGGAAACTACGAACGATTTTTGAATCGTGATTTGGCAAACTCTGACTATATGACGAGTGGTATGGTGTACAAGGATGTAATCGAAAAAGAGCGAGCGCTCAAGTATCGAGGTAAGTGTGTTGAAGCGGTGCCTCATATCCGTGATGAAATTATCAATAAAATCACGCAATCGGGTGTTGAAAATAAATCTGATGTGACAATTGTTGAAATCGGTGGAACAGTTGGTGATTATCAAAACACTATGTTCTACGAAGCGGCGCGTGTGTTTAAGCTTCGCAATCCGAAAGACGTAGCATCTGTACTCGTATCATATCTTCCTGTGCCACCAAAACTCGGCGAAATGAAATCAAAGCCGACACAAAATGCTATGCATCAATTGCAATCATACGGTATTCAGGCGGATTTTATTATTGCGCGAAGCGAGGTGAGTATCGACCATAAGCGAAAAGAGAAGCTTGCGATTTCATGCAATGTCCCTGCGGAAAATATTATCGCTGCGCCAGATATCGATAGTATCTATGATGTACCTTTGAACTTTGAGCGTGATAAGTTTGGCGACATGATCGAAAAAACTCTGAACTTGAAACGCAAAGAAATTGAGCTTTCACCATGGAGAAATTTTGTGCAAAAAACTCGTAAAGCGCGAAGCGAGGGTAAGCATGTTCACATCGCAGTAGTGGGGAAATATTTTGATACGGGAGATTTCGTACTTTCAGATGCTTATGTTTCTGTGATTGAAGCATTGAAGTTTTCTTCATATGCACTTGGTGTGAAGCCTGTCCTCCACTGGATGAGTTCGAAGCAATTTGAAAGCGATGAAAATGGCAAGATTTTGCCTCCGGCTGAAATTCAGAAGCGATTGAAAACGACATTTGATGGTGGATATGTAAGCGAAGATGGTGAGAAGGTGAAGATCGATGGTATTCTTGTGCCTGGTGGATTTGGCGAAACTGGTATTGAAGGAAAAATCGCTGTTATCAAATATGCGCGTGAAAACAAAATTCCGTATTTTGGAATTTGTTACGGTATGCAGCTTATGGTCATCGAATACGCTCGAAATGTAGCAGGTTTTTCTGGTGCAAATACCGCTGAAATTAATCCAAATGCAAAACATCTCGTGATCAACATCATGGAACAACAAAAGAAACTTCTCGAGGAGGGGCGATATGGTGCATCGATGCGACTTGGTGGTTATCCGTGTATTCTAAATCCAAAAACTATTGCAGGTGCTGCGTATACGAAAGCAGGTTGGGCGATAAAGGCTGATGATAAAAAGACGAGTGGGAATTTGTCTAATCGAAAAGTAAAAGATGGTCTTAAATTTGAAATTGCAAAAAGTGCATCATATATCATCGAGCGACATCGTCATCGATATGAAGTGAATCCAGAATACGTAAGTCCACTCACTGATGCTGGTCTAGTATTTTCAGGAACTTCACCGGACGGTAATCTTATGGAAATCGCAGAGCTGCCTGTCGATACGCATCCATTTTTCCTTGGTGTGCAATTTCATCCAGAATTCTTGGCGCGACCTCTTGATCCACATCCTGTGTTCACTGCGTTTGTTGAAGCGTGTGAGAAGGTAGGGAGGTAAAGTAAATTGACACTCTGCCACTAAATCGGTACTCTTTTGCCATGTCTAAGTAGGCAGTCACACAGGTGCATAGTAAGCCTTTGTGAATTGAACATCAACAATTAGCTTTTGAAAGGAAATTTCAATGAGTGATTTAAATCGGAGCGCTGCGGCGCCAGAGTATGAAAAGGTGGTCTATCCTGAACCATGCAAAGAAGGGACACCTTCAAAGAAAAAACTGTGGGCAAGGCTTCACGAAATGGCTAGGACTTTTGCTCAATGTGCTAGCTCGGCTGCCATGGGTCATGCTACTCGGTTGATCGAGTTTGGGCTTTTGGTGAACGGTGATCTCTTTGAGAAACACTTTCTCCCGCAGGGTATTTCTGTTGTTTGTATGGGAAAGTTCGTTGGACTTGGAGAGTCTGGTCTTGCCTTTGAACATTCCTTTAAGCTTCCTTTGAGTCTTTGGCGGAGAAAGGATTCGATGGAATGGTTCGTGGGTTCGGTAAATGCTCTCCACAAGGATACGCGATCACTCTTCACTGTCTCGATGCCTGGAAAAGGCAGAACGCAAACAGAGTTGTTTACGGTCGAGTTCAGTTATGAGAAAAAGCGTGGTCGGTACGAACGTATACCTGGAGTAGGGGCATACAAACACGAAGGATCATCAATGGCAGAAGTAGTGGCGCAATTCAGCACACGTGTCATCAGTCCTGCAGATTGGATTTACTATCGTGTGGATGGTCGTGTTTTCTAAACAGATCATTAGTGTGTTTTTTAAGACCGCTTCTCGTGACAGGGGGCGGTTTTTTTATTTTTACAATTTTTCTGGCGAGGTTTTTGATGCAGGATTTTGCTAGATTTTGGCGATTGATTTTCGGTGCCTAAAATGCTAATCTAATCCCACATTGGGAGATCGTCTAATGGTAGGACTAACGGTTCTGGTCCGTTCAATCTAGGTTCGAGTCCTAGTCTCCCAGCACTTGACTTTTTACTTATATATGTGGCATTGTATCGCTGCATTGCACTTTGATTTTTGCTTTTCGCCTCAGCATGGAGGGTCTTTTAACGAAGACTTTGCATGCTGTGGCGAACGTTAGTACCCACACACCAAACTCAAAAAAGAAAGGATAATCTGACCATGGAAGCCATGCTTAGAACCGCTTTGAGGGGCATCCTCGGACCGGTAAAGAACATCCTCGACCAATTGGCCGGGGAAAAAGGAGAACAGTGGATTGAAATTCTGGGACTCATGTCACGCATGACCCCCGAAAGAATCCTGAAGGTCCTGTCAACGAAGGTGAGCGACATTTACTGGAAGAGAATCGTCGTCGGCGGCAAGACCAGGAAGGAATTGTTTTCGATGAGTGGCCTCGATACGGACGTCGAGGATGGTTCAAACAGCGATTCATACCTCCCGTAAGGCTCCTGAAATCATCATTCAAGTCAGCGGGAGGGCTATCGAAGAAGCTGGCAATGACCCAGATGAAGTCGTCAGTCGCCTCAGGGAATACGATGAACTCGACGTGCTTGACCGAGTCCTTCTCGACAAAAGCATGGGACGGGGTCTCGGCATGAATGCTGAAGCTCTTCGTCCGTTTGCTCAGGCTATCAAGAAAGCCTTTCCAAGCGTTGGCCTGGTGGTGGCGGGAGGACTGGGACCCGACACCCTCCACCTGATGGAGCCACTTCTGGGGGAATTCCCAAACATCTCCATCGATGCTCAAGGGAAGCTTCGACCGAGTGGTAACAGCCTCGATCCTATTGACTGGGATCTCGCTGAGCGCTACTTGGTGAATGCACTGAAGCTTCTTCTGAAGTGAAATTCGCACATGTGACCATGTGAGCCTAAAAGCTCCTTGCATTCGGTACTGCGAATCCGAAATCCTGTCTTATGGGCAACCATAGGCAGGATTTTTAAATTTCTCATCATATTGCTACTATATGGTTGATGCACCCGCTCCGCCGAAACATTCTTAGAAAACTCTCTTCTGTAAAATCCGCTCGTTTTTCTGATCTCAAAGATAAAGGGATTGAAAATAATCTCTTTACATATCATATGAAAATGCTATCGAAAGATGGATATATTCTGCATAAAGGTACGCAATATTCTCTCACTCCAAAAGGTAAACATCTTGTCGATCGAATGTCATCGACGAATTTCATAGAGCGTATTCAGCCGAAGATTATCACCATCACGGTTCTTAAAAAAGGAAGTAACAAAAATCCACAGTATCTTTTATGCCAAAGAAAGAAGCAGCCATTTTTTGATCAGATAGGTTTTCCAAACGGAAAAATACATCTTGATGAGCGAATATGTGAAGCAGCACTTCGTGAACTTCAGGAAAAGACTGGACTTCAGGCTAAGCTTAGATATCGAGGTCATTTATATGTAACTATTCATAATGAAACAGAACTCGTAAGTAGTATGTTATGCCATGTATTTACTGGAACACAAATTACTGGAAAATTATTTAATGAAAATAAAGAAAACAAATTTTCAGATAGTTCTTGTTTCTGGGGAAGAATAGAAGATGTGTCACGCAATGCACTTATTCCAGGTACTATTCAAATTGAACGTTTAGTACAGAAGAAACAAAAAGGATTATTTTTTGAAGAGTATTTTTTAAATACGAGTGACTAACTGTATAGATATACATATAAGTCAAATTGATTTGTCTAGATTGATATATGTTTTGATTCAATAATATATACGGAGGTAAGAGGGAATTAGACCTTTCACATTCACTAAAACAATATATCTAAATATATTCATATGGGTACATATACACTCAAAAGACATGTGGTTACTGGTGGTCCAGGAATAGGAAAGACAACTGTGCTTGGACTTCTTAAGGGACTAGGTTATTCCGTGGTTCCTGAGGCAGCACGACAAATCATCGAAGTTGAGCTCGGGTCAGGTGGGAATGCCTTACCTTGGAAAAACAATCAACATTTTCAGGAAAAAGTGTTTGACTTTCAAGTGCGAGCGGAAGATGTATTTATGGATGGGCACGTATTTCATGATCGCGGAATTGTTGATGGTCATGGTTATGCGATGCATTTCGGGATTCAAGTTCCAGAAGGTATTGTGAAGCATGGAAGGGGAAGGTATGACAAAGTCTTTCTTCTTGATCCGTTGCCAGTCTATATTAATGATACTGAACGACGTGAAAATCAAGAGGAGGCAAAGAGAATCCATCAAGCTATCGTTGATGCATATGTCCACTATGGATACGAGCTTATCTATGTGCCAGATCTTGGATCGCCTGAGGCACGTGTAAAGTTCATCCTCGATCGAATATAATGTCGAGCATCAATTAGTCTTATCGTGACTTGATTTGAACCGCCCTTTGTGACGAGCACAGGGCGGTTTATTGTAACCATGGTCTTGCTTGCTAATTAATCCTCAAATGAGATAATTAAATCTCCAGACAAATTCAAAGAAAATTTGGACCATTCAGTATCTGTCCGGACAAAAAACCGTCACATCTATGCAAATACAAGTAACCAGTCCGATTTTCTATTTTCTTATCATGACTGCGCTTATTGTTTTAGCGCATTACATCGCCAAGAGAAGTTCGTTTTATAAAGACTTAGTTACACCAAAACACGATACATTTGAACCAGAGCGGGAAGTAAATAAGAGCCTCAAAAATAGACATGAAATGCTTGATGGGCTCAGAGGTTTTCTTGCGCTTGGTGTGCTTTTCCAGCACGCTATGACAAACTATACATACTTCAATACAGGTATGTGGGCTATTACAGAAATAAAATTCTATAGATATGCGGGAGGTGAAGCGGTAATTCTGTTCTTTTTGATCACGAGCTTTTTGTATTGGTCAAAAGCTATTCACGAACGAGGTAAAATTTCGCTCAAAAAAATCTATACAAATCGTTTTCTTCGTCTGGCTCCGATGTACCTGTTCTCGGCGTTTTTGGTTACACTTTCTATCTTAGTCCAGACTAGGTTCAATATTTATTCTTGGCCAACTTTTCTAAAGGACCTTTTATCGTGGATGAGTTTAGGTTTGGTGACTACGACTTCTGTTGATTCAATCAGTGTTATACCTATTAATGCTGGTATCCACTGGACACTTCATTATGAATGGATTTTTTATCTCTTGTTACCATTTACGGCACTTATGCTTCGTGGCCGAACGTGGATTTTCCTTGCTATACCTACGGTCTTTCTCGCTTTTTCAGTTCGAGATTGGGGATATTGGGTGATTTTTATCTTTGGAATGATCATTGCGCATGTGGTACATAAGTGGCCAAAAATGGAATGGCTTCGGACCAATCGTCTTGCTGTCTGGATTCCAATCGTATCCATGATTGCAGTCTACATGTATCAAAATAAACCATATTCAGTTCCGCAATATGCTTTGAGCGCACTGATTCTTCTCTGTTTTATTTATGGAAATAGTTTGTTCGGGCTACTCAGTTCAAAAGCAGCACGATTTCTTGGTACGATTAGTTACAGTGTGTATTTGATGCACGGTATTATTTTATTCGCTACACTCAATCTCGCTCAAACAGTTATCCCGATTGCTGGTATGGGCCCTTGGCAATACTGGTCACTTATCTTGATAGCTGGGATTTTGACTGTACTTGCTTCAACTATTACATACAAATATATTGAGCATCCGTTTTTGATTAAGAAGAAAAAATAAAGGAAAATAGGGTACTCGGATTTTGATGTTGCACATTTTTGCGTACGTGTATTGGAACTTTTCCATCATGTGATACGCGCTTTACACCCTATTTTTCGGGGTATACACTTATACCATTATGAAACAAATTATCGTTTTATTGACTGTTTTAGCTGTCATTATAATAGGCGCTTTTGCACTCGGACAACAGTGGGAGAAAAATAAGGCAGGAGATTTGGGTGATAGAGTGGGCGAAAATACTGCCAGCACAACAAGTGGCTTGGGTATTTCAAACGGAGGTACATATAAGTATGTGTGTGACAATGCCTCTGAATTAGCCATGATTCCAGCACCAGATATTTCAAGTGTAACTTTGATTCCTGGAAAAGGCTCAGTATTTACTCAAGCTACAATTGTACGATCTCCAAATTCGGCACAAAAATTCGAAGGTGACGGAGTTGTACTGATTGGCGCAGGTGAAGAAATCTTACTTACGGTTGGTGGGAAAACATTGAGTTGTAATCCTTTTCCAAATGGATCAGAGGCTCCTTGGAATTGGGGCGACTCCGCTGAGGGTTCAGGTATTAAGCAAGACGTTGCTCTTGTTGTGAGTGAAAGCATTTTAGGAAAGTGGCAAAGCATTGATGATGTAAAGTTTGTACGTATTTTCAAAAATGAGGGAAAGGTAGATGATTTGTATGATGGTAAAATAGTAGCGAGTGGTACATTTAAAGCTGTAAACAAGATGGATGCTGTATATATTGAGATTAAGGAATCTGGCGCACAAGCAAATATGCTCAACTTCAAGCTGACAAAACTCACCCCAGAGGAAATCGAAATGATATACATGGATCGAGGGGGTGTGCTTAGATTCAAGGCGGTAAAATAAGTGGATAAGCATGCTATTATAATAAATAATGGCGCTTTAATCCGCGTACATATGTAAATATATGAAAAAACACAAAATTATATTTTGGATCACAACATCTATTATCTTTATTATGGAAGGTGTACTTGTTGCACTTACTTCACATACAGATATGTCAGTTCAGGGTATTACAAGTCTTGGTTATCCATTGTACTTTGTTCCAATGCTTGCAGTATTTAAAATCCTTGGATCAATTGCACTCATTGTTCCAAAGGTCTCATGGAGAATTAAAGAATGGGCGTATGCAGGCTTTGGAATTGATTTTATTTCAGCCTTTATAAGTATCTGGGTGGTGGCAGGCTTTGGTCCAATGCTCATTATGCCAGCAGCATTTATCGTAATCCTCGCGCTTTCATATAACTCATATTGGAAGCTGAAGACGGCCTAGACCTGAGTCGGGAGAGCAATCTCAAAAAAAGAAAATAGTATAAAAATTCTGGATCTGTCGATTCAGAATTTTGATTAAGATGCATGACCTTTCGCACTTTCTGGCACATGATCAGGATGTGAATTTGAAAGTGCGTTCTTGATATCGTCGATTGTGCCGCCAACTTTTTTCTTTGGATTAAATATATTCTTTGGATCAAAAATGTTTTTCACTTCTTTGAAAAGCGAAACGATATGCTCACCATACATCTGTGTGAGATATGGTGTTCGGATGATGCCGTCATTGTGTTCAGCTGTGATCGAACCTTTATATTCGTGAACAAGATCGTAAATCTCTTTTGAAAGATTGAGAATTACATCAGTTGAATAAGGTGAGGTGAGATCCATGAGGGGGATAATATGAAAATTTCCATCGCCTGCATGACCAGCCACTGTGTAGACGAGTTTGTATCTTTCGATGGCAGCCTGAACTTTTGGCAAAAACTCTGGCAAGCTCATTGGTGGGACTACAATGTCATCGATGAATGGTGCAGTTCGCTTACCCCTCACGTGTTTTCGAAGGAGATTGAAACTTTCGCGTCTGATTCTCCAGTATTTTTCAGCTTCTTTGCTGTCTCGTGCGATGCGGGTTTTGTAACCAAAGTGTGCGATAGCTTTCTGAATGGCGAGAAGTTTCTCACGAACTTCAGCCTCGGTAAATCCTGAGACTTCTACAATTACGGTGAGTTTTGGGATACCGCCAGTCAAAATCATTCCAGCTTCAGGTAAAAATCTGAGGCCTAGTTTTAATGTTTCTATTGGACCAAGGTATGTAATGAAATCAAAGAAAAAACGAACAGCTAATTTCATGCTGTAATCATCATATGATTCGAGACTGTCCGGTTTAAATGGTACGATCTCTGCTACCAATTTTCCGAGATTCTGAAGATTAGGGAGAAATACGGCGAGAACGTTTGAATATTTTGCAACAGGTACAAGTCTAAATTTGATTCTCGTTACAATACCAAGTGTTCCTTGTGAGCCGACAATCAATTTACATAAATCAAATTTTTTAGTCGATTCATCCCAAACATTCCAGAGATAATAACCAGCAGAATTTTTAGAAACCTGTGGTTTTGCTGCTATGATCGCCGTTTTATTGTCTTGAATCAATTTCCAAATCTTTTCGTATATACTTCCTTCAAAACCGCCAGCAGTGATTTTGGCTTGGAGTTCCTGCTCAGTGAACGCTCGAATGGTGTATGTATTTCCATCTTCAAAAACCACATCGAGTTCTTCGGCGTAATTTTCAACTTTTCCATACTTGAGTGTCTTTTCTCCGCCTGAGTTATTCGCCACCATTCCACCGACGGCGCAAATCTCTTTTGAGGCTGTAAAAGCTGGCATCAGTCGGTCAATCTTCAAGGTTTCTTTTTCAAAATCTCGATAATAACATCCTGGCTCTACAACTGCATACTCTGAAGAAACTTCGATAACCTTGTTCATATATCGAGTGAAATCAAGGATGATCGACGTATTCAATGATCCACCAGACATACATGTACCAGCAGATCGGGCGGTGATTGAAATGTTTACACTTGGATCATTGTCTTTTTTTGTGCTAACCCATTTTACAATCTCTTGAACATCGGCAGTATCTTTCGGAAAGAGAACGAGCTCTGGTCTCACTTCGAACAAACTAGCATCATGCGAATAGGTTTTTAAGGTTGTTTCATCGAACTGTATATCACCTTTAAAAAAAGCTTTGATTTCTGAAATATTGATCATGTGTCTATTTTAGCACACTAGATTTTCGCTATTCACAGCTGTGATTGCGGCAGTCAGGTAGCTACTTAGTGGCTTTCTCGGTCAGATTCACAGATACACTTTTTGGCTCGATTGTTACAACATTTACAAAAGCTGGAGTGTTTATGTTTTGTGGAGTGATTTCAACTCGCTGATATCCAGCAGTGAAATTTTTCGCATCAATACGTGCCTCAATCTGAGTAGGGTCAATTCGATTGATGTCTCGATTACTTCCTTCAACTGTAATTTTTATTTCACGTACGTTTGAATCACTGTTTATTTCAAGTGCAGAAGGGATGAGTTGGAATGATAGGGGTACAATATAATCCTTGCGGACAATACCTGTTTGCATAAAGAGTGCAAGCCATACAATAACTGTGACGATAATGGCGATACTTTTTTCTTTTACATTTTGTAAAAAGAAATATTTCCAAAAGTTTGTTTTCTCGTCTTCAACTTCACCACTTAAAACTCGAAGTAAATCTCGAAGAGCTTCTTCATCTTTTACAATACGTGATTTTCCATCGCGAAAGACACTGATAGTGCCTCGCTCTTCAGAGACGGTAAGCGCTACTGCATCTGTATCTTCGGTAATACCAGCAGAAGCCCGATGACGTGTACCAACTTTTCGGTAATCAGAATATTCACGAGCTAGAGGGAGGTGTACACCAAACTGTTTGATTGAGTCATTTTCGATAATGATCGCACCATCATGTCCTGCAGAACTTGTATCAAAAATACTAAGAATAATCTCTTTTGTAATATCTCCGCCAAGTCGTTGGCCGCCCTCTATCATCTCATCGAGTTCTTGTTTACCGGTGAAAACCAAAATACCACCAATCCGTTTTTCGGACATGTAAAGAAGCGCTTCTGCAATTTCGCCTGAAGTACCTTTGCTCATCATTGTTTTGTTACTGAATGAAAAGATATTGCTTTGACTTGTTGCGATCCATTTGAAAAAACGCCGAATATCTCGTTGGAATACAATAGCGATAATGATAAATGCGAGTGTGGAAAGTGGTTGGAGTATGGTGCGCGTCAGGCTTAGGTCAAAATTTTCTGAAAGAATGCTGAATAAAAAGAAAAAAATGAAAATACCGACTAGAAAATATGACTTTGTTTGCTTAATGAAGAGAAGTACAACGTAGAGAGCGATAGATACGATCAGAATATCGAAAATTTCCTGAACAGAAATATTTTTTAGGGCATATAAAAGTGTCTCGAATGATTGAGGTACGGTAGCAAGGAGAGATGAAGTATCCATATTTCAAATGATATACTGTATGTATGTCAAAGGCAATATTTGGTGGTGGATGTTTTTGGTGCACGGAAGCGATTTTTAAAATGCTTCGCGGGGTCACTAAAGTTTTACCTGGATATTCTGGTGGTACTACTGAAAATCCTACATATGAGCAGGTTTGCACTGGAGAAACAGGTCATGCTGAAGTCATATATATAGAATATGATCCGACACAGGTTACCTATCGGACCTTGCTGATTATCTTTTTTGCAAGCCATGATCCGACAACTCTGAACCGGCAAGGACATGATGTTGGGACTCAGTATCGATCCGTGATTTTTTATACAGACGAAGAGCAAAAAGCCGCAGCAGCTCAGATAATTAGTGAAATAAATGGTTCGAGTGGAGGTGGCGATCCGGTAGTGACAGAACTTGTGCCTTTTGAAAAATTCTACGAAGCAGAAAATTATCATCAAGATTATTTTGCTCGAAATCCGGGCAATGGATACTGTCAGGTCGTTATCAATCCAAAGCTGGCTAAAATTCAGAAAGAATTCTCAGAACTTCTAAAAAACGATTTTCATGATAGTGTTTCAGATACTAAATAATATGCAACATGCATTAAATAATATAAATATGTCAAAAGATATACTTAAAGATATGCCAAAAAATGAAGAGGAGTGGAAGAAGAAACTAACGGATGAACAATATAAAGTCCTTCGCGAGAAAGGAACTGAAGCGCCGTTTTCAGGAAAGTTGAAAGAAGCGACTGAGGGTGTCTATCGTTGCGCTGCTTGTGATAATCCACTTTACAAAGCTGATGCAAAATTTGATTCAGGAACTGGCTGGCCAAGTTTTGATCAGGCTATTCCTGGAAGTGTAAAAGAAATTGTCGATGAATCACACAATATGATTCGAACTGAGGTTGTGTGTGCTGTTTGTGGATCCCATCTTGGACATGTTTTTAATGATGGGCCAACAAATACGGGGAAGCGATATTGTATGAATTCCGTGTGTCTTTCTTAGAGTGTTTGAGTGAATTTAGCTAAAATCGCAAACAACTTGAAATGTGGCGTGAATATTGTCAAACCCTTGAAATCGTAGCCTAATAGGTGTACTATGCAGGCGTCATGAAATCTTCATCAAAATTCGCTCAAAAAATCCTTAAAACAACTAAAATAGTCACTCTAGGGGCTGTATTCGCCTTGTTTTTCAGTCTACACGTACCACAAGCTCTCGCTATGGTACCAAGCCTCTCTGTTTCGTCTTCGGGCGTAAACCAGATCATGATAACGGTAAATGGTGATCAGAATCAAACCGTGAATCTTTATTATTATCCACTTGGAACCTCAGGATCTATCATTTCCGTTGGATCAATCGGTAGTACAAATAGCAGTGGGTATTTTTCAAATACTATTAATTCAACATCTTACAATGTGCCAGCTGGCGCAAATGTATATGTCGTAGTGAATGGTCAACAGAGCTCAAATGCGGTATGGCCTTCAGTATCTGGTGGCAATATCTATTTGAGTCAAAGCAGCATCTCGATGAATCAAGGACAAACTGCTCAGGTTAGTATTTCTGGTGGACAAGGAAATAATTATTATGTTGCTTCAAATTCAAATTCTAATGTTGTAACAATTTCTATTTCTGGAAATATAATAAATCTAAATGCGATCAATACTGGCTATACAGTAGTTAGCATTTGTTCACTTGGTACGTATACAGGTTGCACATCGTTGAATGTTACAGTGAACAATTCGTGGGGTGGTTCATCTACAAATCTTTCTCTCAGTCAGAATAGTGTTTCTGTTGCACCAGGTCAGACACAAAGTGTGTACATCTATGAAAATGCATACGGATACAACAATGGCTACTACAATAATGGTTATTACAATAGCAATTACTACGGCCAGAATCAGTATTATATTTCAAATAATCCAGGGACACAGTATTTTTCAGCAAGCATTTCTGGAAATGTTGTAACTGTCTATGGAACAAATCCAGGTTCAGCCACTATAAATATCTGTTCACTTAATTCAGGTTCAAATTGTGTAAGTCTTTATGTAACAGTTTCAGGCTCGTACTATAACGGAAATTATTACAATAATTATAACGGCTATAACGGCTACACAGGTTATTATGGAAATAATGGATACTACTACTATTCAAGCGGCTATCCATATAACAATTACACATACCCAACTACTACTTATACATATCCGGTAACTACATATTCATCGGGTTCAACCTATGGAAGTGGAAGCGCCTATGGTAGCTCAGTGTCCGGTGTATTTCTTTCACAGCTCCCAAATACCGGAATCAGCTTCGGTTTCAAGATGACGCTCTTTGCAATAGGTCTTGCCCTTTGGAGTATTTTTGCGGCATACATGATTGCCCGACGAAAGACGTTTGATGTCGTAGCAGCTGGTGCTCTAAAGAGTAAAGCAGGTAACGGTACATCGACTATTGCTGATAAAATCAATGCATTTAAGATGCAGAACTTGAAGAATAAAGGGCTCTAATATTTTAATTGAATTGCACCAGCATATTTACGTATTACTGCCTGCCACATATCCAGTAGTCCAACACAATTGCAAACTGTAACCGCCTGATGGTCGGTCTACATGAAGCATGTCTCCAACTAAAAAGAGATTGGTACAAATCTTCGATCTCATAGTTGTGGTGTCTATTTCTGTGAGTGTGACACCACCAGAAGTCACAATTGCTTTGTCAGTTCCAAGGAGTCCTTTTACTCGGATTCGAAAATCTTTCATCGTCTGAACAAGAAGTTTTCGGTTTTCTCGCGTGATGTTATGTGCCGGTGTATCACCGTTTACACCCGATCGATAAATGATTATTTTAATGAGTGCTGTGGGCAGATTTTGATCAATTAATCCTAAACAATTCTTCAATTTTTTATTGAGTTCAGTTCGAAAAAGTTCATTGAGTTTTTTATCGAGTGTGCCGAGATCAAAAGTTGGTGTGAGATCGAGCGAAACATCTACATCACCACATTCGAGAAGTTCGCCGATTGTTTTACTGAGGTTTAAAATACCAGGACCACTAAGACCTATATGGGTAAAGAGAACTTTGCCTTTGATCGGCTTGCTGCTTTTTGGACCACTTTTTGTACCGATCGAATTGCCATTCTGTGTAATTTTCTGCTTCTCTCCATCGACGAGAATGCTAATATTTGCTTCAGGTAAACTTACTCCGGCAAGCTCTGAGATCCATGTATCACTCGAAGCGATCGGTACGAGTGATACTGATGGCTCGATAATGGTGTGGCCAAGTTTTTTCGCCCATGTGAATCCGTCGCCAGTTGAGCCTGTTTCCGGTCTCGATTTTCCGCCAGTGGCTAGGATGTATGATTTTGCAGAAAAAGTGACGCCGTCTTTTAGAATAATATCCGTAATGGCTCTATCTTTATGTATAAATTCCTTAACCTCAGCATCAGTCTGAATTGTCACGTCATGTGTCTTCATGTAGTCTTCTAAAACTTTAAGTACTGATGCGGCCTTGTCACTTTGTGGAAATGTCCGTTTCTCATTTTCAACTTTTGTCGGCATGTTATGTGAATGGAAAAAGTCTAAGGTTTTTTGCACATCGTATTGTGAAAAAGGGGAATGCAGGAATTTTGCTGCATCTTTATATTTTGCCAAGAGTACACGATTATCGAATTCTGAATTGGTCACATTACATCGTCCGCCACCACTCATGAGGAGTTTTTTACCAAGCCCCATATTCTTTTCAAGAAGGAGTACTTTTAAGCCACGCTCAGCAGATCGTCCGGCTGCTATCATTCCAGCTGGTCCTCCTCCTACTACGATCACATCCCAGGTTTTTTGAGAGTTTTTTGATGATACATTCATATTTGATTGACCGGCGTATTCCTAAGACAATACCATATTTTTATGTGTTATAATATATCAGTCAAAAGTTGGTTGGAATGGCACTTGTGTGCCTATATTTACAAAGTTATTTAAATTATTTATACAAAAGTATACAGGTATGAAAAAAATTGAATGGAAAAGTGTTTGTCATAATAAAGATTTTGGAATTTTAATTCTTCGAGTAATTGTCGGTGCAATCTTTGCAATTCATGGGTATGAAAAACTCTCAGGTATTGCCGGAGTAGTAGGTTTCTTTGCTGGACTCGGTATTGCTCCGTTCTGGGCGTATGTCGTAGCATGGGTAGAATTCCTTGGAGGTATATCACTTATTATTGGTTTTGGATCAAAGATCGCGTCAGTTCTGTTGGCTATTGTTATGATGACTGCGATTATAAAGGTGCATGGTCAAAACGGCTTTGCAGTAGGTCGAGGTGGATACGAATTTGTACTTACACTTTTCGCTGCTGCAGTGGCGCTTCTTTATACAGGTCCTGGACGATATAGTCTTGGCTCAAATTGTGGTTGCCCTGTAAAGAAGGGTACTTGCCCAGCAGGTGATTGTACATGTGGTAAGTAGTAGATAGTTGAGCAGAATTAAAGGTTCAGATAAAATATAGATAAAGCAAAATACCGCCAGAGATAGGCGGTATTTTTGTATAGTCAGTCCGATTAAGTCTTACAAAGTTGGCATTATGTTAATCATATAAATTAATTACCCGATGAATTGCTTGAAACTTGCGAGTTGCAACGAGCAGAGGAAAATTTCAGTAGAAATTTTCTGTTTTCATGCAATGAAGAGGTTGATTAATTTACATCTTACTTAAATTCAGAATCAAGGCCTTCTGTATCCCCACTTATGTCAGTTGTTGATACGGCTTCAATTTCAGAGTATACCTGTGAGTCACTAAGTGGTGCACTTCTTGGTGCTTGACTGTTTTGCTGCGCCCCTCTTTGTGCATCATCGTGCTTGATATCTTTAATGCGTCCAAATCCGAGTACCGCAACTATGATCGCAATGATTAAGAAAACTATAATCGCAATTAGTGAAGTTCGATGGCCTTTTGGTCTTGGTGTCATTGGTCGGTAGATAGAATTCATTTGATTTGTATCCATAGTGTTTGATTTAATTATGATTTATCGATTTGTAGAAGAAGCTGAAATTGTAATCGGTGCATCAGCATTTAGAAACGGCTTCAAGCTGTCCGCAACTTTTTTGTATGAATCAGCAGTGTTTTTGATCTGGGTTTCGGCTTTCTTTGCGATTTCTTTTAGAATTTCCTTAGATGTAGTAGTTGCAGAGAGTTCGATAGAGAGACTTCTCGTAGCCTCAATTGCAAGACGTGCACTTGTAAGTGAATTTTGTGCTGTAGTAAGAAGTTCTTTGCTTGCAGAAACATCTTTTCCTGAGGTAGCAAGAGAGTTGATTTGATTGTTTAAATGACTGTCAACTTTGGTGAGTCTCTGTACCTGATTCATGAGTCTATTGTAGATATTGTTCAAAAGGATCTGAACTCGCTCCCGAGCTTCTGCTGAAAGTTTCATCCTCTTTTCACCCTTTTCTGCCTTTCGTGTCATGAGAGCTTTTTTTAGATCATCTCTTTTTGCCTTAATGGCAGCTGTCGTACTTGCTCGATTTGCCTCGAGTGCCTCTTTGGTCATGGATCGATTTTCTTTAAGAGCTTCGGTTGTACTCGCTCGAGTAGAGCTTGCTACATTTGCTCGGATCGCACCCGCTGCATCCTTTGCGTTTTGAAGAATAGTGTTTCTTGTTGAGCTTGCGATTTGTCTAATATCTTTCCGAACTTCTTTAAATTCTTTTCGAAGAGCTGGTCTTGATGTTGTGGCTGTTTCTGCGCTCACAGAAGAAACATTGAGAAAGAAAATTCCTGTGATTATGCTGCAGGCGAGAAGGACCGTCTTTTGTTTTGTTTTCTTTGTAATCATGATTTAAATTAATACACTATAAATATTGGTATGAAACTAATTATACTATAAATAGATGAAGAGGGTATCAAGATGTTTTAAAAATGCGCAGGATATTTTTTTATCATCTATTTATCTGAACTAAGGTAATAAAAATAAAAAACCACCCGTTCTCTCGACTTTGACCCTTGGATAGGGAAGTGAAGAGAGGGGTGGTTTGTTTTTAGGGTACCAGATTTTATGTCTGGGTGCCTTAGAACTTCTTCGATCAACAAGTGGTTGGGACGACTTGTGTGTACTCTGGGTGTTTTGCTACGGTTGTCGATGTCACTTCGGATGAGACTTCGAAAATAGGAATGATACTCGACTCTGCGACAGGAAAGCCTGCCGAGCGGGAGATTTCCTGAAGAAGAAGTGTCGAGAGTCCAATCAGGATCTGGCGAGATGTGATTCTTGCCAAGCTGGCATGTTGACGTTCTTTCTGGTGTCGCGTCCTGTTGTCGATTGGGTGATCCATCTTCAATGGGTTTACAGGTTTCTCTTGGTGATTCTCCACTTCTTCTGAGTGTGGTTCGATTTTCATCAAATGCATTGCGTACTTTTCTGAGCGGAAGATCATCTCTACCGTGTGCTTCTGTGTCGGTGTTGCATCTTTCATCAAACCTTCAATGAACGCACATTCTGACCTGATCTGAATCATCGGATCTGGTTTTCCAATCGAGATCCAGCGAGAGATGGTGTCGATTGTGATGCCCAAGTTGACGATATTCCAATCAGGTCGGAAAGGGTTTTCACCCTGAGCTCCTGTTGATGGGTTGCGGAAATGCCCGTGAAAGCGTTGAAAGGCGAAGAAGACTGCTTCCTCGACTGTCTGAGGGCGTGCTTTATGGTTGCTGATAGTCATGGTTGTTGGTGGTTGCTGGTGTATGTGCTGGGTTTCAGGTAGAAGACTGTCCGTAACATGCGCAAAATCAAACAAAACATGGCTTTACGAACCATATTTGCAAATATTGGTATGTATATGTCAATGGACGTGAGACAGCATCATAATACATATATTTAATGTTGTAAATAGCAAGTAATGGTCCAATAGCTTGGCATCTTGTTGATTTAAAATGTAACCATGGTGTGCAAGACAAATAAAAAACCACTCAACTTGACGTGTTAGGTCATGAAAAGTGGTGTCTAGGTCTGATTGATTTATGCAATCATCAGTCTCCGTCGGGACAGCGTTGGTTGATCAGTTCACAGATATTGAGCCTGAGAATTGTCATAGCCAGTACGAATTCAGGAACCTTGTAATACTGCAAAGCTCTGTCTTCGTAAGATTCAAACTCTGCTTTTCGTCGATCATCGACGATACGGATCAGGACCATGTCCTCTAGTTTACTGTCGATGATGCGTTTCGCTCCATCTTTGTAGTCAGTCACGACTATTGCAGCCATGTTCTTTGCTTTGACGATCTTGAATTTGGTCTCACCTTTTTTCCCGATGAACACTTTGTTCAACCCTTTGAAAATTTGCTCAACTGATTCCGTGGTCTTGTCGTCTTCGCAGTCAATGTGAACGTGGATGCAAGATGTGGTCTTGGTTTTTTCGGTCGGTCTCTTCGTTGCTTTTTTTGCCATGGTTCTATCCTCTGGTTGTATGAGTTGGTTTTATGTTGCTTTAAAGTTTTCCGCATTTTTGTATGCGGTGACTTGTTTTTCAAATTCCTCAGAAAGGCCCTGTTAAAGAGCTTCACTGCAGGTTACTTGGAGAGTTTGTATTTATTAACACATAATATATAAAATGTAAATACCTAGTAAAATACAATATTCGTGGTATATTTCAAGCTCGCAGCCTCAAAAAAAGGAAGTGCGAAAACACCACTCAGAAAATTCAACACCGAAAAAAGGAGAAAAAACTTGAAAACTAACGATAAGATTACCTCCAGAATTGCCATCGTCATCAGCCTCGTCGGGCTCTGTGCATTACTTTTTGTGGGTGCGCATTGCAACAAGACCAGTGCTGCTGAACCGGTCAAAAACATCACGCGTTACGATGCATTGATTGGTCGGCCTTTCAAGGTCGACATGATCATACCAAGTGGTAGCACCGGAAATGATGATCGAGGCCTTGCCTATATCATTGCCAACTCGGCGGTCGGAGAAGGGTTTTTGGTCAAGATCGAAGAGTCCCTTGTCCGACAAGTTGAGAGTGTCGTTCTAAAGAAGGAGAAAGACGGAAGCGTCCTTGCTCATTTCTATAACGACAGCAATAAGGAGCTTGGTACGCCATACAACCTTCTTGGTGCAAATCAGAAAATTCACCAACCGGTTGGTGTGTCAATTCCTGCGAAGCTCATTTATCCGAAGTAAATTCAGACAAACTATTGGATGTTTGGTCTTCTACACCGCCTTTTCCTGAGTTTAACAAAACAAAGGAAAGGGTGGTTTTTATTTTTTTCCAATATTTTTTAAAATCAGGTAAAATACCTGATTCATAATTTGCATATAAATAGATGTATACTATGGATATGAAATTTGTATCAAAAAATGATGCATTGATTCTTAAGAATTCCAGCACGTGTACTGTGTCTGAATACTGTATTAGTAATCAGTATATCGACATGGCGATTGCTGAAATATCAGGAAGATATCCTGAACATGGCATGGCTCAAAATCTAGTATCAACAATGGTAGCCTGTATCCAACGCGGGTCAGGTCTTGTATACATTAATAATCAAAAAATAAATCTCTCTGAGGGTGATGTTGTATGTATCGGACCATCTGAACGGTACTATTGGGATGGGGATATGCAGGTTAGTATTTCTTGTACACCACCTTGGAATCCTGATCAGTATAAAATAGAGTAAGCCTACTATTTATTGAAGTTTAAAAAACGTTATTGCCGATTTTTCATATTGATGATACAGTGTTGCCTCGTTCTTTTTTGCGAAAAAATAGGACAAATCTGGCCCAATTGGCAAATATGCTAGTGGCCGATTCAAATCCAACCCATATACCTTGCCCATGGTATCCTTAACTAGTCGTTTGTCACGGACCTCGAGTCCAGCACTCTGTTTCTTTTCGAGCTTTCTCTCGCGCTTTGTTGTCCCAAGAAAACATCAGGTCGAGCAGAAGGAGATTTTTCTGAAATCTGGAGAGATCCCACATCGATACCAGCATGGAGACGCACACAAATGGTCACGTCCACCCACTGCTGAAACTCGTTTCAGTCCGCCACCATGTCGTTTCAGGCATATGCCTACTGGAAGTGGGGGATATCATCCAAAGAAAGTTGCACAAATGTGCCAGAACTGATCTGGTCCGAAGTTCTCTCGACGGAAATTGTAAACACAAACCCGCATGACGTCAAAAACGTCCTCTGCGGGTTTTATTTTTGCAAAAAAGTCTCGACATTTTATAATTGCAATATTCTTCATGCTCCAAACTCGTATTTCTAAAAAAGCAAAACGCATCAGTATCACTGTAAAAAGAGATGGTGAAATTCTCCTAGTCGTTCCATATCGAAAGACAAGTGTTCTTCAGAATTTATTGATCAGAAAAGCAGAAGTATTTTTGAAGAAAAAAGAAAGTTGGATTCTTGCACAAAAAACTAGAATTGAAGCACGAGTCAAACAAAGAAAAGATGCAAGTGAAAATAGAGAGGCAAGTTCGGCGATTCAGTTCACAAAAAATATCCACACTCGTGGCGAACTTAAAATATATATTGAAAGTCGTATAAAACATTTCCGTACTATATATAGTGAACAGTATGGTCTGCACGGTTTTACTTTCAAAAATATTTTCATAAAAAATACAAAGACTCGATGGGGAAGTTGCTCGAAAAGAGGAAATTTGAATTTCAGCACGAGACTCGCTGGTCTTACTGAGCGTGAATGTGATTATGTAATTGTTCATGAACTGTGCCATCTCAAAGAATTTAATCACAGTCCAAACTTTTGGAAATTGGTTAAGTTAGTAATTCCAGAATACCTAGATCTTAGAGCGTCAATGCGATGGGTTAAGTAGAATAATATGTATGCTATTGACCAAATCCAATATTTAGGCTATTATATACCTCGTAAGTTACATCTAGTTTTTGCCAAGCGCTCGAGTCTTTGTTTCCTAAAAGACCAATAAGCGCAACTATTTTTTAAGTAGGGCGAGAACAACGCCTTGCTTACGCATAATAAGTTAATGATGAAAGGACTGTTTTACGGTCCGATTTGCTGGTTTTGATACTTTCATATTCGCACGTTTAGGGCGTCAATTTTAGAAGCATATTCAGCATAAAATTTCACTCAAAAAAACATAAAAATATAAAATAAAAATGAACAAACAATCAAATTTTTCACGACGACCGACTCCGGGTAAACGGCCGACGCCTCCAATGGATGCGCGGACTTTTGCTGCACAATTTGTACCAAGAGGAGCTCGAACAGCTTCTACATCATCAGGTCCAAGAACTATATCATCAACATCTGCACATGCTCCACGAGCTTCTGCTCATACCCATTCATCTTTTGCTCCACGGACATCTTCATTTTCACGAGGAGGTTCTTCGTATGGGCCACGTGGTGGATCTAATAGTGCTTCATCATATGGTGATCGAGGTGGTTACTCACAAGGAGGTCAATCACGTGGTGGCTACGGTCGAGGTGGTTACTCAAATGCAGGCTACTCACAGGGTGGTTATTCACGAGGTGGCTCATCATATGGTGGACGTGGCGGTTTTGGTGGTGGATACGGCCAAGGTGGTTATTCACGTGGTGGACGATTCGGGGGAAATGGCCGACGATTTGGTGGCAAAGCCGTCAATACAAGTCACGGAGATAATTACAGTAAATATATTAACAAAGCTGCACATACTGATGCTGCACTCGCAGCAAAAGTGGTTGAGTTTAAACCGAAACATACATTCAACGATTTTAATATTGCTGAAGAAATCAAAACACGAATTGCAGCTAAAGGTTTTATAAACCCGAGCCCAATTCAAGATGGTGCCATTCCTCATGCACTTGAAGGAAAAGATGTAATCGGTATTGCAGACACTGGTACTGGAAAAACTATCGCTTTCCTTATTCCTCTTGTAAATAAAATCATCAATAATCCAAAAGAAGAAGTACTGATCATGGCGCCGACTCGAGAATTGGCGATCCAGATTCAGGAAGAACTTTTGATGTTTATTAAACAGACAAAAATGTACTCAGTATGTTGCGTCGGAGGTGCTCATATTCGAAAGCAGATTTCTGAACTTCGATATTTCAACAACTTCGTAATCGGTACACCTGGACGACTCAAGGATCTTGGCGAAAAGGGTTATATCGACTTCTCAAAATTTACAAATGTTGTGCTCGATGAAGCAGATCGAATGCTCGATATGGGATTCATCAACGAAATGCGATATCTCATTGGTAAAACTCCAAAGACACGACAGACTCTTTTCTTCACAGCTACGATGTCAAAAGAAGTTCAAAACCTCGTGGGAGAATTTTTGACAAACCCAATTACGATTTCAGTAAAATCTGGTGATACCTCAAAGAGTGTCGATCAGGACGTTGTACGAATCGCACGAGGTGAAAATAAGTTTGAAAAACTTGCAGGACTTTTGAAAGATGAAAAAGAGTTCAAAAAAGTATTAATTTTCGGACAGACTAAAGCTGGTGTTGAACGACTTACAAATGAGCTTTCAACAGCTGGATTCAAGGCTTCGTCAATTCACGGTGACAAAGATCACTATCAGCGACAAAAAGCTCTTAATCTTTTCAAAACAGAAGCAATCAATATACTTGTTGCAACAGATGTTGCGGCGCGAGGTCTCGATATTCGAGGGGTAACTCATGTAATCAACTACGAACTTCCAATGACATACGATGACTATGTGCACCGAATCGGCCGAACAGGGCGAGGTGGAGCGGTAGGGAAAGCACTTACGTTTGTGCCGGGAAGATAATATAAAAATTTACTGAAAAATAGGCCTTGCAAGGGGTCTATTTTTTATGCAAAAAAATATAGAAAATTCAGACCATAAAGCGTACCTAGAATGAAAGCTTTTTTGCGCTGCTATAACTTATCCCCAGCTCCCCTACTCTGTTTATTTGACAGGTGAACTACAGTTCACCTATAATACAAACATACCGCGCATGACACAGACGCGCACCGAGAGCAGCTGAAAGAATTTCAAATAATCCTCGACAGATTTTTGAAAGGAGAGTGGACCTTCAACGGCAATATAAATAATTAATCAAAATAAATTTAATACAAAACTATGAAAAGAATGTCACTTATGTTTGCGATTAGAAGAGAACTTAAATCACTCAATGAAAAGATTGATTACCGAATCGTAAAAGGTCAGGCCTATGATCGAGAATCAAAACGACACGGCCAGCTCGTATCACAACTTAAACGACTTGAAAGCGAAGCTGCATTTGCACGAACATTTGCTCTTGCTTCATTTCTTTTCTAAACTATAGACATCTCGGTCCGTGCGCATAGAAAAAAAGTATAGACAAGCTCACACTACATACACATATATATAGACCATGTACGAATCCTACAAGAAAAAAATACTTTCTTTTTACAAAGATAATAGACGTGTTCCAGGTTACAACGAGATCATGTCGCTTTTAGGGTTCAAGTCTAAAAATGCAGTTTATAAACTTTTGAACAAATTAGTTGAAGATGGAATTTTCGAAAAAGATTCTCGTGGAAAACTTTCCCCAAGAAGTCTTGTTGGTGAAGTACCGATCCTTGGTCTTGTTGAAGCTGGTATTCCAACCGTTGCCGAAGAGTCTATGCTCGACACTGCGAGTATTGAAGAGTTTCTGTTAGGCGATTCAAAAGACAATACGTATATGTTGGAGGTAAAAGGTGAGTCAATGATCGAGGCACATATCGCAGAAGGTGATATGGTTTTAGTTGAACGTGCTGATCGAGCAAAAGTAGGTGATATTGTCATCGCAGAAGTTGATAGTGGTTGGACTATGAAGTATTACCGTTTAGATAAACGTGGTCGACCATATCTTCAGCCTGCGAACAAACATTTCAAGCCGATCTATCCTGAATATGATTTGAAGATTGCCGCTATTGTGAAAGCTGTTATTCGAAAGTACTAAATAGGCACCATATCTGAACAACATCTTTTGCAAGATTGACTCATTTTGACCTATTTACACTCATCAGGTGTGGTACAATATGAATACTATGGAAAATACAAATAACAATCAAAACACTGGTATGGGTGGTAATACTTCTAATACTACTCCGAATTTTCAAGGTATGCCCTCACAGTCTTCTTCTCAGTCTCAACAATCTTTTGTGCCTAAACCTCAAATGCCTGTACAACCTTCGTTTACTCCTGTGCACACACAACCCGTTCCTTCTGCTTCACCGCAACAAGCTCCAGTACAACCAACTCAGTTGCAAACACCAAAGTTCAGTCCATTTACACCAGCGTCTTCAATGACTGCCCAGACAGCTCCAGCTGCGCCAAAGCCTCAGTCATCATCTGCACCTGCAGCGTCTGTATCTAATATGATGAACTCAAACACAACACCAAACCAGGCCCCTAGACCTGCTTTTAATCAAAGCTCAGATTTTGCACCAAAGCCAACTTCTTCACCACTTTCAAATGAAGTCAATAAAATTTTAAACTCAAGTGGCACAAATGGGGTACCTCCACATGAAGGCAAGAAGACTATGTTTTTTGCAATCATTGGTCTCATGGTTCTCCTTGCACTCGGAGGTGGTGCCTACTACTGGTATACAAATATGCCCACTTCAACTGACGGTACCGAAATGACTGACGATACTGAAACAAAAAATCCAGCTACTTCAGCTTCATCATTCCCTGCAACGGTACGACCGGGTGCAGCAGCTCCAGTGACTACGGCTCCTACAACTCGACCTTCGACAACGGTAACTTCACAAGCTGATCGTGCAAAGGTGAATTCATTTATTGCTGCAAATATCAATAATCTTGCACCAGTTCGATCTCGAACTTCGTATGAAGTAACAGATGTAACTTTTGATGGTCCAAACCGAGCACTCGTTTCATATCAGGATGCTGATGGGTATTACACGGCAGTTGCAACGGTTGGTATTGATACTTCTGGAAATGTACGAGTGACGAGCTTTAATCCACTCGATAAATAATCGATAAATAATTCATACAAAATCGTGTCGACACAGTATTGGTTGATGAAATCGGAAGGTGAATGTTATTCGATTGATCATCTTAAGCGTGATAAGAAGACTCCATGGTCTGGTGTACGAAATTTTCAAGCACGAAATTTTATGCGTGATCGAATGTGCATTGGTGATATGGTCTTGTATTACCATTCGAATGGTCCTACTGGTGCAGGAGGTGAAAATCCAACTGGCATATATGGGCTTGCCAAAATTTCGAGTAAATCATATGAAGACAAAACAGCGCGTGATCCAAAGGATGAGCATTTTGACCCTAAATCGAAATCACCAACATATAAACCGACATGGTTTTTAGTGGATGTTGCATTTGTGAAAAAATTTAAAAAACCAATGTCGCTTGCCGAGATAAAAATAGATCCGAAGCTTGATGGGATGCTTGTTCGCGAAAGAGGTAGTCGACTTTCTATTCAACCTGTTTCCGAAAAACACTTCAAATACATTGTCACAAAATGTGAGTAGGAGTATTATTGTAGTGTATGGCAGACAAAGGAATCTTGTCATTTATCAAAATGAAGCTTGAGCACGGTTCAACACCCGATGAGGTGCATGACATGCTTATTCGCGCAGGTTTTCACGAGTCTCACGTTGTTCATGCGTTTGATGAGGTGAAGAAAAATTTTAATGATACACATCAAGATATAGTTGCACAAAACAATTTTTTGCCTCCACTTGATAAAGGTCCACGAAAAAATTTGGGAAAGGGCGGAACTCTAGCTGATTTGGAACGTATACATAATATGAAAAAAGACGCTGTGTATTCTAGTCACTCGAGTGCTGGCCAATATCAAGGGCTTTTTGCAGGTCGTCTTCGAAGGAAGGATTTTGTTCTCGGCTTCCTCTTCTTCTTTGGTCTTGGTTATATTGCACTTGCACTTGCTGGTTTGATGCTTTCGCAACTTACACCAAACATTTGGACAGAAATCTTGAATACGATTGAATTGGACAGAGATAACATGCTCCTTATGATTATTCCGGTTGTACTTTTTCCGATAACAATCATGATGCTTTCACTTATTGCCAGAAGACTCCACAATCTCGGTCTACCTGGAGGAATTGCGTTTATGTTCCTGACATGGTTTGTCCCTGCATTTAAAATAATTAATCCGATCGGGGAGCTCGGTCTTCAGATTGCACTTGCTATTCTTTTCATTGTGCTGGTAACTGTCAAAGGGAATCCTGCTCCAAACATGTATGGTCCATTCCCACAAAGCAACGGTTCATTTTTTAAAAAGATTTTTAATGTATAATTGACCCATGGATACAACAATCATTCACGCAGATATATTTTTCTACATCACAACTATTATTGTGATCATCCTCGGGTTTCTTTGTGCTGTGATTTTGTTTTACGTAGTTTCGATTGTTCGTCGCTTCGCGAAAATTGCAAAACATATGCATCGAGAAAGTCAACATCTTGCTGCTGATATTGCACATGTTCGACACGCTATTCGGGAGGAGGCTTCGAAAGTGAATGGTCTTTGGAAATTTCTGACTGGTTTTGTCCTAAATCCATTTGCGAGTGCTGGAAATGGCAAAGATTCGGCGTCTCAAGTAAAAAAGAAAAAGAAGAGTATTTTAGTCCGGAACTATAAGAAACGGATGCCGGATGAAGATGAAATAGACGAATCTCTTGAGGACATTTCAGATATTCAGTAGCGAGTACTCGAGATGCTATACTGTATACATGACTAATAAATCAGGTAAAACAGGATCAAAATCATCAAATGGTGCTGGCACAGGTCTGGCTATCATTGGTGGTATCGTAGCGGCTGCAGCAGCGGGCGCTTATTTTATTCACGGAAACAAAGCCGCACAGCAAAAAATTAAAAAGGTGAAATCATGGGCACTCAAAGCGAAAGGTGAAGTGCTTGAGAAAATGGAAAAACTTAAGTCAGTTGATGAAGCACTCTATCATCAGGTAATCGACGCGGTGATGAAGAAATATACTAATGTAAAAAATGTTGATGTTTCTGAAATTATGGCAGTCGCAAAAGAACTAAAGAGTCATTGGAAAAATATTAAGAGAGAACTCAATACTGGTAAAAACGTAGTTAAGAAAACAGCTTCAGCGGTTGCAAAAACTGGCGCAAAAGCAAAGAAGGTTGTCACTAAAGTTGCAAAGAAGACAAGTGATGCGGTTGCGAATTAATGTATTCTAAATTTTGCAAAATTTGCTGAAAAATTTCTGCTACTTTTTTGCGAAAGTTTTGGAAAATAAAAAAAGCCCGTGCGACGATGAGTTGCGCGGGCTTTTTGGTATCCGACAGGTGAATGCTAAACAGCAGCTGTTAGCGGCCATGGAGGCTTGGTTGCTCTCCACGGGCTAAGGTTGCTATCTTGACCGTTATCCACATAGGGGATCCAAGGAGAACTGCCCATCCAAGCATCACTGCCCATTCTGCGGATGAGGCGGATTTTGTATAGGCGTCACCTGCGTATACAAAAAAGTTGACAATGTCTTCGACTTTGTGCCAGCCTCCGACCGCGTACCAACTTGCGAGGCAGATTGAGATAAAAAGGAGGCTAAGCCAGATGAACCATGTGATTATGGGTACGGGTGGTGCCGTCTCGGTTTGATTAGAGCGTTGCATGTTTTCAAGGTGTTGAGGTGAAGTTTTCAGCACTCCAAGTTTGTTCAATGCATCAGCACCGAGACAGAACTCAAAGATCAGGGTGTTTAAAGATTTGAATAGGTAGTAGCCGAAGCCGGATCCATTCTCATCTTCAAGCTCTGGGGCAATTATGACATAAAATTAATAAATTGCAATATGTTGAAAAAAATGCTATAAATAGACGTAAATTCGCATTCACACGCATCTACTTATGCCTGCGCGGTTGGTGCGACCTTATCTATACATAACTATGAAACACGATACATCTTGGGGAAAAGTTGCTGATTGGTACGACGAATATTTGCACGACGAAGATTCATATCAAAAGAATGTTGTTTTGCCGAACTTAATGCGTATGCTTAGTCCGCGACCTGGTCAACTCATTGCTGATATTGCATGTGGGCAAGGATATTTTTCTGAAGCGATTATTGAAAAAGAAGCACGAGTAGTTGGTGTAGATATCTCTCGGGAACTCATTCAAAAAGCGCAGTATAGATTTGAGCAAAAGAAGGTCAATGGAAAAAATGGTGCATATGCATCAAAGAACGCAACTTTCCATGTTTCAGGTGCTGACAAACTCGATATGATCCAGGGTTCGACAGTTGATGATGCGATTTGTATTCTAGCTGCGCAAAATATTAAAGAAATCGATACGATGTTTTCTGAAATTGCACGTATTCTTAAAAAACCAAGAAAACTTGATACGGTAAAGCAGGCTATCTTAAAACATAATGATCCAAGTGAAAATAAGACGCACAAATACAGCCGTCTGATTATGGTTATCAATCATCCATCTTTTCGTGTTCCTCAAGAATCAGATTGGCATTTTGAGGAGAAATCAACGAGCCCGCATAAAAATAAACAGGGTCGTGTAGTGTATCGATATCTGAGCGAAGATACTATTAAGATCGACATGAATCCTGGTATTCCGAATTCAAAAGAAAATGCACGACTCAAAAAATTCACCGTTTCATATCATCGACCACTTCAAGTTTTTATAAAATTAATGGCAAAGCATGGTTTCGCTGTAACTCGAATTGAAGAATGGTCATCTCATAAGAAAAGTCAGGAAGGTCCGCGAGCAAATGCTGAAAATGAAGCACGAAAAGAAATCCCACTTTTTATGGCAATTGAAGCAAGTTTGATTAGATAAATTTAAAACCCGCACCAAGCTTGTATTGCTGTGATGCGGGTGTTTCGAGTATCTAAGCTCAAGAGAAACGGTTAGGCTGTTATTTGCCGAATTCGTAGCCGAGATTTTCGAGCCAGTGCACAATCTGATCTTGGAGGGTATGAGCTGCTATTTCCTCGAGCAATTTTTGTGCACGTCTGAATTCGATCTCGTGTGGTGTCCTTCTGTGCAAAAAGATTGTATCTTGAAGAATTTCAGGGCACAAATCTTCAATCGTTTCGTAAGCCACACATTGAATCAGCGTACCGATCGACAGATCTTTAGATAGTGCTATCTCATATATCTGCCTATGTTCAGTGTACACATCACGTAGCGTTTTATGGCCGCGAAAGTTCCAGGTTTCCACGACATGGATTAAGGTTTGAAACCCCTCCACTCCATGCGAAAAAATATTTTTTACAGATCTGGCCCTTTCGCTGAAATATCGAATAGTGTCCTTGTCCCGCTCTTTGAGTTTCCGGACTTTGACCGGGAATGAGGCTTTTGATTTATGTTCAAGCTTCGAATCAACCACAAACGCTATGTTGCTTGTTAGATTCAGAAGCGTGAAAGACCCGTTTTCTGCAAGGTCAGTCAAGGTTTTCCAAAGTGCTTGCGCGTATATTTCGTGCATGAGAATGCCTGAACTGTGTGAATAGCAAAAAATAGAACCGGGTCTCACCAGGGGCGATTCCGAAACTTCATCAAGCAGATGAAGTTTGATGTTGGCGCTTAAGGCTGTTAGTAGTCCTGTGGCCAACATAAGATTGTTCGAGGAGTTTGCTCGAAATGAATAGTGACGATCCATAGGTTGTGAATGTGCAGTTTTGGGTTGGATAGTTGTCTCTGTACGATTTATTCTGCCGTAGATATACCACTCTTTTTTAAACAACGCAATGATATGAAAAAGATTATTTGCAATTCTAAATAAAGATAATGTTAGATATTTCTGCTACACTGTTTCTGTTGCTCGTTCTTTTGTCTGTCACGCATGAGCTCCTGATTTTCAAATTCTTACATATGTCATTACTCAGTAAACTAAAAAAATGGTCCGGTGGATCAATAGATACACGAACCCTTGAACCTGGAAATATATTTTTTGCCATTAAGGGTGAACATGTTGATGGCCATGATTTTATTACGGAAGCATTGGCGAAAGGTGCAAGTGTAGTGGTTGTCTCTCGGGAATGGTTTGAACAATCAGACAATTTAAGTGATCAAAATGACAGATACGTTGTAGTGGATGATGTAGTCGAAGCTTTACAGCAGATTGCGATAGAACATCGCGCACAGTTCAATGTACCTGTTATTTGTATTAGCGGTTGTAACGGTAAGACTACAACCAAAAATCTCCTTGCTGCAGTTTTGAAAAAACATTTTGGTGACGATGCGGTTTTGTATACAAAAGGAAATAATAATAATCACATCGGTGTACCACTAACACTTTTATCACTCAGTGCAGGTCACAAGGTTGCAGTTATTGAGCTCGGGTCAAATCATCCTGGTGAGATTGATGCACTTTGCAAGATTGCAAAACCTACACATGGAATTACTACGAATATCGGTGCGGCACATATAGAATTTTTTGGCACTCTTGAGGCGATTGCTGATGAGGAGGGTGCACTGGCAAGCTATATTCCAGATGGTGGCGTATATATATTGCCAAAAGAGGATCAGTATAGTGAGTATATTGCGACAAAGGTGCGAAGCAAAAGTCCGGCCGAAGGTTCGACTAAGAGGCCAGGTGTAACAATTGAATTCATCCGTGCAGATAATGAAGAAACGCTCAAGAAATTATCAAATATTGGTATAGTAGCACCTCATATTGTACTTGACGCTTGTATGGTCATTACACTCGCTAAAAAGCTTGGAATAAGTGACGAAACTATTTTCTCAGGTCTTCAATCTGCTTCAAATGATACCGGTAGATTTTCACCAAAAGAAGTTGAGCTATTTGGCGTCAAAAATACCGAAGGTGAGCCTGTAAGATTTACTGCAATTGATGACACATATAATGGTAATCCAGATTCTGTAATTGCAGCTATGAACGCAACATCAAAATTGTACTCAAATTCGACTGAGTCAAAAATTCTAGCACTTGGCGCATTGAGAGAGCTTGGTGGTTATGCTCATACTGGCTATATTAGAATTTTGCATGCAGCAAAAGAATTAAACTTTTCGGAAGTAGTGTTTGTTGGAATTGAAGAAGATTTTTCGGACATTTCTGGCGAATTTGTTGGAGAAATTGGCGAGTTAAAATTAACAAAAGTTTCTGATAATACAGAGTGTGTTGATTATTTAAAATCAATTTTAATAAAAAATGCACAAGCTGGACGGCAAAAAAGTGTAGTTCTCTGCAAAGGAAGTCATAGTGCAAAAATGTGGGAAGTAGTTGAAGGCCTTACGAAGTAGTCCTATCTAAAGTTACAAAAAGATACAACGAAACACTATCATGGTCAATACGAACAGGATCGTGAAAATTTGATATAATTCATGTATAATTTATCAATCAAAAGCTCCAATAATCGAGCCTATAACCGGTCCGGCTGGACGCACAGAAATCGCAGAATAATAAGAATAATATGGCAAAAGAAGAAGTAAAAAAGGCTAAGTCATCAAGCTACGACGCATCGTCGATCACAGTTCTCGAAGGTCTAGAGCCAGTGCGAAAGCGACCTGGTATGTACATCGGTACAACTGGTCCTGAAGGTCTTCATCACCTTATTTGGGAAATTTTCGATAACGCGCGAGACGAGGCTATGGCCGGACGATGTTCGCATATTGAAGTTGCACTCCTTCCTGATGGATATATTCGAGTGGCTGATAATGGTAATGGTATTCCGGTTGGTATTCACCCGAAGACGAAAGTTTCAGCTCTTGAGACGATCATGACCGTTCTTCATGCCGGAGGAAAGTTCGATAACAATGCCTACAAAGTTTCTGGAGGTCTTCACGGTGTAGGCGCATCTGTGGTGAACGCTCTTTCCGTTCATACAAAAGTAACCGTTCATCAGGATGGTGGGCTTCATATGCAGGAGTATGCGATCGGTAAACCGAAAGCTCCGACAAAAAAGATTGGTTCATCAAAAAAGCATGGTTCTATCGTAATGTTCAAGCCAGATGTTGAAATTTTTAAGGAGGGAATCAACTTTGATTGGAACAAGATTGTAAATCACTTGCGACAACAGGCGTATCTTGTACGAGGTGTTGAGATCAATGTGGTAGATGCTCGAGCATATGATGCAAAAGCGATCCAGGAAATTATCGATCCAAAGAACGAAGACGTATTTTTCCTTAAAGAAGTAGGTCTCGATGTCCCTTCAATGACTTTCTATTTTGAAGGAGGTCTCCGATCACTTGTAGCTTTTTATAACCGAACTCAAAAGCCGGTTCACAAAAGCATTTTCCATATCGATAAAGAGTACATCGTGGGTGCAGAAAAAAGTAAAAGCGCTGACGGTGAAGAAAACGATGAGGATACGGTAAAAGCGAGCGAAGCTCGAAATAAGAGCGTGTACGTTGAGCTTGCACTTCAGTATGTAGATGATATCAACACAAAGATCGTTGCATTCGCAAACAACACATATAACAGTGAAGGTGGTACACATGTTGCTGGTTTCAAAACAGCTTTAACTCGTACAATTAACCAATATGCTAAAAAGAACGGCATCATCAAAGATACAGCTGATAGTCTCACTGGTGAAGATGTACTTGAAGGTCTCGTTGCTGTAGTTTCAGTAAAACTCCCAGAAATTCAATTCGAAGGTCAGACAAAAGCCAAGCTTGGTTCAACTGAAGCTCAAGGTGCAACGTCATCTGTATTTTCAGAAGCATTTAGTGCATTCATGGAGGAGAATCCAGATGATGCTAAAGCTATCATCAACAAAGGCCTTCTTGCGCTTCGAGCACGAAAGGCTGCTAAGGCTGCCAAGGATTCAGTGCTTCGAAAAGGTGCACTCGAAGGTATGACACTTCCTGGAAAACTCGCAGATTGTCAAAGCCGAAAAGCGGAGGAATCAGAACTTTTCATTGTGGAGGGAGACTCTGCGGGAGGTACTGCAAAGATGGGTCGTGATCGACGAACTCAAGCAGTATTGCCACTTCGAGGTAAGATTTTAAACATTGAACGAGCGCGACTCGACAAGATGCTTGCTTCAGAACAGATTCGAAATCTTGTAGTTGCACTCGGTACCGCAATTGGCGATACGTTTGATCTCACAAAACTTCGATATCACAAAATCATCATCGCAACCGATGCCGATGTGGACGGTGCTCACATTCGAACGCTTATTCTCACTTTGATGTACCGATATTTCCGACCACTGATCGATGGGGGATTCGTATACATTGCTCAGCCGCCACTTTACAAAGTTGGTAAAGGAAAAGATCTCCGCTATTTCTACAACGATGAAGAGAAGAACGCATATCTAAAGAGTCTTGGATTTGATGCTGATGCTATCAAGGTTGGTGATGCAGATGATGAAGAGTCTGAAGAAATGGAAGACGAGGAAAACGAAAATGAAGAAGCTGAAGAAGTGGCAGCTGGCAAAGGAAAAGGCAAGAAAGGTGAAAAGGGTGAAGTAAAGTCGGCAAAACCTCCACATGTTCAACGATACAAGGGTCTTGGAGAAATGAATGCAGAAGAACTTGGTGAAACAACTATGGATATTACAAAGCGAGTACTGAAGCGTGTAGCAATTGAAGATGCTGAAGAAGCTGGGAAGATCATCGAGGTCCTTATGGGTAATGACGTGCCATCTCGAAAGACATTCATTCAGACAAATGCGAAGACTGCGCGACTAGACGTTTAAATAATAAAAAACCTTCTCAAAAATATGTATGCTATGCATAAAATTCTCCAGAATTTTTGCTCTGCTCAGCTTATATTCAGCTGAATATAAGCCTCCGCAAGGTGTACACCTTTTCTCGTCAGTTTTTTGTTACTAGAATAGGGAAATTTGTTTGGAAGCTTGCTATTTAGTGTTGTATCTTCTATTTACTTTATGCTACTTTGAATAGTATGAAGAAATTGTATTTCGTAAGACATGCCGAAAGTACTGGAAATATTGGTGACATAAGACAGGGTCCGTCTACTCCACTTTCACCAGAAGGAGAAAAACAGGCACAAATAGTGGCCGAAAGATTTAAGACTATTCCCATCGACAAAATAATAGTGAGTACCTATGTACGAGCAAAACAAACTGCTGATTATATTAACGTCTCGCTCGGAAAGGATATTGAGTATAGTGATTTACTTGTAGAACGAATAAAGCCAAGCAGTGTAGTGGGTAAAAGTAAATCTGATCCCGAAACTATACGGATTGATAAATTAAGTGAAGATAATTTCCATGACCCTTTGTTTAAATTTGAGGATGGGGAAACATTTAGTGAAATGAAAAGACGAGCACTCGATGTTTTAAGGCATGTCGAAAATCTGCCCGAAGAAAAAATACTCTGTGTCTCGCATGGTATTTTTATGAAAATGATACTTGCGTGTGTTATTCATGGTGATGATCTAACTTCGTATGAATATTGGGACATATATAGAGGTGTTACTCTTGCAAATACGGGAATTACTTTGTTCGAACAATACAAATATGATGACCGGTTTAGGTGGAAACTTAAGATTTGGGGAGATGTAGCCCATCTCGGCGACACGAGTATGAGAGAAGGGGATTCGTGGTAGTACATTTTATCTCACTGTTACAGCGTTAAGGTCGTTCGTTCTGCCCATTTTTCTTCACGTCGTCACGCTTGAAGGCTGAGCCTAAAAGTAGCAGGAGTGCTTTTTTTCCGTGTATTCGATTTTCATTTTCGGTCTGTTTGTAGCTTCACCTTTCAATGTGCTTGGTAGGTCCGAAACGACCAGCCTCCAGGAACCCAGATGGTCCCAAGAGATCTTGGTACCATACATGGATATCCTAGCTGTAAGAATATTCCGTATACTATTACATCATATTTAGTATATTTATCGATGATGCATACATCCACATTGTATAAATGAAAAAAAGAAAAAGCCCACCTTTCGATGAGTCTTTTCTTTAGCACTTTTTACTGATCCAAATTCTGCACCAAACTTCTTAATAACTCACATTAAAGCTTGCAGTTGCAATGTTGTTTCCTTCATTGAACTCATTTACCTGATTCATGCTATCCGCAAAAATAGTGATTGAGTTTGATCCGATCTGTGGGTTATCGAACGCCAGTGTGTATGTAATTCGTCCGCCCGATGGAATAGAAGCTTCATACTGATTGTTCTGGTACTGTTGATTTACAGGACTCATTTCAGCTCTGAAGTTCCAGATACCAGATGCAGTCTGACCTTGGTTTACGACTTCAAATTTTACAGCGACACGATCTCCAATTCGGAAATTTCCGTATGAAGTCCCTGTCGGAATAAACTGATTGTTATATGTAAGCACACCAGTCTGGAGAACTCGCACGATAAGATCGGCTCGTCCATCACCTGATACAATCACGTTATTAGTGTTTCCTGTGCCGTTGTTGATCACAGTAAGAGGAGAAGTTGCAACATTGTTAGATGTATTCGCATCTCGACCACTTGTATCAGTAACTGTAAGTACAACGTTTGATGTACCAGCTCGAGGTGAATCGAAGTTAGCTTGACCAGTGATAGCAGAACCTGCAGGAATTGGGTTTACACTTGCAATAGTTCGCACCTGATCGGCGGTATTTTGTGATGGCATTTCAGCTTTGAATGACCATGTTCCAGTAGAACATGTGCCACGGTTTTCAACTTTAAACTTAATCACAACTGTATCATTTGTTGCGAAATTATTTGTTTCAACAAATTGACCTGTAGTTTTGCTTATCACGCCTCGTGAAATTATGCTAATGGCAAGATCAGAAAGATTTGCAGTCGCACAAATAGAAGGTGATGAAGTTGGTGAAGAGGCTACTGAACTTGTTGTAGTCGCTACAGTTGGAACGTAGTTGTTGTAAGGATATGAACCAAACTTTGGCTTGATCAAATCAAGAATAGAAGTTGTAGCGTTTTTATTTGCATTGTCGTTACTGTTTACTGCACCTGAATTCTGTCCAGATGAAGTCGAGCTACTGACAATAACGAAACCACCATTGCTCTGGGTAAGACCACCTTCAGTTGAAGGGGTCGTTGTCGCATTTTCATCATTACCAAAAATCGAACCAATAGAAACGGTTGCAGAGGCGAGTGATGAAAGGGCTTTTGGAACAATTTTTACCATTCCGATGCTTAGAAACACCAAAATAAGCAAAATCGCGCCGATTACGAGTATTCGAAGTAATGTTTTCATAATAAGACTATTATACCATATATAAAGTGTATTTGTCAAATACAGAGCCTAGACACGTGCTAGGTGCTGGACTAGGGCCTAACATAAAGGCATAATATGCCTTATAATAGGGGCCATATGGCAGGATGGCTAGTGGTCGAAATGGCTACAGACAAGCTGTGAAAACATGAAAAATTGGCACCCAAAGAAGTTTATAAAATCTTTATTTTCTCCTCAGGAGTCGTATTTTATAATGTGGTTTTTTATAATTTTTATAGCAACTGCCGGACTCCTCGCAGCACTGGGACTTTTACCAAGTGAGCTCATGGTTAAATCTGACGGGAAGACTTTATCAGAACAAATCAGTGGAGGAATCGCAGAGAAAATTACTGGAGAAAAAAATGGTGATGGAGTTACTGTAAATAATGGAAATAACAGTTCATCAAATAACGGTGACTCAAAGACGGATATTACATCAGGCTCTACGCCGTCACGACTTGTTATACCTCGAATCAAGCTCGATACAACTGTATACACTCCTAAAAATACTGAAGTCGAAGTACTTGATCAGTCCCTCGTGAAAGGTCCGGTGTATTATCCCGGATCAGGAACAACGGCGGGTGGTAACATGTTTATCTTTGGACACAGCACAGGTTACAAAGTGGTGATTAACCAAGCGTATAAAGTATTTAATGAACTTCATACGCTTATCCCTGGTGATGTGATTTATATTGTGGCCGATGGAAAGACTTATACCTATCGAGTGAGAGCGGTTGATAAAGTGAATAAAGATGAGACTCTTGTAGAATTTGACACAAAAAATCACTTACTCACACTCTCTACATGTAATAGCTTCGGTGCAAAGACGGATCGGTATGTGGTGACTGCAGACTTTGTGAACTAGTATTATTTTCGCGCGAATTCTATTCGTTCTTCTTTTGTGAAGTGTTCAAGTGCGTATGATCGCATAATAGATGGCATTTTCTGAGCGTGAGATTTTAAGAATTTTTTGAGCGTTTCTTTAGAAATGTGTTTACCGATCTCACGAAGCATCCAACCTGTTGCTTTATGGATCAAGTCGTGTGGATCATTTATAAGCATTTCAGAAATTTGAAGCGCAAGTTTAGCATCTTTGTTGGCAATATGATCATGAGTTGAAACAATTGCAATGCGACGCTCCCACATATTTTTCGAGCGAGCCAGTTTAATAAGTAGTGTTGTGTTTATGGTCGTATCATTTTTACCGTGAATCCGTATATATGCACCGAGAATATACCGAGCTGAAGTATCTACTAGGTCCCAGTTGTTGATGTGTTTAGTGTGTTTAAGATAAAACTGTGCGATTTTGCGGGCATCTTTTTGTTGCTGATATTTTTGAGTTTTGCTTTTTTGATAATTTTTTACACTGAAACTTGAGTCGAATTTCATCACCAGCATTTCGAGAGCTGTAAATCGATGTTCGTGAATTTTGCTTTGCAAAAGTTTTGAAAGCTCAGTGAGTGGAATATTTTTGAAAAATTCTTTGGCAACTTTTCGTTGTATTGGAACTGTGATGCCGAGAAACATATCACCCTCGGCATATTCACCTTTACATGTCTTGAAAAAGCTCCGCAGTGTTTTCGCTTTATTTTTGTTGGCAAGAGTGGCCAGTTTTTTAATGATGTGTGTATGAGTTGCCATGGTGTCCATTTGTACTATTTATATCAGGAAATAGGGGATTATACAGCTATTATGCTGACGAGTGGCCAGAAATTATCTGACAGGAGTAATTTTCGCTACCATTGACTTTTATATATTATTATGTTAGTATGTTCGTATTCAGTCAATCTCAACGGGCCTAGAAAACCCTATCCAGAAACTCAAGCTCATGAAAACAAAGAATAGCCTTACGATGAAAGGGCTTAAAATTTTCATCGCCGCGACATTGCTGGCCCTTTTTGGAACCAGCTGTCAAACGACCTTGCTGCCTAACGGCATGGTGTCAGTTCGTCCTCTTCCAGGGATGTTCTGTGCTCCTCCGATTGGTGGGCCAGCTATGTGCCCGCCTCGGATGGTGATGTCACAGCCGATGCGCTGTGGTCCGCCACCCATGTGCTCCAGTCCGTGGAACGGCGGATACGTCCGCTCTCCATATGGACCTTCGGTTTACTCATCGGGCTTCGGCCCGTTCTATCGGCCGGGTGGATACAACTGCCGGACATTGGGTGCGCCTTGGCAAGCTCAATGGAATCCGGTATTCACGCCGCGACCGGCGTGTTACAGTCCGCGCGGTGGCGGACGATGGTACTGATTCACCTCAGCATCCATCGAAACTCAATGCCTCAAGTGTTCAAAGATTTTTGCAAAGCAGGAATGCGATGCAAGATCTGAGACGCTTGAGGTGTTTTTTTGTTTGCGAATTTTATAAAAAATTAAATTCATATTTATTTTTGGTGATATACTAGCAGAAACATATGTCATCAGAGAATTTTTCGCATTTACCTAGACCAGACGCTCCGTTGAATGCTCAGATAAGAAGAGCTGAATTACAAGATAGTGTTGATATGTCTAAATTACCACAAGCAGAGTTTGTAGACCAAGAAGTTGTTGAAAATTCTGGATATACACCAGATGCTGTTTGGACTGAAACTCAAAATGCTCGACAATCGAAAGCGACAGCTGATTCTTTGGAAGAACCTGTGGAAGAGTCTGGGTTTGGTGCGTCACTCGGGATTAATGAACAAGATCTTGTGCGTTCCGCAGCTGAGGATAAAAGTAATACGCAGGTTGCTTTCGAACGATTGGAAAATGTGGCTAAAAGAGCTGCTGAAAATTCATGGAACAAAGGTGTGGAAATCTTTGGTCGTTGTACAGATTGGGCTAAAAGAAATTGGGAACAAATAAAAACTGTTTCAAAGGAGTGGGCGGGTGATGTTGTTGAAACTATTAAATTGAATACGGTTGATAAATGGCGAACTCTCAATGAGAGAGATGAATACAATAGACTAATGAGATTAAAAGCGCAGGATATTAGGAATCTTGGTGGTCGAATTGAAACTGAAAATCAAAACATTGCAGGATTTGAAAGCGGACAAACGGCGGACGAAGAGAAATTTCAAGCTGCACTTCTCAATATGACCAATCCTGGATTTCGAGAAGTTTTCGAAAGAAATAAAACTGACCGGTTTAATGAATGGGAGGCCAAAAAACAAGGATCTCGAGATCTTGTTAATTCATTTGATGAAACCAGAAGACAATATGCGCAAGAGATCTATGATTTTCATGAGGGTATGAAAAATTCAGGCAATCGATTTGCTGAGAAGTTAGATAATAAGATCAATAAAATTCATGAGAAATACGGTTATGATGAAAAAAAGAGCTGTCTATTTGAGACTGAGAATTTGATTGCAGAAAATCAGGATGCTATTGAAAATATTAATACCAATCTACTTGATCATATTCATCATCTGAAACTGGCAAAAGAATTGGGAATTAATGAGAATGATCAGATTGATATTGAAAATGGCATTCGAACACTTGTTGCAGAGAAAGACGCTGCCGAAGCTCGAATCGCGCAGTTTCAAAAAGTTCAAGAAGATTTACAGAAGAACATTGCAAAGATTGATAAAAAAACGGAGCGATATAGAAAAATAAAAACTAAGATGGGTTTGGATAAAGAGGGAAATAATCCGAGTGAGATTGCTGGTGATGATGCAAATACAAATAATGATGAGGGTACTGAAACTACTAATGAAGATAATGATGAAAGTGTCGATGATGCAAATGTAGAGGCACTTGGTGTTGATCTTGGAGATGTAGAAAATGATTCTGAAAACGAACCAAACGTTGAGTCAAATGCTGAAGCAATCGAAAAAACAACCGAGGCTGCAAAAGAGCTTCTTAAAACTATCACCAAAAAGAATGTGAAGGCAGTTGAGATAATCAGATCTTTGATGGGAATGCAAAATGTATTTGATATAAATAAGGATAAGTTCAAAGGAGGGTCTGTAGATAAACTTTTAAAGAATCTTCGCGGAATAATCAAGATTCATAATAAGGAGGGGATTTTAAGAGCAACAGAAGCCGATACTTTTCAACTCAAGCGTACGGTTATAAATGAAGTGATTAGGCAATTACCAGAAGAGATTGAGCTTTAATTTGTAATATAAATTTTAATATAAAAATATGACAACATCTATCACACGGCGTGCACAACAAATTAAAACAAAACTTGCAAAAGATATTGATAATGCAAAACAGATAAATGTTGAGCTGGATAAGAAGCTCAAGAATCTTCTTGCTCGAACAAGTAAAGTTATGGAAAAAATTCCTGATAATGGGGACGATGAAAATCCAGAGGATGCTGATACCTTTATTGGAAAACTTCTCGAGGATCTTGATGATGAGTTGAATGATCAGATTTTGAAGGTGGCGACGAAGCATTGATGGTTTTAAACTCAAATAAAACAAGAAGAGGTTTTGATTTGTCGATCATCTATGATGCAAAAAATAAAACCCTGTTCGCAGCAATCGAACAGGGTTTAATGGGTTTGAGTTGATCTTACTTGAAGACGAAAGGAAAGTTTGCTGTTTTTTTTGTACCTTTGTCTTTGGGTTCACCTTGAAGTTTTTTCAATTGCTTGATTTCTTCAGGGTCATCTACGTGTTGGCCGAACCGTTTTTCGTATTCTTCGACGCTGACTTTGTCTTCGACACCTTCGACTCCCAACTTCCAGAAACTTCTGTCAGTAGTGGGTTTTTTGTCATGGTGATAAAAGAGTGTCAGTAACCGCCGATTTTCGAAAAAAGAGTCAGGAAGATTACCTTGGGTGTTTCTCAGGATTTTTACTGGCTTGCCATTCGTGTCATACACGAAGAGGTTGCCGAGTTTTTTTGAGAAAGTTTTTGTGGCAGTACCTGTGATAGATACGACCACGCCATGGTTATTTTTCTTCCAAACTGGCTCGATCAAGTGGAAAACTGCAGTGGCATCTTTGGGATGCTGACGGATGCAGCCGTGGCTCGATGGAAGGTTAGTCTTGTGAACTTTTCCTTCGTGTACACCATAGCCCTTTATTTCACCGGTCTCGAGGTTTATAAGTCCCATCAAGTACGGCATTTTGACTTTGAATTCTTCTGACCAGCCATCGACCACCATTTTTGTAATCAAATAGTTACCAACCAGCGTTTCATTCTCAGGTTTCCCTGAGCTGATCTCGTAGGTTGGATACTTCACTGCACCTTTTGAATCCACCAAGATCGCAGTCTGCGTATCGAGGTTAACCCGGAGGATCAGATAAGGGGTCTCGGCGCGAAGGCTGAGGGTGATGAGAAGGGTCATCGTCAGTAGGATGTATGTTTTCATAGGTAGCTACTAAAGTTCGGTTGAAACACTAGTAGCTGCCCATGAAAATTGTGTGAAAGAACTGTTAGTATTATACGATATAAATTGCATATATGTCAAATGACACATCCTAGTAATAAAAAAGCCGCCAGAGTGTTGCCCTGGCGGCTTCGTGTCGAGATGTGACTCGATTCGTTATCGGAATGTGAACGGATTAACCTTCTCCTTTTTCGTGTTGCGAAACACGGGTGGGTTTGGGTCAGTGATCTTGGATTTTGCCGCGATTTCTGCCGCCTGATCCACAGTAATGATCCGTTTTTCTCCGGTGCGGTTATTTGTAACCTCTACAAGATTTGGGTTCGCCTCGAAGAACTGGTCTCCGATACGAACCTTTTTCTTGTAGCTCCCGTCCGCATTTTTCATCTCAGCGGGAGTGCGGACCACCACTGCGTCAGGGTCGCCAGATTCAGGTGGGGTAGCCGCAGGGGGTGCCTGAGGAGCTTCACTGTTGCTGGTCGTCACTGTCTCCGTTGACCCGAAGGTGTTGCGGAAAGCTGTTTGCAGCTGACCGAACAATGGGACGAGAAGCAGAAAGAGGAGGACAAGCAGGACTGCCGTTGTGGCGAGTCGCAGATAGTCTGTTCCTTTCCCTCCTTTTTTCTCATCAGCGCATGGCTTGACTGGTGGCTTGTCGCCCCCTCCTTTTCCGTTGTCGGTAGGAGGAGTGGTGGGTGGTTTTTGACCGCCGGTGCGTCTGACGATCTCATCGAGATCTTCTTTGGCCAAGCGTTGCGGCCGAGGTTCGACCGGTTGCTGGGTTGTGGCCATGGGTTGTTGCCCTGGCGGTGTCACCTTTGGTGGCGACCCTGGAGGGGTTCCAACGGTTGGTGATTTCTTGGCGGGTGGTGGCAATGTTGTGCCAATGGTGGCTGTTGCGCTCATGTTGGTGCGGGTTCGTATGGTGTTTGCAATGTGCTATACGCAACTCCTTCCGGAGTGCACATGCACATCGCGGATTTGGTTTGGAGTTGGAGAATTGGGGCTGTTTAGACCCTTCATCTTTATGGTCATATTGTATCACCTTAAGTATATTTTGTCAATATATATAGAAATAAGCCCTAAACACAGAGCTTTCAACAGCTGTTTACATATCGGAAGCTAAGAGTACTATCAAGAAAAGCTAGTAGTAATAGCGCAGGTATCTACCTATCCATAGTATTGCAATAAAACACTTTATCAGTTCATGCAAGGGTATACTTGACATAATATACTAGATAATATATAATGTAGACACTATGTTAAACACACATAAAACAACAAAAAACTCAGTTTTGGGAATTATTATTGCCTTGGTTTTCGCTGTGACACCTTCAGCTGCATTTGCAAGTGATTATGGTTTTGGTGCAGATGACTGGTTTTCAGGAGATTCATACTCTTTCGCTCCTGTTTATGATCAGTATACTCCGTCATATGATTCATACTCTTTCGCTCCTGTATATGATCAGTACTATCCATCGTATGACTCATATTCATTTGCACCAGTATATGACCAGTATTATCCTTCATCTGACTACGGTTACAATTGGGGCAGCTCAGACTACAGCGGTTACTCATACCAGCCATACTCATACGGTAGCTACGGCGGATACGGTGGTGGATACACATACACTCCATCAGCTGGATACGATTACATCTACAATACAAACGCGAATGTAAATACAAACAACAACACGAACACAAATACGATTACGAACACGTTCAATCCTACAAACAACAACGACGCTCGAATCAACCTTGTGGTGTATGGTGGTGGAACAGGTACTACAAATACTCAGTCAAACCTTGATGGTAACTGTACTATTAGCCCTTCAGTTGTATATGTAAATCAGGACGTATCATTCTCTGCTTCTGCAACAGGTGGTACATCTGGATACACATACTCATGGACAGGTGATAATGGTGTTAACTCATCATCACAGAGCTTTACTGGACGATATTCATACCCTGGTATGAAGACAGCGACAGTAACTATCCGATCTGGTTCACAGACTATTACTCGATCATGTAATGTTGAAGTTCGAGATACCTACAATGGAAACATTGGTGCGTACTGTGTAGCTAATCCTACAAATGCTGTTGTTGGTCAAAATGTAACATGGACTGTATATCCTACATACAACAATAATTACAACTACAATAACGGTTCATACTACGGTAACACCTCATACTCATGGACTGGAACTGATAACCTTTACGGTAACGGTCAGACAATTGTCCGATCATACAACACTCCTGGATACAAGACTGCAACTGTAACTGGATTTGTAAATGGTCAGTCATTCACGACATCATGTTCTACAAACATTGTAGGTGTTCAGTCTAACGTCACAGTGATCCGAGATCAGAATCTTGGTACACCAGTGTCAGGAGTATTCCTTTCACAGGTCCCAGAAACTGGTATTAGTTTCGGTCTCAAGATGACACTCTTTACACTTGGTCTCGTTCTCTGGAGCATTTTCGCTGCATACATGATTGCTCGAAAGAAGGGAATCAAAGCCGCAGATATGCCAGCAGAATTCATGTCAAAAGTTAATGCGTTCAAGCTTAACAACATGAAGAACAAAGGGATTATCTAATCTCTAACATGGTGGATCTGGCACGATAAGTGCCGACGACGCCAGCGGCGAAAGTTGTAAATCTTCAAGCAAAACCCCGCTCTCATCCGAGTGCGGGGTTTTGTGTTGGGTTAAAATGATGCGGGAAAATTTACAAATACAAAAAAGTGTGTAGCCGAAACTTGTGGATAACTAAGATTCATTTGAGTAATGAAGAAAATATCAAGGAATTATAAAGGTAATTTTGAGAATATTTTTATAGAGATTTAATGTCGATTCGATAGACTTTAAGAGTTAAAAGAATTAACATTAAATTAAACAAAAAAGATGAAAGAAACTAATGCTAAAAAAGAGGAAATAAAAGAGATTGTAAGCGAAGTCTATACTGAGTGTATTGAGCCTGGTTTGAAGACGAAGATAATTGAAGTCTACAAGGAGCATATTGAACCTGGAATTAACAAGAGGTTTGTTGATCTAGAGCATCGATTAGATTACATTGAGGATCTTATTACGAGACGCTTTGATGAGATAGCTATTATGATTCAACGCCAGGTGGTAGATATTATTGATAAGGCAGACAAAGTTGAGGAAAAAGTCTTGGGACACGAGGTGTGACTTGCTCGACTTGAGCATAAAGTTTCCTAGGGGTGTAAATATTGCTTTCCTGAGAAAACTATCCTATAATCACATTGAAGATACATATTGTACTTTATGGCAAACCGGCACCTATCCAGATCAATAGTTCTGCAATCACTGTTTGAATGGGATTTTCGCCGTGCTGAAGAAAATACAATTGAATCAATTCTCCAAAAAAACGTCGATGAATTCGCTCCTGGTATGAGTGATTTTTCTTTTGTTAAAAATTTGGCTGACGGAATCCTCAAGAAAAAGAAAGATCTTGATAGTATCATCGAAAAAGCTGCACCTGAATGGCCGATCGACAAGATTGCCATAGTAGATAGAAACGTACTTCGTATTGGCCTTTTTGAACTCATCTTTGGAGATCGAAAAGAAGTACCTGCGAAAGTGGCTATCAACGAAGCTATTGAACTTGCTAAATCTTTTGGTGGTGAGACCTCTGGAAAATTTGTAAACGGTGTACTTGGTGCTGTATATAAAGAAATGGGTGAGCCAGGCAAGGAAGAAACTTCAACTCGAAAAGATAAGGAGTCAAAGAAGAAAAAAGAAGTTCCCTATGAGGAAATGCCGATTCAAGTTCTTGGTGGAGCAGTAGTATATGCATTTCAGGGTAATGAACTTCATTTGGCACTTGTGCACGACGTGTTCGGGCACTGGACACTTTCAAAAGGAAAACTTGAAGCCGGTGAAAGTGTGAAAGAGGGTGTGATGCGAGAGATCAAAGAGGAGATGGGTATTGATATTAAGATTGAAGATGAACTTGCTCACAATGAATATATTGCATCTCATCCAGAAGATGGAAAGATTCGAAAACAGGTAACATATTTCTTGGCAGGGACTGAATACAACCCTCTTACACTTGGAACAAGTGGAGGGCTTACAGAAGCTAAATGGTTCAACGTAAAAGATATTTTGACTCTTAATTTCTATAATGATATTTTGCCGATTGTGACAAAGGCAGTGCAGATTTTGATGAAAAGATAGTGGGTGGCGCGAAAGGCTTTTCTGGGGTATATTGATGAAAATAACGATAAAAATATATGGATTTCAGTATATTTGAGGCAAGTATTGGTGTTACATTTAATCAAAAAGACCTATTAAAACAGGCCTTTATTCATCGTTCATATCTTAATGAAAATCGAACTCTCAACCTTCAACATAATGAGCGACTTGAATTCCTTGGTGATGCGGTCCTTGAGCTTGTAATCACTGATTATTTATTTAAAAAATATCCTGATAAAAATGAAGGTGATTTGACCGCCTATCGATCGGCGCTTGTAAACGCGGTAACGCTTGCTGGCGTAGCTGAAAAAATCGGCATGAACTCTTTCTTGCTTTTATCAAAAGGTGAGGCCAAAGACACTGGTCGTGCTCGGCAGGTTATTTTAGCAAATACATTTGAGGCACTTATTGGTGCAATTTATATTGATCAAGGATATGAAATGTCTGCAAAATTTATCGCTGACAATTTGTTTAATCTGATTGATGAAATTGTAGCGAATCAAAGTTTCATCGATGCCAAGAGTCGATTCCAAGAAGAAGCACAAGAAAAGGCTGGGGTCACGCCTGCGTATAAACTTATAAAAGAGACAGGTCCAGATCATAATAAAATTTTCACAGTAGGTGTATATCTTCGTGAGGAGATGATCGTGCAAGGTGAAGGTAAGTCCAAGCAGGAAGCTGAACAGGATGCGGCCGTAAAGGCTCTTGCAAAGAAGGGGTGGTAGATCCAGGTGTACTAAGAGGGTATCCTAGGATTGTCTTAATTATTGGTATAAATATAAATTCGTGTTATAATTTAAAACCAGTTAGTTCATTATTAAATATTTTGATTGTAGATGTGTTTTCGACTCTTTGTATCGCTAGATGTGCTCAAGGTCCAATTTTATCTAATGTAATAGTTAGACCAAGATGTACAAAAAGTGACTAGACGAAACGAGGTGAAAATTCATTTGCAATTTCAAAATACTGCGATTCATTTCGTGTGTACTTGAAGTTGTATTACTTAGTTAAATCTTCAGTTACGAACCTCAACAATAGAAAGAAAAGCTCGTATGAGCGCAACCAAAGTTAGTTATAACGAAAACTCGTCACTGGCTCTCCTTATCATTGGTATCATTCTTTTCGTCGGCAGCTTCGCGCTGCTTGTGACGCTTAAGTATGAGGCTGACGATCTCTATTATGTGCGCCGCACGGCACATGTAAAAGTGCTTCATGAGATGAATAAGCTCGTGAAAAAGGAGATCGAAATCACCTCGTCGATGTGTGAAGTTGATCAGCATCTTTGGCTCGGTGGTAGCAATTACTCCCCAGATCAGATCGCTAGTCGAATCAACCGATATGATTTTGATCAGGTATTCTTGGACATCAAATATGTGCTCACGCGCTGTATGACAGTGTCCTGGACTGCCCGACAGTCCAACGGAGGCCGAGTCACTATCGATTCAATTGACGAAGGAAATGCAAGATACCAACAGGTGGTCGACTTTCATGTCGAAAACTTGCTTGCGGCCTACGATCAAGCACTTCGTCGAATCAAGCAGGAGACTTCAAAAGATGTAATCAGGACGATTCCTGACCATCTACCGGTGATCCTTGGGCCATCGGATAAGATTGCGGTCGCTGAACCCTGAAGATCTGTTGCATTTTATATCATCAGTTTCAAGACGCAGCACCGTTCTGACCTTCATGGTTAGATCGGTGCTGTTTTTAATTTTTCAAAATTGCGCATTTAAGCGCTATTCACATAAAACGCCCCGAAATACAGCCCAAAATGGAGCTAAATTTGCTATAATAAAAGGCATATATGGAAATTCCGGGTCACGTCATATCTCGTCTCAAGTCACTTGAGATCAATGGTTTTAAATCATTTGCAAAAAAAGCTGGCCTAGTTTTTAACTATCCGATTACGGCTATAGTGGGGCCAAACGGCTCTGGTAAATCAAATGTGGCCGAATCTTTCCGTTTTGTGCTTGGTGAGCAGTCAATCAAATCGATGCGAGGAAAGAAAGGTGAGGATCTTATTTTCAATGGAGGAAAAGACAACATCCGCGTGAATCGTGCGTCAGTGAAAGTTGTTTTTGATAATACCAATCGAATGTTTAATATTGATTTCGATGAAGTTTCTATTGAACGCGTGGTGCATCGAGATGGTGTAAATGAATATTTTATAAATGACACTTCAGTGCGACTCAAAGACGTGAGCGAACTTTTGGCTCACGCAAATATTGGTTCATCGGGTCACCATATCATTTCACAAGGTGAAGCGGATCGACTTTTGTCGGCTCAACCACGAGAGCGACGAGAGATGATCGAAGATGCGCTTGGTCTTAAAGTCTATCAATACAAAAAAGAAGAAAGTGAAAAGAAGCTGCAGAAGACGGCTGAGCATATCAAAGAAATCGAGTCGCTTCGAAGAGAAATTGCACCGCATATTAAATTTTTGCGTAAGCAAGTTGAGAAAATAGAAAAATCGATCATTCTTCGGAATGAGCTTTCGACTTTGTATCAAGAATATTTTTATAAAGAACAAAAGTATATAAAGACTGAAAAAGAAAAACTGGCAGAGGAAAAGAAAGGTCCGACGGCTGAACTTGAACAACTTCATAAAGAATTGGCGCACCACAAGCATATTTTGGATCAGGCAAAGGAGACGCTTGGTGAAAGTGGTAAGAGTAAGGAGCTTTTTTCACTTGAGTCTGAGATGCGAGAAACGCGCCAGAAAAAAGATTCTTGTGTGCGTGAGCTTGGACGACTTGAGGGTGAGATTTCATACCTTAAGCGAATTATTGATAAAAAACTCAAGGAGGCTGAACATGCACATCACAATGTTGAGGATACAAAGCAGGTTTACTTGAAGGATGTGGAGCATATTTCAAATGCTGTTTCTGAAAAAATTTCTAATGCTACGACTATTGCAATTGATCTAAGTTCTGGTGCAGCACAAGATCCAGTAGCAAAAGCTGAAAAGATCAAAAGTCTATTGGCTGAGATTAAGGAAACTTTGCATGGTTTTGTTCAATATCACCGACACGAGGCATCGGGTTCAGGGTCTGGTACAAACGGCTCAGGTGCGGCAAAAAATCCAGAAGATGCTGTAGCAACTGAGCGAGAAGAAATCGTGCGGATCGAGCATGAGGTTGCATCGCTTGAAGCGAAGCTTGCCACATATTCAGATGAGGAAGCGAAACAAGCGAAACAATACGCTGATATTAAACTTGAGATTGATAAAGAAAAAGATAAGAACGTTGAAAGTGAAAAAGCAGTCCTTGTAATCATGTCGAAGCAGAATGAAATTCATTCGCACCTAGAAACAATCAAGGCAAAGGAAGAAAAAGTGCGAATCGAGGAGGAGGATTGGAAACGAGAAATGCATGAAGCTTCTATGCTTGTTGGTCGTGAATCTGTGCAGTACGAAGCTTTTGAGAATCGCGTAATTGATGGTGTAAACGGCGTTAATGCTGATGCGCAAATTGTCGCGACAGCTTTGGACGAAGGCCGTCATGTGCAAATTGATCGGCGACGAACCATTGAGAAAATGAAAATTCGTCTTGAGGAAATGGGCGGTGCGGGTGGAGATGATATTGTACGCGAGCATAAAGAAGCTGAGGAACGTGACGCTTTTTTGGCAAGAGAGCTTACGGATCTTATGACTTCGTCAGAATCTCTGAAAAATCTCATTCTTGAACTTAATAGTAAACTCGATGAGTTGTTCAAAGAAGGTATTGCAAAAATTAACAAAGAATTTAATACATTCTTTGGTCTAATGTTTGGAGGCGGTTCAGCTGATCTTCGACTTGTAAAAGAGGAAAAGCGGAGAAAGAAAAAGGGTGATTTAGATGATCTTCTCGGCGATGCTGTAAGTGCTGGTATTGGTGCAGGTATGGGCGCCGGAGCCAGATCAACTGATGTAGATGACGAACCTGTAGAAGAGGGAATTGATATCAATATTTCATTGCCACATAAGCGAATTAAAGGCCTCACAATGCTTTCCGGAGGTGAACGAGCACTTACATCCATTGCGCTCCTTTTTGCTATGTCTCAGGTGAATCCACCACCATTTGTAATTCTTGATGAAACAGATGCGGCTCTCGACGAGGCAAATTCACGAAAATACGGCGATATGATTGAGGCTCTCTCAAAGCATTCTCAGCTTATCTTGATTACTCATAATCGAGAAACAATGTCACGAGCTGGTGTGATTTACGGTGTGACTATGGGTGGAGAAGGATATTCTAAGCTTCTATCGATTGCGTTTGATGAGGCGCTTGCGGTAGCCAAATAAAAGTTAAAAGATTCTTCTCTTCGTTGTGTGAGGAACAAAAAAATTCTACTGAAATTTTCCTCTGCTCGTTGCAACTCGCAAGTCTCACACAACTCATTTAAGAATTTTTATCCTGCAAGGCTGAAGTACATTTAAAGAACAATCATGTATTCCAACATCTTATTCTCTAAATCAGCACTCAAAAGCTTTACTTTAATTGTGTCACCAATATTGAATTCTTTCTTTGTGTTTTGACCAACTACTCGATAATTTTTCTGATCTACTGAATAGAAATCGTCTGGTTTTAAATCTTTGAGACGAATGAGACCTTCAGCTTTAGCTTCCGGTTCTTCAACATACACACCCCAATCTGCAATACCTGAAACGGTCACGTCGAATATTTGACCAACTTTTCGTTGCATGTATTCGATCTGTTTATATTTAATAGATGCTCGTTCTGCATCAGCTGCTTCAACTTCGCGCTTGCTTGAATCGATACAGATTTTTTCCAAAGTCATGGCCATTTGGTGAGGAACAGTTTTTCCTTCGAGGAGGAGGGCGAGGATTCGATGTACGAGGAGATCTGGATATCGTCGAATAGGTGAAGTGAACTGTGTGTAATAATCAAAAGCCAAACCAAAGTGACCTGCGTTTGCCGTCGAATATGTGGCCTTGGCCATTGAGCGGAGCGTGGCAATCTTGATGACTGCTTCAGCTGGAGAACCTTCAACTTCACGCAAGAGTTTCTGAATATCTTTTGGTGAAATATTTTTTCGTGGGTTGAAATCAAAGCCAAGCGCTCGCACGAAAATTCCAAGATCTTGAAGTCGCTCAGCGTCAGGTAATTCATGTACTCGATATACACCAAACTTTTCAGTTTTTGCCTCTTTGTTTTTGTCGCTCACAAACTTCGCTACTTCACGGTTGGCAAGAAGCATATACTCTTCAACAAGTCGGTGAGCATCAAGTCGCTCTTTCTTATATACAGAGATTGGTACACCATTATCATCGAGTTTGAATTTAATTTCAGTCGTCTCGAAGTCGATTGAACCATTTTCTTGTCGCGCTTTGAGCATGTTCTTGGCAATTCGATTCATTTCTGAAAGTTCGATTGCGTATGGTGCCTGATGCCATACATTTGCGCTATTTGCATTTGCATCGCCATTATTTGCGTCATTTTCTGGATTAATTTTAATTTCACCAGATTTTACTCGGTCTAAAACATCCTGCACCTCTTCATATGTATATCGCTTGTCAGAGTGAATGATTGTCCGTCCAAACCATCGGTCTAAAATCACGCCGTTAATGTCGGTTACAAAAATGGTCGAAAAAGCGAACCGGTCCTCGTGAGGGTTGAGGCTGCACTGTCCATTTGAAAGGACAGATGGGAGCATGGGGATAGTTCGATCGACGAGATACACAGAAAATGCTCGTTTTCGTGCTTCTTGGTCGAGTGCTGTTCCTGGTCGAACATAGTGTGCAACATCTGCGATATGCACACCGATTTCGTAGTATGCATTTGGCAAATCCTCGCCGCTATAACTTTTCGTCTCGTTCGAGTAAGCTTTTTTCTCGTCAGCACCAAGTCGTCGAATAGAGAGTGCATCATCAAAGTCTTTGGCATCAAATGGGTCGATGGTAGTTGTAAAAACTCCTCGCATATCTCGTCTTGCGGCAAGTTCGTTGGCAGGGATATTGAGTGAGCTGTATTCTTTGGCCGCATCTTCTGCTTCAGCTATCACCTCCGGTGAAAATGTCGTATCGAATCCTCGCTCAAGAACAATGGATTCCATTTCGGCATTGTTATCACCTTTGTTACCGATAACTTGAAGGAGTGTCCCGTGTGGAGTTCGACCCATCACTTTTGGGTCCCAAGTTTCAATATCTACTTCAGCAATAGCTTTGAGGTTTGGTTTTGCCTCAGGGTCAAGAATTTCAATGGCAATATTCGCTCGCTTATCATCTGGCACAAGTAAGAATAAGGGAAGGCCGGCTTTTTCTGCTCGAGCTTTGCTCTCGGCTGGTGCCTCGGTGTCTTCAACTAAGTTTCCTACGAACTTTGTCTTTTTTCGTTCTACGATTTTTATAACTTTTCCATATGTGAGGCCCTTGAATCCATTGTAGAGTTCAATCTGAACTGTGTCGCCTGGAATGGCTGTACTGATGTCTTCTGGCTCAACTGGAATACTCTCTTCTCGGCCCTCAACATCGACAAATCCCTTACCTTTTGCGTTTAGGGAAATTGTCCCTATGAGTGTGTTTTGCATATATGAATATGCTATCAAAAAAAGCTCAAAACGCCTATGAATTCGGCCTTAGAAGTGCATGTAGCCGGAAACCTTGTTTAACCCTTGCTGAGGAGGCAAAAGCCGTTACAAACCTAGTCTGGGCCCGTAAAAGTCCCCAAGGGCCGTATTTGACGCCTGGAGCCTTATTTGATAACATGTCTCCACATATGTTAACTATACGACTTCAGCGAGTTGGACGAAAAAAGGTACCTACATTCCGACTCGTTTTAACTGATTCAAAAAATTCAACAAAAAGCGGCCGATTCTTAGAAATCCTAGGTAACCATGATTTCCGAAAGGAGAATACAAAGATTGAAGCGGATCGAGTAAAGCACTGGATCAAGATGGGTGCTCAGCTTTCTGATTCAGCTCACAACCTTCTCCTCGCAGAAAAAGTGATCACAGGAAAGAAGATCAACGTCCTCCCAAAGAAGACTGTACCAAAGAAAGAAGAAGTTGCAGCCTAAGGTCAGACTGGTGCTCTAAGTTTAAAGAGAAACCTCTCGAATAAAATCGAGAGGTTTTTTCTGTTAAATTTTGTTTGAAAATTGTTGGAATAATATAAAACCCTGCAATCACTTGGTTGAGTGATTGCAGGGAAAGAAATCAAGCTGTTCACAAGGTTAGGTTACCGAACCTAAACTGAGAGTGTGTGCTCTCTTGACTGCAGCATAGATTGATTCGAGGACTTGCGTGGTTAACCATTCTACTTCTCCTTCCTCATGATTGTGTGCTCCAAGGATTAGATTTTCATTACCTGGAAAGATTTTGAAATCAATACCTTGTCTCTTTGTGTCACTCATGCGTTCTTCTTCAAGGGTTCTCATCCACTTTGTGCCGACGATGATGAAGTTAACTTTTTCTACAGGTTGAAATTCACCTTGGTGAAGTTTTTGTGCCACTGATAATGGTAGGTTGATGACACTGCAACCTAATTCAACAAGGGTCTGTATGAGTATTGATTCATATTCAGACACTTGTCCACCTTTGACCCGAATCACTACAGCAAAGACTTTTCCTTTGAGCAAATCGGCTATTTCTTTCAATCGTGTTCTTCTTTGCGATATGTTCTCGAGCCATCTTTTCTCGTCGTTCGTGTACCATCGCGGCTTTCTGGACCCTTTGCGAATCCTATAGATCACGTACACTGCAATGACCAATAATGTGGCTAGAGTCAGTTGGCCTGAAAGATCTGTGGATGTTCCTAACGCTATACTGGTTGTCATCTTTATTGTCTTTCTATGTTGTGCATTTCCGTCAGCATCTTTCATCCGCCCATCAATGTGGGTAGAGAAGACAAAAGCGGAGATACGTGTTTTCAAGGTACAGGATGTACCTCTTCAAAATATACAATATGTCTCTGGTGGTAGTATGTCAAATATTCAAAATAGGCATAAATTTTAGTAAGAAAAAAGCCCATAAAGGGCTATTTTTTTAAAATTTAAAATTTTCAAAACCTATTATATAGACTTAATCCTTAACTTTGCCTGTTTATCCTTATCAACTCGTGGCAATTTGATAGTGAGGAGTCCCTGGTTTTCAGTTGCTTCGGCGTGTTCAATATCAACTTCGTGAGGCAGTCGAACTGCTCGACTAAATGTACCCCAGTATAATTCACGAACTACATAGTCTTCTTCAGAAATATTTTTCTCTTCTTTTCGTGATCCTCGAATGGTAATGGTGTCTCGAGAAATAGCGATGTCCATATCATCTTTTCGTACACCCGGAATCATGGCTCGAACGATAATCTCATCTGGAGTCTGGTATACATCAAGTGAAAGCTCGCCTTCACCGGCCTGATCTTCCATCCATGTTGAAGAAAGGGAATTGTCACCATGATTTGAACCATGACTAGAACCTCCGTGTCCGCCAAAAGTAATAGTCTTCGATTTTGGACCGAATTTTGAAGCGTTTGAATTTGAACCATTGCTACGCGCGCCTATGCTGCCATGAGAAATGCCGTTTTGGCCAGCGCCTGAAGAGCTGTGCTCAGCTTCCTCGTCGAGATCGAGGATTTCGTCATCATCAATATTTACACTTCCTGTTAATCGTTCAAAAAAAGATCTTTTTTTCATGGAGTTCAATCGGTTATGAGTTATGAAAAGTTAAACAAACTTGTACCTTTAGAGTATAGCATATTTGCGTACCCAAAAAGCAAGTAATTGAGTAAAATGCTACTAGACTTATAAAAACTAAAAATTCTTAATCTTCTTCACCTTCTCAAGTGCTAAAATCAGAATAATAAGCGTCATCCATACAAAAGAGAATGCTAAGAATATTTTTTCTTTACCAAGGTTGTAGTGATCGATAGCGATAAGGAGAAAGTTGAAGCCACCATGGAAAAGTGTAGCTACGGCAATTCCAGTGAAAGCCGAAACCCTCTGCTTCCAGACCGGTTTGAAATATGTATAGGCAATAAAGAGGGACAAAAGACCTGATGAAGCTACATGGAGAAGATTGGCACCCATGAATCGCAAGTTGCCTACCATAACTGATGTAAGCGCTTCGCCTTGAAGAAGTGGCCCGAGAAGAAAAAGAGTATTTTCGAGTGCTGCAAAGCCGAGTGATGCAGTCATAAGGTATACAAAGGCGTCAATTGGTTCATCGAATACATTATCTTTGTCGCGAAGTGCTATGAAATACGCGGCGGCGAATTTCAAGAACTCCTCGAGAAGTGCCCAGGTAAAAATAATACTGGCAGTGCTCGCTGATTCACCGATCCACCATTGAGTGGTGCGTTGAAGTGGGTACACCAAAAGTACGGCGCACATACCGCATATAAATGTCAGCCAGATGGTTTGCTTTGATTCGTGGTGATCATGATTTTCATGCATCCAAAACCAAAGCCAGATCAGCGCTGGAAAAAGCCCACCTATGAGTGCATAGAAAAAAGATTCGAGAATAAAAGAAGGGGAATTTGATAGGGCTTCAGAAATGTTTGCTATATTTGCAACATTTGCCAGGCTTGATTCTGAGATAGATTGAGCGACAAAGTACGAAGCCGCCGTCGCATCAGTTGCCATAGTATAAAGATTGTCGCCAAAAAACGACACAATTTTTCCGAAAAATCCTATTGATTGTGAGAGAAAAGGGGCCATTCGCGAGCCATCAAAAGATCGGCTGGCTTAATTGTAGCATGGTCGCGTTCAAGAATTGATTTACCTGTGTTCAAAATTGACCATAATTCTTCAGTGATGTGCGGCATTATCGGGTGGAGTGAAGTGATAATCATCCGAAGTGTATGAAGAAGGAATTGTGCACGTGATTGTTTGTCGGCATCTGTGCCAGGTTCAGCAGCTTCAGTATTTTTTTCAGGATTTGATTCGTCTATTTTTGCAACACGGCCATTAAAGATAACTTTTGAGTCTTCAAGAATGACGTCGGCAAGAGTACTCCATGCATAGTGGTACAATTTTTCTGCTGCCAAGTGAATTTTGTACTCATTGAATTCACGTGTAATCGCTGTCCAAAGTTCATTTCGCTCCGCGATAAGTTTTTGATCTGCTTCACTCCATGATGAAAAGTTTTGGTCATAAGAAATACTAAGTGGTTCGGTGCTTGAAAGAATAAACCGTGTAATATTCCAAAGCTTATTTCCGAAATGTTTATACCCTTTGATCTTGTCCTCAGCCATTGAAAGGTCATTTCCTGGAGTATTTCCGATTGCGAGCCACATTCGGAGTGCGTCGCTACCATATTTTTCAATCAAATCAATTGGGCTTGTTACATTACCTTTTGACTTTGACATTTTTTGACCTTTCGAGTCGTTTACGAGTCCGTTTAGGTACACAAGTTCAAACGGAATTTGCTGTTTTAGATAGAGTGAGAAAATAACCATTCGCGGAATCCATTTGAAAATGAGATCGCGACCGGTTTCCATAACCTGAGTCGGGTGATATGTGGCAACATCACCGTCGATTTCGGCACTCTCACTGCCGTCTCTGTAAGTGTTTTTTCGAGTACCATGTGAATATCCGAGTGCCAAAAGTGGCCACTGTCCAGAAGAAAACCAAGTGTCAAATGTGTCAGTATCTTTTGTGAGCGGTTGGTTACAAGTTGGGCATGTATCTGCTATGTCAGTGTCGAGAAAACCTTGATTACATGCAACACAAACTTTTGCAGGAATTGGGATACCCCAAACAATCTGGCGAGAAATGTTCCAGTCGAGGGTGTTTTCCATCCAGTATGTGAATATTTTCTCGTAATTTTCAGGTAAAAAACGAACTGAACCCGACTTCACGGCTTCTAACGCTTTTTCTGCGAGTGGTTTCATTTTTACAAACCACTGATCTTTGATTTGTGGTTCGATTTGAGTTTCGCATTTGTAGCAGCATTTCACATTGTGCGTATAATTTTCATCAACCCTTACGAGAAGACCTTTAGCTTTTAGTTTTTCTACAATCTGAGGTCGTGCTTTGCTGATATGGATACCTGCAAACTCTTGCGCAATCGGTAAAAGCTTTCCCTTAAAATCAATAATTTGTTCAAAATCAAGGTTGTGGCGCTGTGCAATTTCAAAATCCACCGGATCGTGCCATGGAGTGATAGTCATTACACCTGTACCGAATTCCATATCAATTGCGCTATCTTTAATAATCGTTGCAGTGATTGGTCCATTGATCCATTCAAGCTCTATCTTCTGGCCGTGTTCGTATGCTGCATATCGTGTATCTTCTGGGTGCATTACTACATATTTGTCGCCGAACTTCGTTTCTGGTCGAGCTGTGGCAATTTCAAAAGGGCCGTATTTGAAATAATAAAATGGATCTTTTTTCTCGATGAATTCTGTTTCCACATCTGAAAGGGAAGTTTGATGTTTCGCACACCAGTTTACGATTCTTTTGCCACGGTATACAAGGTCATCTCTAAACATTTTTCTAAATGTTTCTTGTGCAGAAGTTACAACATCGGGATCAAGTGTAAACTTTTCTCGTGACCAGTCACATGATGCACCAATTCGTCGGACATCATCTTCCATGAACTTTTTATTTTCAATCGTAAATGCGTAAATTTCTTTGTACAACTCCTCAGGATTCATATTAAATCGTGAACGTCCTTCTTTTTCAAGCTTCCGCTCATATACAATTTGCGTTTCAAATCCAGCGTGATCTGCACCTGGAACATACAAAGCCTTTTCGCCTTTCATGCGATGATATCGTGTAAAAATATCCTGAAGTGTAATGGTGAGTGAATGTCCTACGTGAAGCCGACCGTTGGCATTTGGCGGAGGCATGATGATGGTGTAGCTCTTAGCGTCCTTCGCTGTGATACCTTCAGCTACGGCTGTTTCGGGATGAAAAAGACCGCTAGCTTCCTCGAGCTTGTATACAGTTTCCTCGGTTGCTTTAGGGTCGTAGGCCTTTAGGAGAGGGGCTGGGATGTTTGGGGCAATGTATGCTGAGTTTGCTGGCGCAGCTTGGGTGACTGGGTCTATAGGCGTGACTGAGGCGTCCCCTGTGCTGGCTTTTTTTATGGTTTCTTCTGACATAGTATTTGGTAGTTTAGCAGAAAATGAGGCTTTGTATAAGGGTTATTAAAGCGACAAATTTCCTTGAGCCCTCAAAAGTTTTGCATCATCTGGTTGCAAGATTTTTGCGTCACTTGCAACAAATCTAAGATATCCAGCAATCCCGATCATTACTGAGTTATCAGTTGAAAGAGAAATAGATGGAGTATAAAGATTGATTCCATCTTGTGTAGCAAGTTTTTTAAATGCGTCACGGATATATACATTTGCCACAACTCCACCGCCGATGATGAGTGTTGTTGCGCCAGTTTCTTCAATTGCACTTCGAGTTTTTGATACAAGAACTTCAGTAACGGCATTTTCAAATTCTTCGGCTAAGGTGAGTTTTTCTATATCTGTTAACTTTGCTTCATTGCGACTTTCCGATTTTTTCTGTAACTTTTCTTTCACTGCATATAGCGCCGCTGTTTTCAAACCAGAAAATGAAAAATTGAAATCCTTACTATGAATCATTGGGCGTGGAAGTTGCCATGGTTTTGCGCCAGTTTCTTTTTCGATTTGCGTAGTGAGATTTTGTGCACGACTTTCTGCTGCTAGTTTTGAAATTTTTGGTCCACCTGGATATGGTAAATCCATAAGTCGCGCTACTTTATCAAATGCTTCACCGATCGCATCATCGAGTGTTTGGCCGATGATTTTGTATTGATGCCAATTTTCAGAAAACACAAGCTCGGTGTGACCGCCAGAAATTAGGAGTGCAATAGCGGGAAATTGAATTTTGGTTGAATCTTTACCTTGTTCGATTTGTTCGGATGAAATATTTTCATTCATGAGCACAGAAACAATGTGTCCTTCCATGTGGTTAACTGGTGCAAGTGGTTTTTGTAAAGCTATAGAAAGGGCTTTGGCTAAACTTACACCTACCCAGAGTGCCGGTTCGAGGCCAGGACCTTCAGTAACTGCGATGCAATCAATAGTTGGAATTTCGCTTGATTCGAGAAATGGAATGAGCGCATCATACAAGCCGTCTTCTCGTGAAAGAATTTCTTTGATTTCTAATTTCCGCGCATCAGTGAGCTCAGGGATCGGTTCGATTGCTGTATCTTGTGTAGTATGTTCTTCTGCGAGTGAGATTGTCTTTGCTAAAAGTGGAACAAGATTTTTTGCATGTTCGCGCTTTGCGAGAATAGGGAAAACTCCACCATATTCGGTATGAATATCAATTTGTGAGTATAGTGCATTGCCAAGAATTTTGTATTGAGGTGCATCAATACCACCACTTGCTTCAATTAGTGAAACGGCAGTTTCGTCGCAGCTTGTTTCGATAGAGAGGATTTTCATGGTGGTTATGCTTATGATGTGGTCACGTATTCCGTCTGCTGACGAAATGGTGCTATGCAATTTTTTTCCAGGTAAAATAAGTAGTTTTGTCAGCCTGAACCTCTTTGTATCCTCCTGGGTTATATTGAGTGGAATCAATCTCTACTACCGCATTATGTTTGTTGCGATGACTGGTGAGTCCCGGATACGATTTTGAATCGGCGTCTTCAACTACAACCTCTCCCTTTTCAGTAACGAATCCTTCCTGTATGCCAAGCTCTTCGCTCAAGGCTCTTGCAACCACATCTTCGATATTATTTTCGCTGCGCTTGATTTTTTCGCCGATACTCACTTCAAGAGAACGAACTCGCTCTCGACCATCTGCAAATACCTGTTTTTCTTCAACCAATTTGTATGTATCATTTCTATCTTTATACAAAACAAGGAGGGCAAGGAACGAAAACTCACGAATTAATTTTCCTGATTCTACATCTTGAACAAGCATTGTCTCTCCATTGTTGATTTCATTAACTAAATGATCAACTGTTTTAGCCTCACCCTTACCCCAATCATGAATAGGGATGCCATATTGATTCAAGAGACTGATCAATTCGTTTTTTTCAATATGCGACTCTTTTAAATAATTTTCCATAGAATTACTATACTAACTTAGACTAGCTGTTGAAGGTGACCCTACCGGGAGTCGAACCCGGCTTTAAAGCTTGAAAAGCTTTCGTCCTAACCGATAGACGATAGGGCCATTTGTTTGGGAAATATAACACTTTTTCACCAAAAATGCAAAAAAACTGATTGAAAATGGGACCAGGCCGTGATATTCTCATTTTGTATAGAAATCGGCCGTATGTGGCTTATTTTAGGTTTAAATTAGGGCGATTAGCTCAGTTGGTAGAGCGTCCGCTTGACGTGCGGAAGGTTCAGAGGTTCGAACCCTCTATCGCCCACAAATAGTCTAAAAACAAGGATCGGGATTAAACTATCTTCGACTCACCGCAATATAAATATCTTCAAGCGCTTTTACAGCATCACCGGCTGCTATGTTGTTCTGATGGTATAGGCCATCTGTACAATCACCAGCTGCCCAAACGCCAGGGGTTTTAGTTTGTTGATTTCGTGGGTCCACTACGATTTTTCCATAACTATCTAGTTCAACAATATTTTTTACAAAAGAAGTGTTTGGGATAAGGCCGATTTCAATAAAAATACCAGTAACAGGGAGAGTCTGTGGTGTTCCGGCCGCATCAGAGGTTTCGTACACTAAACCTTTCACAAATTTTTCACCCACAATTTCATTGATCACTGCATTTTTTAGAACTCGCACATTTTCTTTTGCGCAAACTTTTTCAACAGTAACAGGATCAGCACGAAAGATTTCACTTCGGTTGATGATCGTTACGGATTTACAGTATGCAGCGAGCTGTGCAGCGCTTTCAAATGCAGCATTCCCACCACCAACAACAGCTACATCTTGGCCAGCGAAGATTGGTCCATCACATGTTGCGCAGTACGTCAGACCTTTGTGTTCAAAAATGTCCGCATTCTTCGCTTCGATTTTTCTTCGAGTACTTCCTGTCGTGATGAGAATATTTTTAACGATATGCTCGTTTGATTCTCCTGTGCCAGTCTTTGTGACTGTGATTTTGAAAATAGGGGACGCATCTGTATGTTCTGGAGATTTTTCGATAGAAGTTACTCGACTTCTAGTTTGAATATCTACAATATTGCCAGCATACGCTCGGAGATGTTCCTCAAGATTTTTACATAGATCCGCACCGCTTATTTTGACTGTACCAATCCAGTTTTCAATTCCCTCAGAAACTGAGCTTTGACCAAGGAAAGATTCAGTTACAAAAAGGGTTTTAAGTTGCTTTCGTGATGCATACACACCTGCAGCAACTCCTGCTGGCCCACCACCAATAATTAGAAGATCATATGTGTTCATAGAATTGCTGTTCATAGATTTACAATTATACGGCAGAAGGGGAAATTCACATGTATTGACTTTTATATAATATTGTGACAATATTTCGATGCCAAGTGGCACTGAACTTAAGTCAAAAAACAACAACCTTCATATTACTGAGGAGAAATTATGCATACAAGTAGAAATGCGTTTAGGAAAAACCTTCAGAAGGCAGAGATTGAAAATGCAAAATTCAACATCATGATCGTGAAGTTTGCTGGCTATGCAATCCAAGCAGGTCTCTTTCTTCTGATGATGTTGGTCAGCACTTCTTGTTTCAACTTGCCCAGTTTGATTTTGAACTACACCATCACTGATCTGGTGAAATTGCTGGTACCGTCGATCGTGGCGTGTCTCATCCTGCAATCGAAAATCATCTGGCCAATCCTGTGGAAAGAAGAGAAGAAACTCAAAGCACTTCTTGGTCAGTAGATCGGACTACTCACCATAAAAGCCCGTCGTGGAAACACTTCGGGCTTTTTTATATAACGAAGAAAGAATTGGTTTTACTATTTAAGTTTAGATCGTCGCAAAAACGCTGGCACCGCACCCCAGTCATCATCTTCTTCGTTTGTGGTTTGGATAGGAGTAGCCTCTTTCTTTTCCTGAACTGGAGCAATAGGAGCTGGCTGCTGTGGAACTGGAGTTGCTGGCTGAGGAGCTTGAGACGCCTGTTGAACTTGTGCAGATGCAGGAGTTTGCTGTGCGCCACTATTTGATCCGCTCATGAAACTATTAAAAATACCTCGTCTTGGTTCTGGAGCCGTGTCGTCGTTTTGAATCGGGTTCATGGCTGTGCCGTACCCAACAGCTTTTGGTTCTGGTCGGTCAGTTCCGAAGAACATTTTTCGAGCATTGTGTGAATCAGGGAAGTTCGCTGCGATTACTGTGATCTTGATTTCATTTTTCTTGAGTCGTTCGTCTTTTACTGTACCGAAAATAATTTTGGCATTTGGATCAACTGAATCAGTGATAATCTTTGCAGCTTCCTGGATTTCCCACATAGTGAGATCATCGCCTGCGGCAATAGAGAAAAGAACACCTTTTGCGCCGTGAATAGAAATATCGATAAGAGGAGAGCTAATAGCTGCCTTTGCTGCTTCCTCTGCTCGTCGCTCACCAGAAGCTGTACCGATACCCATAAGAGCAGAACCGGCATCTTCGAGAACGGCACGAATGTCAGCGAAGTCGATGTTACCTACTGTACCTGGCATAGTGATGAGATCAGAAATACCCTCAACTGCCTGTCGGAGAACTTCGTCGCACATAGCAAATGCTTGCTTTGCAGTTGTGTCTTTGCCTACAGCCTGAAGAAGCTTGTCGTTTGGAATGACTACAAGTGCGTCTACTGCGGCTGAAAGTTCATCAAGACCTTGTTCAGCGAGTCGCATACGTGATTGACCTTCAAATGAAAATGGTTTTGTAACGACACCGATGGTGAGTGATCCCATTTCTCGTGCGATCTTTGCAACAACTGGTCCAGCACCTGTGCATGTTCCACCACCAAGACCTCCTGCAACGAAAACCATATCAGAATTTTTCAATGCCTCTTGAATTTCTTCTTTAGTTTCTTCTGCAGCTTTTTTTCCAACTTCAGGATTCATACCAGCACCGAGTCCTTTTGTGAGATTTTTTCCAATATGAATTTTTTTCTTCGCCAAAGAGTGGTGAAGATCTTGTGCATCAGTGTTGATAGCGAGGAAGTCAACGCTTTTAACTTTTGCATTGATCATGTGGTTGGTAGCATTTTTTCCTGAGCCACCTACGCCTATTACTTTAATCCGTGCGAATGTTTCGATTTCTGGTCTTACTTGAGGCATGTTTTGTAATGGTTAAATATTGATGGTGCAAATAATACCACCATTTAAAAAATAGCAAAAGACGACATTTGAGCTCTTTTGTGGCGTACATTAAGGCTCTATTGCAAATTAGACTTACAAATAGTCAAAAATGTGGCTTGAGTAAAGAGTATTTTGGCCTTGGCCTAAAAACAACGAGATATACTAAAAACTAAATAAAAACCAAGGTAAACTAATGTGCTATATCAAGAAATATTATGGCAAAAATCGCTTGAGCCACGCCCAGAGACTCTTTCCAGTTTTATCCCAGATATGTCCAGGGAGAATACCATCGCCAGCACCAGTTTCTCCTTCATCTTCAGTGAGGCCGATGATAGCGAGACCGTATGCAACGGCCCATTCAGAATCACGCACAATACCTTTTACGTTTCCGTCGAGTCGAAGTTTGCCTTGCTTTGAAGGAAGTCGGAGAGCTAATCGAGAAAGTTCTTCTATATTTGGAATAGATGAGCCTCCGCCAGTTAAAATAATTCCGGCAGGCAAGAGACCATTACGATCAATTTTTCGCAAATGATCTTCGAGTAAATCAAAGATATCTGAAAGTCGTGCGATTACAATTTCCTCTATCTTCTTTTTTGAAAATTCGCCGATGCGACCTTGGCCGATTTTGATAAGTTCAGCGTCTTCGAGTGAAACTTTGAGACCGAGAGCAAGATCGTTTGTAATATCATTTGAACCAATTTGAAAAACTTCCATTGAAACTGGAATATTATTTTCAAATACAATAATAGAAGTTGTTTCTGCGCCGATGTTGGCGAGAACACAACCGGCAATCTTCTGAGTCTTTGAAAGACTTACCACACTTGCAGCGATAGGGGCTGCAGCAACATCTTGGATAATAATATCTGCTTCCTCGAAGGCAGACATCAAGTCGCTCAAGTGATGGGCGAGTGAAGTGATATACAGTACACGCGCTTCGAGTCGCATCGCTTTAAGTCCATGAGGACGGCCGAGTACTTTTTTACCATCAATCTTGTATTCAAGAGGAACAGTATAGATAATTTTACGATTCTGAATGTAATGATTTGGTAGTTCTTTTTCGCTTTCCTCGATCGCTCGTTTTACATCGAGACCCGTGATGTCATTGTCGGCTTTTGTAACAGCGGTTGAACCTGTTGAAATGATGGCACCAAGTCCGATACCACCAATAGAAATATAGGCTTTTCGAATAGTTGTTCCGAGAGTTCTTTCGGCTTGAGAAACGGCGCTTTTAATGCTCTTAGAAGCATCGGCGATATTTGTAACGAAACCATGGCGAATACCTTTAGACTCTGCTACTCCAGTTGCAACTATGCGTGGGAGTGCATCTCTGTCTTGCTTTGTATCTTTTTCAACGACAATGACCTTTACTTGATGACTTCCAAGGTCAATGCCGACGGTAATGTTTCGACCGATGGCCATGTATATATTTTTTAAAAAATGAAACTAAGTAAAACTTGAAATTTAGCTAAAAAACGACATTTAAAATTCAGAATTTTTTAGTGCGAGTTTTAAACTAAACCTGAAAGAAGCGCCGAATCTTTGCTTCTTCACTCTCCATTCTACTACCATGATCGAATCCTTTCAAATGCATTAAACCGTGGATAAATACGAACTTCAGATAATTATCAAAAGTTCTACCGAATTCTTTCGCTTTTATTCGCGCTTTGTCAGGATGAATGTAAATTTCACCCATGCCATGCTCGCCATTCGCGTCGGAAATAGGGAAACTTAAAATATCAGTTGCGTAATCTTTTTGTCGATGAGTTCGATTCAGTGTTTGCGCTCTTTTTTTACCAATAAATCGCAAGTCGAGCTCGTAATTTTTGCCGAGCACTTTATCTTTGATACGAGAAAAAAACACCACATCAATGTGCGGTGCTTTTTTCAAAGTTGTACTATAGTAGAAAGTTGAATTTGTTGCTTCTTTTTTTGAATTCATGCGCATTTCGCTTCAAGCAAATTCGGAAAATATCCCGATGAATACTATCGTCGCTTTGTTGTTGGCTGAATCTTTCCAAGCTTCAAAAGCTTTTCTCGTTCTGATTGTCGTCGCTTCTTTTCAAGAGCAGCTTTCTTTTTCTTGTAGTAAGAGAGGTTTCGTTCTGTGTATTTGATAGATCGAACACGGTTTAAAACGCCTGACTCTTGTACTTTCTTTGTGAATCGTCGAAGTACTGATGCAGCGCTTTCTGTTGCGTTCTTTTCGATATTGACATTTATCATAGGGTCACACTATATCATGCACCCTCGTTGAATGCAACGGCCGAATATGATAGATTTCTCCTACGTGGCGCGAGTGCGCTATTTGTTGTGTAAAGAGGTTTTGGACCAAAAATCCAGCCACAAACATGATAGCCATATTGGCATTTAGGTCATTGAAATTCAACCATCTTATTTTTCATGAATGCAGTAATGCTTCCTCCGGCGGCTCGACGAGCGTCTTTTCAAAATGTCCTTGCTACATTGGATATGCACTCCCAGAAGTCCCATGGTCTGGAAGAGATTTATCAAATGGAGTGGGATGGCTGGTACATTGCACTTCTCGAGAGAATGTCTCAGATCGATGGATTCAGGAATCAAGATCTTCTGCAGATGCTGGCTGAAACGGTTACGTCACCGAAACTCATCAGCGAAGCGTTTGATTTTCTTGGTGTTGATCTGGAAAAGGAACTACCTGAGATTCGACAAACTGTTACTTTACGCAAAAAAGTCGTAGAGAAGACTATTTGTCACGAAATCCTCTCGAAAGTAATCCAGGAAAATGAATTCAACGGAGTCGTTCCGTGGTACGTTCTCTTGTTTCTGCTTTTGAGTTGTCCAAAAAAATCCGATCATCGGACACCTATCGGCAAGACTTGTAACGTCATTCCAATCCAGGTCAATGGCTTGGTCCGCTACGCCGTCATTGGTCACACCAAGTCGAGCAACGAAAAATGGACGCTGATCTCCGTGGCCAATGCTTCACCACTCCCTGGTGGTATTCCTCGAGGTCACAACATCGTTCTTTGTGAACCCTATCCAGCGACTTGATCCGCATCCACATTGATTGATAGGCTCAATGTAAAACACCTCATCAGATTTCTTCGTACCCATTCGTACAAAGGATCTGTGAGGTGTTTTTAAATTTCGTAAGAATAAAAGTTAATTCACAAAACATATGCTACGCATATTTGGATACACTTTCTATACTAGTTTTTTAAGATACGCGATCAACTCTTTAATCAGTACAGTTTCCTGAACACGAGTGTGCATATGTCGGACAGTGACACTATCTTCAAGCGCTTCTTTTTGTCCAAGAATCAAAATGTAAGGCACGGCCATTTTTTCTGCCGCCATGAGTTGGCTAGTGATTTTGTCTCGTGAAAGAGATTGGTGAACCGCAATGTTTGCAACACGGAGCATCTCGATAATCGCAAGACTTTTAAGTTTCGCATCGTATCCAAGCTGAATGAAGAAGAATTTCGGAGCAACTTCTTTCTTTGGTTTTACTGGAGCCTTCATGTGCTTTACAGCTTTCTCGTCGACAAGAAGAGTTGCACCAACAGCAGGGATTTCTTTTTTACCCCAAGCTTTCTTTGAAACGGTGTTGTATCTTTCACCAATACAGAGAACCTCACGCTTTTCAGTCCGCTTACCGTTTTTGTTTTCTTCACTTGTAATTTTTACGATTTGAAAAATTGTACCTGAAGAATAGTGTTTGCTGCCGATAAGTGAATGGTTGATGGTGTAGGGAATATTGAGAGATTCTACATATTCGAGCACTTCTCGGAAATGATCTCTACTCTGCTCAGAAAGATAACTCATTGGCTTAGGGGCTTCATCGAGAAGAGTGGTGCATGTCTCGTCAGTACACTTGAAAATAGAAAGAGGGTCTTTTTTAAAAGATTGTCGCCATTCTGTTGGAAGTTCACCGAGTCGTTTTTTGCAAAAAGTACTGAACTCTTTACTGAATCGTGCAAAAGAATCTTTATCACCAATTGAATTGAGTTCTATCATTAATTCAACCGTTTTTGTTTTATCTTTTTCAAATTTTTCGCCGAGGTGTTCTTTGAGAATTACAAAAGCTGTTTCAATGATAATAGCGTCGGCAATACTCTTGGCGTTACCAATGATGTCGAGATTGAATGAATGACCGTGGTGCTTAGGGGTGTTTGCGTGTGGATTTCCATCGATTGGACCACTGTAGTAGACCATCGGAGGTTGATTGAGATCGTTCATTGTTTTGTCGACAATGTATGCACGCATCAGAGCAATTTTTTCTTCAAGTAAATTATCAAAACTCAAAACAGAGTCCTCGTCATTGTAAGAATTTTTCTTGCTATCTTTAAAGTTTTTTACCTTCGAAAGATCCTGTTTTTCAACTTTTACATTTGTAAAATGAGTGAAGCCGTAATGTTTAGCCGTAGACTCGGCGTGTATGTGACTCTTGTGAATCTGTACCGGCTTAAGTTTTTCCTGAGTTTTTTCTTTCATTATTTTAACTTTAGTTAATTGGATACCATGCTATTTGCTCTGCTCTTTGCTTTGGCTAAACTTACTAACGTCGCCGGGCAGTATACTAATAGATTTGAATGGATACAAACGTAGGAAAGCTTTACCAGTAATATCCTCTCTTGGCAATGCCCCCCAGCTTCTGGAGTCAAAACTTACCGTTCGATTGTCACCCATGACAAAATATTGGTCCATAGTAAGTTTAATTTTCGATTCTTTGTCACTTTTGAATGTGATATATGGCTCGTCGAGTACAAATCCTTCAGGGTGTTCAGCGTTGAAAATTGTCACGATGTTTCCTTTGACCTCGACTGTTTCACCTGGAAGACCGACAACTCTTTTGATGAAATGTTTTGTGGTGTCGTAAGGGGGACGAAGTACAATCACATCACCTCGCTTCGGCTCAGAAATTTTGTATGAAAGTTCATCAACGATGAGATAATCTCCTGTATCAAAGTTTGGCTCCATTGAGCTGCCATATACAAGAAATGGTTCAGCAACAAAAAGTCGGATAGGTAGAAGTACTAAAATTACAAAAAAAATAAATTTCCAAGAAATACCATCTCTTTTATGCGTCGACTGTTGGTTATTACCGTGTTCAGAACTCACGCTATTTATATGTCCCTCATGTCCCTCTGTGTGGTCCATATGTCCTGGCACTTCAGAAGCATATGCTTGAGAGGAAGAGTCGTCGTATCTGCCAGTTTTAGTTTGGGCATTTTGCACAAGTGATCTATATATCTCAGATCCAACATTTTTAGGACTTTTTGAAGAATTATTCATACCGAGAAAGTGCATATAAGTAGAAGCATAATACTATAAAAAGTGATATACTCCAACAAATCCAGTAATATGTTTTTATGGAGCTGGTAGACAATCAACATACTAACCAAACTAAATATGCATGTAATCGTCGGACTCGGAAATCCAGGTGAAGAATATAAAAATACCCGGCACAACGCTGGTAGAATTGCTGTTGAATATTTCGTAAAAAATATCTCAAAAATAGCTGAAAAAATAGATGGCAAGAAAGGTGCAAAGGAAAGTGAACTTTCTGACTTCGAATTTAGCAAAAAATACAATGCTTTGATGTCAAAAGGGACAGTCTTCGGTGAATCTGTACTTGTACTTTTACCTGAAACTTTTATGAATAAATCCGGACTTTCACTTAAGGATACGATCACAAGTGTAAAGAAAGCTGAGAAGCTTATAGTTGTTCATGATGATCTTGATTTGCCAATTGGAAACATAAAAATGTTTTTCAATAGAGGATCAGGAGGTCACAAAGGTGTTGAATCAATCAATCGAACAATCAAAACTGAAGCATATGGACGACTTAAAGTAGGAATTTGTCCAACAACTCCAAGTGGTAAGCCAAAAAAACCAAGTTCAGATAAAATGCCGGATTTTATAGTAAGCGCATTTCGACCGAACGAACTTGAGGAAATAAAATCCGTATCGAAAGATGTTGCAGAGGCTTTGTATATTGCTATAACAGCTGGTAGAGAAAAGGCGATGAATGTCTGTAATACTAGGTAGTGGTGATTTTGTTGTAAATTCTGCTCAAAAAATAAAAAACACCAGCCTGTACTGCGTTCGATCTGGACCAGTTAAGGTTTATGATCTATGCGGTACGGCTGGTTGTGTTTCAGTTTACGCCGTGAAGTACACGGTGGTTGATGCTGCAGCGTAGTGCTTCATCGGGGATGAAAGGTTTCTTTTCTTTCATCTTGAGTGCGATGGCCAGGAAGAGGGTCATCGTCAGGATCTCCAGTTCTATTGGTGGTTTCAATGATGATGTTGTCATTATATCCATGAGCCCTCTCGCAGCGGAATTGCTTTGAGGTAGGCATGGAGAGGTCCAGATGTTGAACCGCTTTATGCTTACCTCAAATCTTATCCAAGCCACTGTGTAAAAGTGCTTTAAGCTTTGCTTGTGTAATTATACCACTATAAAAACATATGTCAACTATTACGAAAATAAAGAATTTATAAAAATCCCATCAAAATCCAGGCAAAAATTTAGGGACCCGGTGTGAGCGGGTCCCTTGATGACGAGCTGTTACATTGTCACCGTAGATCAGGTTGAAGGTTTACCTGACATCATTCATCTTCATCGTCCACCTCTTCGAATCCTCCGCCATCGGAGGTTCCGCCACCATGGTCGGTCTTGTCCCATTCGATAAGGGCAAGTCTGACAAGTGCAATGGCACCTTCTCGTGTCTTAGCACCAGCGGCGAAGCCAGTGTTGTGACAGTAAAGAGCACCAGGCACCCCAGTGATACGGTCGAGACCACTTTCGACCCCATACCACTCGGCGGGGAAATCAAAGAGCTGGACACCCTTGTGGCTTGTGGCCAGGACGTTCCAATTTCGATGTTGCGGATTATTGGCATCGGCTGCAGGTTGGATTACCACAAGGACTCCTGAGTTTTTGGTCAAGACGCTCCTCCATGCCTGGCTTGTGTTATTTAGGACCAGCACGCGAGGCTCCTCGGTGGAATTTTGCTTTTCGAGGAGTTTATTCAGCATTGGCCTGTGATAGACCGAATCGATCGCGCGCTTTACTGCACCGATCAAGATCTGCTGAACAAACTTTGTTCCGACCTGGAGAGCATCGTATTGATCATCAACAATCTTGTCACTCCCGATTTCCACCGGGTTTAACATTGAGAATGCTGAGGAGATGCTCTGGATTTTTGCACCTGTTGATGATAGCCGAACGTCGCCGGTATCCAGTGCGCAAATACCCTCGATCAGTTGACTATCGACGATGCGGGCGACTTTGCGAAAAGGTTTCCCACCCTGCAACTTGATCCTAGTACACCGCCTTGCTACCGACTTGGAGAATTCCACTCCGAAGTCTTTCCAAAATAGACCCGCTGCGGAATAAAGAGTCCCCTCGACGTCTCCTTTACTTGGACGTCGACCAGCACCATTTGCTTGATGGTGATCGTACCGATACAAATCTGGATCGTAGATCCCACCAACGTCAATCACGATGTCTGAATTCTGAATTACTTCTGGATCACGACTCCGACGAACCAACATTGTCAACGTGTACTTGAAACGGGTAGCTCCATCGTTGTAGTCATCAAGAAGGAATTTTACCATTGCGAGGCAAATTGCCTCATCGATGTGGAAAACTCCACTATGAACTGTTACTCGGAGTTCGTCGCGTTCTTGATGAACGGCTTCAAACAGAGATTTCAATGTGTGCGGTGGTTTTTGTGCCTGTTCTGGTGCTTGTGTTTGGTCTTGTGTATCTGGTGAGCTCATGGCCCACCTCCTTTCTTTTTGCGACCCTATGCCTTTGTATGGGTCATGGTTTTCAACGTACCAGCATCAGATCTTCAAAGTCCTAGCGTAGGACAGGGAAGTTGCTTCTGTGAGCATCTGAGTCAATTTATATTATATAACACTAAATTTAATATGTAAAGCACCTGAAAAAGCAATAAAATTTATCTAAAATCTGCATACTTTTTTCATAATTAAACAAACAAAAAACACCGTTCAGTTTTACCTGAAACGATGTTTTTTGTATTGAGAATTTCCTCTCAATTTTGCGTTAGATCAGCGCCAAAATGCGCCTAGCTTCTTTACTTCTTATCAACGAATCCAAGTGCCATCTTCTGGTCCTTAGCATCGAAGAGATTGATTTTGAAAGAGTAAACTTTTCCGAGTTCAAGTTTTTCTCGAAGTTTTGCTTCGCTGCCGAATTCTGAAACATGTACAAGTCCTGCAACACCTTCTTCGATTGAAGCCAGTGCGCCATGTTTGTTGAATTTGATAACTACACCATTAACAACATCATCCTTTTTGTATTTCTTCTCAGCTTCTTTCCAAGGATTTGGTTTGAGAGCTTTGATAGAAAGAGAGATTTTGCCGTCTTTGATTTCGATAACTTTAACCTTTACCTTATCGCCAACTTTGTAGAGAGCTCGAGGATCTTCAACGAGTGCCCAATCAATTTCTGAAATGTGCACAAGACCTTCAAGACCTTCTTCGAGTTTAACGAATACACCGAAGTCTACTGCGCCAGTAACTGTTCCTTCAGCTTCATCATTGACCGCGTATTTGCCGATAATTCGATCCTTTTCTTTTGATTCTGGATTCTTTTCAGAGAAAATAAGTTTTCCTTCTTTTGGTGAAGCACCAATAATAGTTACTGAAAGCTTCTGTCCGACGAATTTCTTAAGTTCTTCTAGGATTCTGTCTTTGTCACCATCTGCTACTCGTGGGTAGTGATCAGCTTTGAGCTGTGAAGCTGGAAGGAATCCGTGAATACCTTGCCATGAAAGAAGAAGACCTCCTTTGTTTGCTTCGAGAACTGGGATATCAAACACTGTTCGTGACTTGATAGCAGCTTCAGCTTCGCTCCACATAAGAGCTTGCTTAGCTTCTTTGAGTGAGAGTTCAATGTACCCGTCCTCATTGTTCATATCAACAACTTTTGCAGCGATATTGTCGCCCACATTAACCTTTCGGATAATGTCTCGAGCATTTACATATTCACGACCAAAGATGATACCTGTTCCAAATGGCTTAAGGTCGATGAATACGCCCTTTTTGTCGATTGCGATTACAGGACCTTCAACGAGGTCACCAATGGTTGGGGGATTAATGGTGTCAACGAGAAGCTTCCCCATGTAGCTGTCGTTTTTTGGTGCAAGAGCTATTTCCTCTGAAAGGTCTTTTGAGAGTTCGGCTTTTGCGGCAACTTTTGTTTTGATCATTTTTTAGATTTTGAAATATAGGCGCTTCTGCTTGGATTGGCTAAATACGCGAGCTTCTGCTTTTGAGGGCGTGAGCGAGCGGGGACACAGCAGGGATTACACCTAGATTCGGCTATTAAAAGTGCCTCGGCAGTATACATGGCTTTTATGGGAATTTCAAGGGTTTAATGAGTTTATATGAGTCGAATATATCTGTTAGGCTACAGCTAGGGTACGGCATTTTAATGTCTTGACAGAATTTAGGAAGGGTGCTAATATAAACACGTTGAACAATTTTGGCCACAAGCCATGTTTCAACCGGGAGCCCTCACACTGCTTCCGCCAACCGAGTCTGATCCTGCAGTTCGTTCGCTACGTCTGCAACTCATCGCTTCGGAGGACGGCAAAGAAATGTTCTGATACGTAACATACGCTCGACAAAGAAACGGGCAACAAGACGTACAAACAAATTTTTGTAAAAAGGATAGGTAATGCTATTCCTAAAAGTAAGTTGACCTGCAATCTGTCCTATAAAAGTACTGGCACGTATGAGTACAAGGCAAAATAGATGCGCATGACGTCACGAATGTCCTGCATCTATGATTGAAGATATCAACTCACAAATCAGCATACAGCTGAAGTAATCAAAACGAAGTGTTCGCTCCCAGGCCGAAGTTAGGTCACAGAACATACAAGTTAGAGGTCGAAACGTTTGATCTCACTTATCGCTTTGCAGCTTCCCTTGTGATGGTGGTGTGTGGCGGTCCAGTCGTAGTCTTTCAAGACTCCTGGGCCGCTTTTTTCTTTTCTATAATTTTATATTTTTCACTTTTTGTAGTCTAAAGCTGGCTCTTTTTGCATCCAATCGGAGCATCATGTAAAATGGTCGGCATATGATTGTTACATACCTTGGACACGAACACTTTAAAATTCAGTACGGAGATTTGACGATTGCAATTAACCCGACATCAAAAAATTCTAAATTTAAATCAACTAAGTATGGTGCGGATGTTGTACTTCAAACTCTCGAGCATGAGGACATGAACGGTGGCGCCGATCTTTCATATGGTGAAAAAGTTCCATTTGTAATTTCTGGTCCTGGTGAATATGAAACTAATGGCATTTTTGTGCACGGTATTGCTGGTACATCTGAATATGATCCTAAAAATATCAATAATCAAAATGGCCAAGGTGGAAAGCGAGTGAATACTATATATTCTTTGAGTGTTGATGGTATCAACATGCTTTTTCTTGGCGCACAGAGTGGTCCTCTTCCTTCAACTCTTTCAGATGCCGTTGATACAGTAGATCTATTATTTGTACCTATTGGTGGTGAAGGTGTCTACGATGCAAAAGAAGCCTATAAAGTCGCAATGAATCTTGAATCAAAAATCGTGGTGCCAATGCATTTCAAAAGTGAAAAAGATGAATGTGTAAAACATTTCCTCAAAGAAGCTGGATCGAATGCAAGTGCAATCGACAAACTGACTATCAAGCGAAAAGATGTGGAAAATAAAGAAGGGGAAGTAGTGCTTCTTGCGCCTCAGGCCTAGTACATAGTTGATTAATGGTTACGAACAGGTATAGACACACTGAAAGTTTGCCCAAAATTTGATAGAATATTTCTGAAAATGTTTAAAAAAATTCTTGAAAATATACGAAATAAGCCGGAACATGTAAAAAAGTCCATTGCCTTTTTTTCTAGTCTTGCGATCACGAGTGTGGTTGCACTTTTCTGGGTCGTCTCATATATAAATTATTCTACTGAAGTGCTTTCAAAAAAAGACACTGAAAATCAAACTGCAAGTGCGATAGATGCGCTCGGTCAAAAAATCAGTGGAAGTTATGATCGGATTCGTGGACAATTTAATATTGGAGATATAGTAGGTGGAGAGAAAGAGGCTGTGTCTCAAGATGTGGGTATAGTAGCCACCAGTACAGCTACTGAGTATATTGAATATAATGGTGTAATCGCCGAAACCCCAGCTGATAACACATATACTACAGAAGATGAAGCTACCACTTCAAGCGAAGTCTTGGTACAATAGTCGCATATTTTTTAAATAATTATTATCAATTACTGGCACTGGCTCACAGAAATAGCATTACAATAATATTGCACTACAATGGCAAAGAAATACGAAGAAAGATCTGAATCACAAAAAGCTGAAGCGCACGCGGCAAATATGCTCGTTGAGCGAGTGGTGAATCGAAGTATCACGACTGAAATGAAAGAGTCGTATATCGACTATGCCATGTCTGTGATCACTGATCGTGCACTTCCTGATGTGCGTGATGGTTTGAAGCCTGTGCATCGACGTATTCTCTTTGCGATGAATCAGAACAACCTGACCTTTGCGGCCAAGTATCGAAAGTCTGCATTCGTTGTCGGTGAAGTTATGGGTAATTATCACCCTCATGGCGACATGGCCATCTATGATTCTCTCGTGGGTATGGCACAGGATTTCACACTTCGTTATCCACTTATTAAGGGACAAGGAAACTTTGGTTCTATTGATGGTGACAATGCTGCCGCCCCTCGATATACCGAAGCAAAGATGTCGCGACTTGCCAGTGAACTTCTTCGTGATATCAACAAGCAGACGGTGAACATGGGTCCTAACTATGACAGTACAAAGCAAGAACCTTCAGTACTTCCGACTGCTGTTCCAAATCTACTTTTGAACGGTATTCTTGGTATTGCAGTGGGTATGGCTACGAACTTTCCTCCACACAACCTTGGTGAAGTAGCTGATGCGACTATGCATCTTTTGGAAAATGATGATGCAACTACAGATGATCTTTTGCAATTTGTGAAAGGTCCTGATTTTCCTATGGGAGGAATTGTGTATGGCTCTGCAGATATTGCTCATGCATATACTCACGGACGAGGTGGTGTTGTTACACGAGGTGAAGCGGAAATTATCGAGGAAAAAGCAGGGCAGTCAAAGATTGTTATTTCTTCTATTCCATATCGTGTAAACAAGGCAAGTCTCATCGAATCTATTGCTGATCTTGTGCGAGAAAAGAAACTCGAAGGTATCAAGGATCTTCGTGACGAATCAACTACTGATATTCGTATTGTGATTGAACTTAAAAACGGTAGTTACCCACAAAATGTACTGAACTTTTTGTATAAACATACGCAACTTGAGTCAACGTTTCATTACAACATGGTTGCTCTTGTTGATGGTGTACCACAGACAGTTTCATTGAAGACATGTCTTGAAGAATTTATCAAGCACCGAAAAGAAGTTATTCGACGACGAACGGAGTATGATTTGAAGAAAGCTCTCGATGAAGAGCATATTCTTCTCGGACTCAAGAAAGCACTTGATCACATTGATGCCATCATCAAACTCATCAAAGCTTCAAAAGATACTCCGACTGCACATGCAAACTTGATGAAAGAGTTTAAGTTCTCTGATCGACAGGCTACTGCAATCCTTGAAATGCGACTTCAGAAGCTTGCGGGTCTTGAACGAAAGAAAATCGAGGATCAACTACATGCTGTTCAGGAATTCATCAAAGAGTGCAATGATATTTTGAAAAATCCTAAGCGAGTAGTAGGTATTATCAAAGCTGAAATTACTGATGTGAAAGAACGATATGGCGACGAGCGACGTACAAAAATCATCAAGCATGGTGCGAAAAACTTCTCAATCGAAGATGTGATTCCCGATGAAGAATCTGTGCTTGTTCTCACTGCGGGTGGTTATGTGAAGCGAACTGATCCAGATGAATTTAGAAAACAGAAGCGTGGTGGTGTAGGTGTGGTTGATTTAGATACAAAAGAAGAAGATTTTATTACGCATCTCATTACTACAACGAATCATAGCGAACTCCTCTTCTTCACAGATAAAGGTAAGGTGTATCAGATCAAAATGTATGATATTCCAGAAGGAAAACGAGCGACTCGAGGTAAGTCGATTATGAACTTCTTGTCACTTGAACAGAATGAGAAAGTGACTTCTATTCTGCCGATGCCAAAGGATGTGAAAAAGGGTAGTGAACTTTCCCTTTTCCTTGTAACAAAGCAAGGTACTGGTAAAAAAGTTTCTGCAGAAAGTTTCCATGACGTACGACGAAGCGGTATTATTGCTATCCGACTCGATACGGGCGATGAACTTGTATCTGCTTCATTTGTAGAAAAAGGTGACAACGTAATGGTTGTGGCATCTGATGGTCAGTCTATTCGATTTGATCAAGATGATGTTCGAGAAATGGGCCGAGCAGCTGGAGGTGTACGAGTGATGAAACTCGACAAGGGTGTTTCTGTTGTCGGTGCTGATACAGTGAAGAAAGGATCAAACGACGGTGCAATCTTCGTAGTATCTGCAAATGGTTACGGAAAGAAGACGGAACTCAAAGAGTACAAAGTGCAAGGACGAGGTGGTTCAGGTATCAAGACTGTAAAAGTAACCGACAAAACAGGTGATCTTATCTCAGCACGAATTGTAACTGAAGCACTCGAGGAAGCCGTGGCAATTTCTAAAAAATCTCAAGTGATTCGATGTGGCTTGAATGAAATCCCAACTCTTGGACGAGATACTCAGGGTGTCCGAATTATGAAACTCCGAGAAGGGGATAGTTTGGCGTCAGTTATCTGCCTTTAGTATTATCCACACAAATACAACTCCTACATGTTCTGGTCTGCATAGATTTTCCAATAAATTATTCGATGAGTCGTATGAGACTTGCGAGTCGCAACGAGCAGAGGAAAATATCAGGAGATATTTTCTGTTCCTTACATAACAAAGAGAAAATTTATTAGAAAATATTTATATGCTAAAATATATCTATGTTCTCTGACCCAGAAAAAGTACTCAATCAGATTTTTGTAGCTGAAGGTATGACGGTTGCTGATTTTGGTGCTGGTGCTGGTTTCTACACATTTGCGCTCGCACGAAGAGTCGGTCCGTATGGTCGTGTTTTTGCTGTTGATGTTCATCCAGATATGCTTCGGCGGATTAAAAATCAGGCTACTAAGGAGGGAATTAATCCTATTGATATTATCCAAGGTGATTTGGAAAAATCTAAAGGTTCGGGACTTGTGAGTGCTTCTGTTGATCGTGTGATTTTAGCGAATACGCTTTTTCAAAATGAAGACATTGCAGCTATCGTTCGTGAGACGAAACGTGTTTTGAAACATGATGGTAAAGTTGTGGTTGTTGATTGGGATATGGTTGGTGGGCACGACATGGCAGGTGCACACAAACATCATTATGTGAGTAAAGAAGAAGCTCGGGAAGTTTTTGAAAAAGAAGGTTTTACTTTTGAGCAATTCATTGATGCTGGATCACATCACTATGGTCTTTTGTATGCAGTTACCCACACACCTATGCCTGGGGAGATTAAAAATGTGGGGTATACTATAGGTAAGAAAAATCGGTAATGTTGTTTCAGTAATGTTCCACAACGTGACTGCGCGATTTTACATAATTAAGTGCATTTAAAAAACGTCAGCAAATTTATATGAAAAATATTAGTACTTTCCAAATTGTGTTCATGGCGGTGTTTATCTTTATCGCCATTGTTGGAGTGGCATTATTTGCAGGTTTTGGTGGGACCGGTCGTGCTCCAACTCCGACTGCAACAATATGGGGAACTGTCCCGAGTTACTATATTGGTGAAGTTGTGAAGCAAATCAATATTTCCTCAACTGTAATCAATGTTAATTATGTTGAAAAAGACCCAGACACTTTTGAAAGTGAATTCGTAAACGCACTGGCCGAAGGATCTGGTCCTGATGCTGTGCTTTTGACAGATGATATGCTTTATTTCCAGAGAAACAAACTTCAGCCGATTCCGTATACTGTTTTTAATCAGCGTGATTATCTAAGTACGTTCGTTGATGGTGCAAAAATCTTTCTTTCAAAAGATGGAGTGCTTGGTGTTCCACTTTCTGTTGATCCTCTTGTGATGTATTTCAATAAAAACATTTTGGCACGAAACGGTATTGCTCGACCTCCTCGAAATTGGCAGGAAATGGTTGATATGGGTCCACTTGTTATTATCAAGACTGATACTTCTACTATTCGGCAAGCGCTTCTTCCGTTTGGTGAATATGTAAACATTAAAAATGCTAAAGAAATTCTTGCTACTCTCTTTTTCCAAACTGGAAATAAGATTACAGCGCAAAATCAGCTCACGGGTCAGGTATATTCTGTGATTGACTCAGATCTCTATCGTGGACGAAAGGGTCTGTACGGCACAGGTGAAGAAGGTGCTGGTACAGAGACTGATGGAACTGCTGTTGGTTCAGGTAGCCCATTTGGGGGTGCAAGCGCTGGAAGCAATGAAGAAACACAATCTGTTGTTGATTTTTACACTTCATTTGCTAATCCTTCAAAAGCACTTTATACATGGAACAGGTCTCTGCCAAATTCTGAAGATATGTTTTTGTCTGAAAAATTGGCATTCTACTTTGACTATGCAAGTCGAATTCAGGCTATTCAAGATAAAAATCCGAATTTGAACTTTGATGTTGCCATGATTCCACAAGATCCAAATGGTGTACCGAGTGTCTATGGAAAAATGACAGCGTTTGCGATTGTGAAAAATACAAAAAATGCAGCAGGTGCACTTGCGGTAATTTCAAAACTAACTGAAAAGGAAGCTATTCGAAATTGGGTCAGTATTGCAAATCTACCTTCAGTTCGTCGAGACCTTCTTTCTGAAGTTGCAACAAGTTCTGCATATATGAGTGTGTTCAATCGAGCAGCTGTGCAAGCGGAGACTTGGTATGATCCAAGTCCTGCCGACAGTGATGAGATATTCCGTGATATGATTGAGTCTATAACATCTGGCCGAGAAAAAATCAGTAATGCACTCGGTGATGCTAAAAATAAACTTGATATTCTTCTAAAATCAAAATAAAACACTATGTCTAAACTCGGAACTCTGTTTGCAATTTTCACTTTCAGTATTATAGCAACCCTACCTTTCTTTGCGGCAACAGTTGTTTTAGCTGCACCTGTTGGACAAGCAAACGCTGATGTGGTCCCTGGTGGACGAGTCCTTGTACCTTTTGTGCCAGATGAATGTTACGGTAAGCCAACCCAAGGTTCTGGTGGTGTGATTCAAACAAATTGCGGATGGGAACAGCTCATGCAGCTCGGACAAAATGTTATAAATAATGCAATTGTACTCGCAGCTATTGCTGCTGTTATCTCTATTGCATTTGCGGGCTACCTTCTTTTGACTTCTGAAGGTGATTCTGGAGCTATCGGTCGAGCAAAGGGTATTTTGTGGAATGTTGTAATCGGTATAGCTCTTACAATGGCTGCTTGGCTTCTCGTGAATACTATTCTTAAGTGGCTCGGAGTTGATAGTGCATTCAGTCTTCTTGCGGGGTAAATGATAGGGTATAATTAAGCCCGTACTATTACTAATAATTAGACATGAAAACATTATTTTATAAGTTTAAAAAAATAGCAGCACATGTAGTAGCCCTTGCTGTTACGCTTCTGCCAGTAGTGGCCACTGCACAAAAATTTACAAACCCTATTAAATCTCAATCATTGAACAGCTTATTGGTTGATATCCTTGATGTTGTGGTTCTTCTGGGTTCAATTGTGGTAGTCATTTATATTATCCTTGCAGGGTTCAAGTATGTAACCGCTCAAGGTGATGAGGGGCAGATCGGAGATGCGCATAAGGCACTTACGTATGCTGTGATCGGTGCAGCGGTTATACTTGGTGCAAAAGTAATCGCTTCTGCTATCAACGCTACAGTTAATGAGTTGGGGATTTAAAATTGGCTAAATTTCACATATCAAAATATGAAAAAAATATCAATTTTAAATAAAAGAAACATGAAGCGTAATATAATTAATATGACTTATTTGACTTACCTTGCGGTACTTTTTCTTGTCGCACCACAGTTAGCGAGTGCTCAGATGGTATATGATTTCGGTAGTTTGGTAGGACTTTTCATCGGTATGATCAAGACAATTGTACCTCTGATAGTTGGTATTACGCTTCTCTACTTCATTTGGGGTGTATTTCAGCTTGTACGAAGTAATAGCCCTGATTCGCGAGAAGAGGCGATTGGATATATTACATACGGTATTGTTGCACTTTTTGTAATGATTTCGGTGTGGGGACTTGTAAGTATACTTACATCAACATTCTTTGGTGGTGCTATGATCTTGCCACAACTTAGATAATTGAATTGTGAGGTGAGAGTTTGATGCACAGTTGGGATAAAATTTATATAAAAAATTATAAAAATAAAATAAAAACATGCCAGCACGAGGAATATTTGCAATCATACAAATGGTAAAAGATCTCATCAATGTGGTGATGCCGTTTATTATCTCCTTAACACTCTTGTACTTCATGTGGGGGCTTTTTCAGATGGTTCGAAGTACAGATGGATCAGCACGTGAAGAGGCGAGAGGGTATGTTATCTGGGGAATTGTAGCCCTCTTCGTGATGGTGTCAGTATGGGGACTTGTAAATGTACTCGTCAGTACATTGCGATTGAACAATACTGCTCCACAAAATCTTGAGCAGCTGATTCCTGTTCGATAACGCCTAATTGTGGAGGTATCCACAGGAAAACTACCCGATATAGCTTAAACAAAGTATAATTAAGGTATGACTTTTGGGGCTCGGTTCATTGACCAAGTCGTTTGTAAAAGTGATTAAAAGTCTATTTAATTCAGTAAAATTTATAAAATGAAAAAAACTTTATTCAAATTCGGAGCAATCGCAGCCCTTGTTGCACCTTCTATTGCAGGTGCGCAGAGTATCGGTGGTATCCTCGGTCTTTTGGCACAGCTTAACGATCTTATCAATCGATTAATTCCGTTTGTAATTGCTCTTACTGTACTCTGGTTCCTCTGGGGTATTTTCCGACTTATTCTTGCTGGAGGTGATAGTGAAGCTCGAAAAGAAGCTACAGGTTACATCGTATGGGGTGTTATTGCCCTCTTCGTGATGGTGTCAGTATGGGGACTTGTAAACATCTTGGTGCGAAGCGTTAACCTTGATAACACAGCACCTCCTGCACCTGGTCTTCCTTCATCAGCTGGTTATTTCCAGCAGCGATAGTTTTGCGCGATTTAACATAAAACTTACACATGAGAGCCGCACTTGCATTCATTCATAGAGTTAATCAGGTCATAATAAATCCGATCATTCTGCTTTTGTTTTCAGTTGCGGTGATTTACTTCCTCTGGGGTGTGTTCAAGTATGTTAAAGATTCGGAAAGTAGCGATGCTCGTGCTGAAGGGCGACAACATATGATCTATGGAGTGTTCGGAATGTTTATTATGATTTCAGTTTTTGGGATTATAAATATTGTTCTCAACACTATTGGTGTGTCGCCATATGATACGGGTGTCAGTGAAATTTTCGGACAGTAGAGTTCCGCTGTTTACGCTATTTTATAGCAAGGCTTGTGCAAAAAAATAATTTGCAAAAATATCTGGTGAAAACCGGGTGTTTTTGTTTTGGTGAGATTTGCAAATAAAAATAACTTTACTTGCGTAAAGTTATCTCTTTATAAAGTGGGCGAGAGAGGACTCGAACCTCCAACCCTTGCGGGACCAGTTCCTAAGACTGGCGCGTATACCAATTCCGCCACTCGCCCAACTCGGTATTTGTCGCAATGAAATACAACTTGCGACAGGTTTCCACCTAGTCCGCCCGGTAGGATTCGCTCCCTACGGGAGCAGTACAGGTTTCCCATTTTCTCAAAACTGATTGCATTCGTTTCTCGAAAATATGGGAGAACCTTTTCGAATCCTACACGTATGCAATAAATTGCATACTCGGGCGTACAGTAACATCATCTATGCTACCTAGTCCGCCCGGTAGGATTCGAACCTACGACCGTCTCCTTAAGAGGGAGCTGCTCTACCAACTGAGCTACGGGCGGATGCTTATATTTGCACGAAGTGCGCCTATATACAGGAAAAAATAGTATCAAAAAAAGGCTTTAATCGCAAGGTAAATCTGAATCTTTGTGCTCGGGGTGGGACTCGAACCCACACGACTGTTGAGGTCAGGGGATTTTAAGTCCCCCGTGGCTACCATTACACCACCCGAGCTTATTTATTTTGGAGGCGTAGGCCGGGATCGAACCGGCGCATAGCAGTTTTGCAGACTGCCGCGTTGACCAACTTCGCCACTACGCCTTTTGTTTTGAAAATTTTCCGCGCGATTACAACGCGTACACTAAGCCCTAGAAAAACCCTCCAAATATCCGGTAAACTCCCTAAACTAACCGTTCTACTATATCAATCCGTCCACTATTTGTCGATTTTTCTCGCCCATATCGATTTCAAAATCAATGAATGGAATAATAGGGAGTCGAGCATTTTCCTTGATGAATTCTCGAAACTCTGGTCGGTTACGTCGGAGGAAATCTAATACAGTTCCTTCACGCTCCTCTGGTAAAACAGTAAAGTAAATAGTAGCATTTTTGACACGATTGTAGAGGTCCACTCTGGTAACAGTTACAAGTGCCGTTCGGTTTGATTCAAGTGATATGAATCGCATCGCAAGCTCTCGAACCATTTCTTCAGTTCGCTGATCTTTGTATGGACTGATTGGATTGGTGTGGGACATTTTGTTATTTTACAACAACGTGGAACGCTTCGATCTTGTCACCGGGAGCTATTTCAATCTTTGATTCGATTAATGCGCCGAATTCCTTACCTTCATCAACTGAGCCGACTTTGGATTTCATGTGCTGAAGTTCTCGTACGCGCCCTCGGGCAATTTCATTTTCACGTCGCATGATTTTCACTTCATCATTGTACGAAATGCTACCTGATTCAACTCGTGCACCGATTACTTGCTTGTCACGAACTGAACTAAAGAATTTGAGGATTTTAGCAACACCTTTTTGTTCTTCGACTTCGAGTTTTGGTGCACGATTCTTTGCCTCTTCTGTAAGCCATTCTGTTAATTTATAGATAATATCAAATGTCTGAATAGAAACTTTGTGTTGATCAGCGAATCGTCCTGCGGCAGCATCAACTTTGACTGTAAAACCGAGAATGAGGGTACCAGGAACGCCAATAGCAGCTTTCACTTCATTTTCACCAATATCGCCAATGCCGGCCTGTACGATCCGAAGTGTTACTCGGTCAATTTTAATTTTGCTGATTTCATATTTTACCGCCTCTATAGATCCTGATGTATCAGCTTTGATAATGAGGGGAACAATACTTTGCTCAGCTTCACTGAAATTTCCAAGACCATTCATGCTGCTATTTGCACCTGTTGAGCCTCGGCTATTTTTTTGTCGCTCTTTTTCGAGTCGTTTTTTCTCTTGCTCCTCTTCAATATACGTTTCTGCGTCTTTCTTTGATGAAAATGTAAAACACATGCCGCCTACTTCTGGTTCGCTATCCCAACCGACGATTCGAACAGACATAGATGGTCCAGCTTCTTTGATAGATTTGCCAGCAAAATTTTCCATAATACGAACAGGGGAGAATGCGTGTCCAGCTACAATAAATGTGCCCGATTTCAAAGTTCCGTTTTTAACCATAAGTGTCGCAGAAGTTCCTCGTACTTTGTCGCGATTCGATTCGATGACAAGACATTCTGCCGGAGCATTTTTGTCTGCGGAGAAATTCTCAACCTCAGCTGTCAGAAGAATCATATCCAAAAGATCATCTACTCCTTGGCCAGTTTTTCCTGAGAAAGGTACGAAAGGAATAGTTCCACCGTAACCTTCAACGTAAATCTCATTTTCAGCAAGTGAAAGTTTTGCTCGCTCTATGTTTGCATTTGGCTTATCAACTTTGCTGATACCTACGATATACGGAAGAGCAGCCGCTTTGATTGCTCGATATGCATCGAGAGTTTGCGGCTTTACGCCATCTTCGGCGGATACGACGAGAATAGCTATATCAGCAGCGTTTGCGCCACGTGATCGGATAGCATTGAAAGATTCGTGACCAGGAGTGTCGAGAAAAGTTATAGAATGTTCTGCCATTTTTCCTGAAGAATCTTTGGCTTTGTGTACTATCTCATATGAGGACATCTTTTGAGTGATGCCACCAACTTCTTTGTCTACTATATTTGTCTTTCGAATGTAGTCGAGAAGGGTAGATTTGCCGTGGTCGACATGACCCATAACTACTACCACTGGTGGGCGAGGAGTGAGGGTTTTTGTAGCTACCGGTGATTGTACCGGAGCGGATGTAGAAGTAGAGGTCTTAGACATGAAAATATTTATAGATAATACGATATATTTGCTGTTTTGACAATCGTCCGAGCAAGGCCGGTGACTCTACGGAGTTACCGGCCACTTTTTATCTCTAAATACAGAATATGATAGTATTTAATTATACTAAATCACATAAGCAAACATGACTGAACTTTCTGGACTTGAATCAAATAATAAAGTACCAACATTTCAAGAAACACTTGATGCACTCTCGCAGGCTTTTGATGAGAATGTTCCTATTGATCAAATCGTTCATCACAGAGCGTTCGAGGTTTTTAATGCTTTTGAAAATGCAAAAGAGAATGAAATAGTTGAACTCGAACAGAAAGTAGAAGGTGGTACGAGTGAAGATATTACACGAAAAATAATTGAACGTGACTTCGATATTGGAAAATTATATGTGGAATCTGGGTATGTTCCTGATGGAAAAGAAATTTTGCTTAGAGCTATAGTTGATGCAGAGCTTAGCGCTTATAGCAAACAATTTACTGATCTAAAGAGACAAATCCGTAATTATATCGTCTTAACTTGCGGAACAGATGAAGAGATTGTTAAACGTCGGAAAAATGTACTTGAATCTAAAAGAGATGCTGAGGAGAGAAAACTCTAATTACAGATTATCTCTATAAAATATATTTAAACCACCTTTGCTCGTGCTTCATCGAGTGCTGATTGTTCTTCTTCTGTAAGTTCAAACGATGATTCGAAAGATTGTACTGGTTTTGCAAAGACACTCATTCGGTCGCTTGAGTAAAGGCTCGAGAGGATGAGGCCGTCACCGTTCTCATTTACAAATGCAGAAGCAAAACTCTGATTCCCGCCAGTTCCTGTACCTTTAAATGGGTTGAATCGCTTTGTTTCAATAGATTGCACTGATTTTTTGAGACGATGTTCTACGTTTTTATGATATTCCTCTGATTTTTCTTTAAATTCATTCAAATCATCAAGTTCTTTGGCAAGCTCGATGATTGCATCTTCAATGTTGAAAGAATTCTTGCGGCCAACCATACGAGTTATCCGTGTGTGAGCATGGATAACTGTGAAGAGAAGAATGATGTTGAGGATGGCGAGAATGACAATGATTGCAAGACCGAGAGAGACTTCGCCGATGTAGGGAACCCAGATGACGTTAGTGATGTCCATAAAATATATAAGAAAAGTATACATATTGTATAGTTTTTTGTATAGTAAAGAAACCCACATGTTAAAGCGTCTCAAAGGTCTGTTCGGCCCATCAAATGACCTGTCACATAAAAGAATCTATCTCGACTATGCTTCGGTTACTCCTCAGGATCCGCGGGTTATTGAATATGTTGCAAAAATTTCAAGTCAATATTTTGCCAATCCCTCATCGCTCCATGCAGATGGTGTTCAAGCAGAAAAGCACGTGGAAGAATGTCGAAAAAAAATTGCTACTATCTTAGATGGACATGCTGATGAAATTATTTTCACTTCAGGTGGAACTGAATCTGATAATTTGGCTATAAAAGGTGTGATTGAGAATCTTTCAAATAATTTCGCGCGAACAAGTGGGAATCTTGCTAAATCAGCTAAATCAGACGGCGCTGTGAAAGATTTTGAGAATATGCAAAACACATTGCCACACATTATTACTTCCGTAATTGAACATCCTGCAATTCTTGAGCTTCTTCGAGAGCTTGAAAAAGAAGAGAGATGTATCGTAACGTATATACCTGTCACATCCGATGGAATCGTAGACTTAAAGGAACTTAAAAAAAGTCTAAAAAAAGAGACTGTGCTTATTACTGTCCAATATGTCAATAATGAAATTGGTACCATTCAACCTATTTCTGAAATTGCAAAACTCATTCGCCATCACCGAAAAGAACATCGGATTGCTACACCGTATTTCCATACTGATGCATGTCAAGCCCCACTTTACTGCTCACTTAGAGTTCCTTCACTAGGTATAGATATGCTCACACTAGATGGAGGAAAAATCTATGGTCCACGAGGAATTGGAATACTTTATACTAGGCGTGGACTGAAACTTACTCCTCAAATTATTGGTGGTTCACAGGAACACGAGATGCGTGCAGGAACAGAAAACGTACCAGCTATTTCAGGATTTACTTACGCTCTTGAACTTGCACACAAAGAATTTGTAACTGGAACAGAATCACAGAGAGTAGGTAGACTTCGTGAAGAAATGATAAAGGAAATTGAAAAAATAAATCAAAATTGTCCTAGAGCGAAACATTCAAGCTCAAAAAAAATAACATTCAACGGTTCGTTTGATCCAAAAAAACGTGTACCGAATAACTTGAATATATGTGTGTCAGGAATGGATGCTGAATTTGCAGTACTTTGGCTTGATGCTCGGGGAATTTCCCTTTCTTCTGTCACAAGTTGTCGATCAAAAAATGAAGATTCATTTTCGTATGTTGTGCAGGCACTTGATAATAGTAACCACAATATGACTCAAACGTCTTTGTATATGTCTGAAAATCCAGCAGAAACAGCGAAGTCTGCCACAAAAAACCTTGTAGTAAGTACAGATTGTAGTAAAAGCTCGCTCCGCATTACTCTCGGTAGATTTACCACAGAAAGGCAGGTAAAACAGGCCACAGAAATACTTATTTCGTACTTGACTCGTATGCTATAATCGAACACATAGACAGGGTATAGATATAACCGGGTGTCAGAGGTCACAGATCGCACATTAGTAGCTCACATATACAAAATAATATGCCACCATTCAACCACTTCACCACAAAAGCAAAGGAAGCGATTAAGAAGGCCCATGAGCTGGCTATTGAACGTGCACAAAACCATGTGAGCCCACTCCATCTTTTGACAGCTCTCCTTGTACAGGAAGATAGTATCGTCTTTTCTGTGCTTGAACGACTAGAAGTTGATACGCTCCTTTTGACTGATAATGTTCTTGAGGCAATAGAAACAGGAGAGGCGTCAACTACTATATCTCCTTCATATCAGCTTTATCTGACTCCAGAGCTTGCGACTATTATTGAAAATTCTGCAAAAGTGGCGGCTAACATGAAAGATGAATTCGTCTCTATTGAGCATCTTTTCCTCTCTATATTTGAAAATGGAAATCCGGCACGTGAAATGTTGGCGCGATTTAAGATTGAACGTGATGCGATTATGAAAGCGCTTCAGGAATTGAAACAGAATAAAGCTTCCGGGGTAGGAGATGGTTCATCTGGTAAAAAGATGAAGGCTATTCAAAAATACACACGAAACCTTACGAATATGGCGCGAGAGCATAAGCTCGATCCTGTCATTGGTCGTGATTCTGAAATTATGCGTGTTATCCAGATCCTTTCTCGACGAACAAAAAACAATCCGATCCTTATCGGTGAAGCTGGTGTTGGTAAAACTGCTATTGCTGAAGGTTTGGCGAATCGTATTGCACTTGGTGATGTTCCTGAGTCACTCAAAGATAAAGAAATTGTTTCACTTGATCTAGGTATACTTCTTGCTGGTACAAAGTATCGAGGTGAGTTCGAAGAACGATTGAAAAATATTCTTAAGGAAATCGAAAAAACTGATGGAAAAATTATTCTCTTTGTTGATGAGGTACACACGATCGTAGGTGCTGGTGCGGCTGAAGGCTCACTTGACGCCTCAAACATGTTGAAGCCTGCTCTTGCGCGAGGAGAACTTCGGGCTATTGGTGCTACAACTTTGAAGGAATACCAGAAGCATATTGAAAAAGATCCTGCCCTCCAGCGACGATTCCAGCCGGTATATGTACATGAGCCATCAAATGAAGATGCGATTGCGATTCTTCGAGGTCTCAAGGAAAAATATGAACTTTATCACGGTGTGCGTATTACAGATGACGCTATCATTGCAGCTGTAAGCTTGTCGTCGCGATATATTACAGATCGATTCTTACCTGATAAAGCAGTTGATCTTATTGATGAAGCTGCTTCTACATTGAAAATCGCCTTGGAAAATAAGCCACCAGAACTTGAAGAAGCACACCGAAAGATTATGCGATTAGAAATTGAAAAAGCAGCACTGAGCAAAGACTCTGATGCGAAGGTAAAAGATCGACTCAAACAAATAGAAGAGGAAATTGCCAATCTTAAGTCAGAAACATCTGAAGTAGAAGCCAAATGGATTAATGAAAAGGAAACTCTTGCTGACATCAAGGCCATTAAAAAGCAGATCGAAACTGCACGACAAGAGGCTGAACGAGCTGAGTCTAAGTCAGATCTCTCAAAAACTGCGGAAATCCGTTATGGTACTTTGCCGATGCTTGAAAAAGATCTCGATGCTAAGTCAAAGCGTCTGAAAAAACTTCAGGTGTTCCGACGAATTCTAAAAGAAGAAATTACTGAAAATGATATTGCAACTGTGGTGGCAAGGTGGACAGGTATTCCAGTTTCTCGAATGCTTGAAGAGGAGGCAAAGAAGCTTACCCGAATGGAAGAAGAGCTTACAAAGCAGGTTGTTGGTCAGGATCAGGCTGTGAAGAAAATCGCAGAGACGATCAAACGATCTCGAGCTGGTATCAACGATCCTCAGCGTCCAATCGGTTCATTTATTTTCCTTGGTCCAACTGGTGTAGGGAAAACCGAACTCACAAAAGCCCTTACAAAGTTCATGTTCGATGATGAAAAGGCACTCATTCGAGTGGATATGTCTGAATACATGGAGAAACATGCTGTTTCTAAAATCATTGGTGCACCGCCTGGCTACGTCGGACATGAAGATTCTGGTTCTCTTACAGAAACAGTAAAGCATCGGCCGTATTCTGTTATTTTATTTGACGAAATCGAGAAAGCTCATCCAGAGATTTTTAATATTCTCTTGCAGGTTCTTGATAATGGTCGTCTTACAGATTCAAAGGGCCGTCTTGTGAACTTCAAAAATACAATCATCATCATGACTTCAAACATTGGTGCTCAGTACATCGATCGAATGCAAAAGATAGGATTCACTGCAAGCAAAAATGATACTGAAAATTATAATGATACGAAGGAAAAAGTTCATGATGCCCTCAAGGAACATTTCCGACCAGAATTCTTGAATCGTCTCGATGAGATTGTGGTTTTTGATATCTTGAGTCCAGAAGCAATTAAAAATATTGTGAAAATTGAGCTAGATAAAGTTGAAGAACGACTCAAGGATAAGGAAATCAAACTCGAGTTCACTCCATCAGTGCTCGAATATCTCGCTAAAGAGGGTTACAATCCGCAATACGGTGCGCGTCCACTGAAGCGACTTATCCAAAACAAGATTTTGAATTCAGTTGCATCACATATCATCGAACAAAGTGTGATGAGAGGTGGAACGATTTCTGTCTCATACAATATGAAGACTGGTGAGTTTGCTTTCGATGTAAAAAAAGGGAGAAAAGGGGCTATTATTAAGGAAAGTTTAGTTGCAGTTTCAGCGCCGGTTTCTCACAAGTAAGCTAATCCTTCTATTCGTTGCACGAAAAAAGATCCGCCCTGCGCGGACTTTTTTGTTTGGTAAATAAAAAAACCGCATAGCATGTGCGAACTGGGATAGTTCGTATTGTGTATGCGGTAGGAAAGGGACTGAGGTCAATATCATTGATACTGGCGGCTGCGATCAGTTTTCTTTGGTCTGAAGCTTTCGAATCCTTTGCTCAGCTTCAGCTGAATCCAACTTTTTGAAATGGAAAACTGGACTGGTTTCATCGCCTAGAATCACTTCATAGTAACCGTTTGAGATAGGTTCCCGAAGGGAGCCTTTTTTGTATGTCACAATTTGTCCGATGTACTCATGTCGGTCGGACGTAATATGTCTCAATACCAGATACAGGTGATTGCCGATTGTGGCCAAGATGTTCACGTTCACAATCGGGTCGATGTGTTTTGCCTGAAGATCAGGTAATACATCCTGAATCCTCGGGTACACGGTCTGATCTTTTTTGCGGAGGAATACAATCATCAGACAAAGAATCGTTCCTATGATGATTCCGAGTATTGCACCGATGTGCAGGTTCATGTCAGCATCCTTGGTATCAAGGGTAAGAAAGTTCGAAACAAAAAAGTTAAGGTTCATGATGTGCAGATGGTCGAAGGGTTGACTGGTTTCAGTTGCGTTTATTTTTATGAAATTTTCAAAAATCTTTTATCGAAATCTCACTTGAAATTCAGTTGAGATCCTGGTTCAGCACATGCTGGCAGGGAAATGGCATTTTTTGCTCATTTTCGATGATTTTAAAATAACACTGTATTATTGAGTAGTCAAGTGCTTAGATAGACACTGCTTTGTGTCCGCCCGAGGGATCTGGTCAGATTCATTATGTATGTAAAAATCTTTGATTTTGAGGCTTAGATATGGTACATTCTTACTCACATGCGTAGGTGGCGGAGTGGTCAATCGCAGCAGACTGTAAATCTGTCGCCCAATGGGCTACGCAGGTTCGAATCCTGCCCTACGCACATGACAGAGCTGAATATATGCTTTGGCAGATATTCAAGTGGCATCGGTTTTGGCGAAGGAGAGAGTTATTGGTGACTCTCGTGCAGAGTTGATTAATAGGGAAAATATGTTATTCTAGAAATCTAAATACAAAAACATGGCACAAGATCGACTTATTAAACTCACAAACAAGCAATCTGGAGAAACAATCTACACCACAAAGAACAAGAAGGGTGTAGAGCGAAAGATTAAGCTTAAGAAATATAGCAAGAAGCTCCGAAAGCGAGTAGACTTCACAGAAACAAAGAAGTAATAAACTGCCCCAGCAAGGGGCTTTTTGTTTGAATTTAATCTCTCGTATCGTGCCGATTTTGTGGGGCGTTGAAATTTAAGCGATTTTAGACTACTATGGTGCCTACGGGTCCATAGTTTCAATGGTAAAACATCGCACTCCAAACGCGAGGTTCTAGGTTCGAGTCCTAGTGGGCCCGCCAATTAGAGCTAGCACGAAAGGGGTCAATGTAATATCCCATTTGTGCATAAAGACACTGCAACCACATTTCATGCAATCGCAATGATTTGTACCATCCTATGTATGAACTTTTTTGTAAGAAGAAAAGAGTAAGTAAAAATATTCGAAAAAATAAATAGATTATATCTTGATTAATTATTGATAAATCTCAAAAATAAAAATAATAAATAAAACCCGCCACTCACACTTTGGTGCAAGGGGCGGGGATAGATTTGTGAAATCGAAACAGAATGCTTCGTTGCGAATCGCTTATGCTAGCTTACTTCCCCAAGTTTCCTTGATTGGTAGACCGGGAGTTTGCTGCGGATCTGGCTTTGGCGGATCTATGAATTCCACATCAACTTTGATATTGATATGTTCTGGCACGAATCCTTTCTCTCCCAGGATCGAATGAATTATGGGTACCAGCGCATGGTAAGCATTTGAGACAATCTCTCTTTGCTCGTCGACTAGTTTGTACTGGAGACGGCACAGACTTTCGTACTTCAGTTTGAACTTCATAGCGTAAAGTACGCTTTTGCTGAGATCGTATTCGAGTCCGACGAACTCAAACATAAACACGGGATAATCATGACTAAGGAACTCTCTGAGCTTTTCAATGACAGTAGCGGCAAGACTATTAATTACGCTTCCGAACTGAATAAGCGACTTGCTCGTCTCGGTACATGCTGTCACATAGGCTTTTGCCATCTCATCAGTCTTCAACAACCCATCTCGGTGTGCGAAAGTCTCGCTTACTTTGATGAGGTGATACAAGATCTGGATCCTATCGAAGTGATTATGGCCAGTGCTTTGACGACCGGAAATGTAGTCTTTGTTGGAGATTGCTCGCCATAAATATCTGACCATTGGGTCACGGTGTTCGGTGGCTATCTTCGCGTTCTTATCAAAGAGATAACCAGCAAGGACTAATGCCTTTTGGGTACCAAGTACCTTGATTATGCGTTCCATACAGGTTTTCAGATAATCAGAAAGTCTGTTACCTGTTACAGAAACAAATCTCAGCCACAAATCTTTGACGTTTGCCGGGTCAGTAGTGATGCATTTCATACATTGCATCATTGTTTCGACCATGACCTGATTCCTGGCTTTCCATTCTTCGCTCGCTCTGACTCCTAGATCTCCTGTGAGCAGGAGTTCTAGGAGTTCCAGCAGGTTGTTGGCTCTCCCTTCATGGTTTTCACCATGAACTTCATCGTTCAAGGCGAACCAATATCCAAGACATCCATCTACGGATTTTGGGGCGAGGGTGTATTCATCATCACGTGTTTTCCCTCTCATGATCTTCGTCCAGTTTTTGTAGTGTGCGAGCAGTCGTTCAATAAGCTCAGTCAGCTTCTGAAGTGCCTCAGCAGGACTGAGGTTTTCGCACAGTTGATACATGATCCAGTCTTGCATTTCGGTAGCAAGTTTTTCGCCTGCATTCTCCTTCCTTTCAACTACTTGTTCGTTTTTCATTGTCAGTGTTCTATACACATCCCCGCGGGGATGCCCCTGATAAAACATCCGTGGATGTTGTACCAGAGAGGTTTATGGTCGCAGGTAACGTACCTGCGGAATCCGTATTAAGTAGTAGTGTTTCAAGTGAGTATGTCAAATGCTATACTGGATCTCTTGTAATAATATCGCCTAGGCAAGGGTTGTTTATGATAATCGACCATTGGCCTGCTAAACCTATGCAAAAACCCACAACCAGTATCAAGGACATTATTTTACGGCACAAAACCCTGCTCAGTCTCTTGGTTTTTTTGGCTGTATCCTCAAACCTCCTCAACCTTGTATTTCCAAAGCTTATTGCCGATGCTATTGATGCCTACACAAGCAACACGCTTGATATCACTAAAGTTTCGATATATTTTGTAGGTGTATCAGTTATTATTTTGGTCCTGATGCTTCTTCAGAATATTGCTCAGTCATTTCTTTCAGAAAAATCAGCTCGAGAGTTGCGTGCAGAAATTATTGAGAAAATTTCGAAGCAAACATATGCTTACACTCAAGAGAAGACGCCAGCCTATCTCCTCACGAATCTCACTTCAGATGTAAATGCAGTCAAAGACTTCCTTGGGGCAGCTATGCCATCACTTATATCATCCGCTTTTGCGCTTGTAGGTGCAAGCGTTTTGATCTTGATGACTGACTGGAAACTTGGACTTATCGTACTTTCAATCATTCCGATTATGGGTGCGGTGATGGTTTATACATTTTCAAAAATGGGTAGCCTTTTTCAGAAAACTCAAGCCGTGGTTGATAAGTTGAATACAGTGATCAATAACAGCATTATAGGGGCAGCACTTGTACGTGTTTTAGACAGTGGTTCGTTTGAAAAGAAAAATTTTCAAGAAGTAAATACTGAATCTCGCGAAAATGGCCTTAAAATCTTGGCCCTTTTTTCAAGTTTCATTCCAATCATTATGTTTGCATCAAGTCTCGCCTCGATCGCTATATTGTACTTTGGCGGACGATTTGTGATAACGGGCGGCATGTCATTTGGTCAGTTTGCGGCATTCAATAGCTATATTTCTATTCTTTTATTTCCGATTTTCATCATCGGATTTTCAAGTAGTGTAATCGGGCGAGCACAAGCCTCGATGGAGCGAATCAAGAGTGTGCTACTTGATGAGGTAAGAAGTTCAATAGGTACCGATACTCGCGCTTTGACGGGGCAGATTGATCTAAAAAATGTGTCACTTACAATTGGCGAAAAACATATTTTGAAAAATATTTCTTTTTCTGTTAAGCCAGGAAGTAAAACTGCCATCATTGGTCCAACTGCTGGTGGTAAAACACAGCTCTTGTATTGTTTATCTGGTCTTGTCTCACCATCTAACGGTTCAATTCTCTATGATGGTCAGCTAATTTCAGTGTACGATGCTGATTCATTTTATAGACAAGTTGGAATTGTGTTTCAGGATAGTATTTTATTTAGTGGTTCAATTCGCGAAAACGTGGCCTTTGGAGAAAATGCGCAAACTGGCGCGAACACAGGACAAGATGCATTTACAGATAAAGCTATCCGCGTAGCTGAACTTGGCGATTTTGTTGAAGGTTTGAAAAAAGGCCTAGATACTGAGGTTTCTGAGCGTGGACTCTCACTTTCAGGCGGACAGAAGCAACGAATCATCTTGGCGCGAGCCTTGGCTCAAAATCCGAAAATCTTGCTGCTCGACGACTTTACGGCGCGTGTAGATGCAGTGACTGAGAAACGTATCTTGGAAAATATTGCTCGAGAATATCCAGAACTCGTGCTCATTTCAGTGACGCAAAAAGTTTCTTCAGTAGAAAAATACGATCAGATTGTGGTGCTAGTGGAAGGAGAAATTGTGGGAGCTGGCACTCATGAAGATCTTCTCACAACAACACCAGAATATGTTCAGATTTATGAGTCACAGCAAAGTACAACGCATTATGAATTACAACCTTAATACAATTTTAAAAGATAAGAGTGATGAAAAGGGAAGTAAAATTTCCACTGCAAGAGCTGTGCGAGAGAGGGTTACATCTATGCGCGAGATTTGGCAGCTTATTTCTTCTGAGCGAAGTAAATTTTTTGCATCTTTTTTGGCGCTCATCGTGAACTCGGTAGCTATGCTTGCGACGCCGTACATCATAGGCCGTGCTATAGACCAGTATGTGATTGGACGAAATCTGCATGGACTTTTGATAAGTACACTTATCTTAATTGCACTCGGTATTGTTGCATTTATTACAAGTTACTTGCAGATTCGTCTGATGGGAACAGTTGCGCAGTTTACATTGTTTGATTTGCGAAATAAAATTTTTAAAAAAGTTCAGGAGTTACCTCTGGCATTTTTCTCACAAAATAAAGCCGGGGATTTGATCAACCGAATCAACAGTGATACCGAAAAGTTGAGCCAATTTTTCAGTGAAACTTTGGTGCGATTTATGGGTGGTATCTTTAGTCTCGCCGGCGCAGCTATTTTCTTGGTAGTAATTGATATGAAGCTTGGTACCGCAACACTTTTACCAGCGGTTGTGATTATGATCATCAGTCAACTCGTAGCTGGTCCTGTAAAACGAGCAAATGATGCGGGACTCAAAGCGACAGGACTTTTAAGTGGTGAAATTCAAGAAAGTATCCAAAATTTTAAAATCATTGTCGCAACAAATCGACGTGATTATTTCAGAAAAAAATTTGCAGTTGCTAATGATGCCAATTACACTGCCAATATTAAGGCTGGTTTCATGAATGGTATTTTCTCTCCGATTTATGATTTTGCTGCGAATCTCGGTCAATTTGCTGTACTCGCGTACGGTCTCTATCTTGTTCTTGCAGGATCTGTGACACTTGGTATTCTCGTCAGCTTCCTTGCTTATGCTGAAAGGTTTTACAACCCGCTTCGACAAATGGCGCAGCTCTGGGCAAGTATACAAGTTGCTTTGGCTGCATGGTCGCGTGTAAAAGTAATACTTTCTCTTGAGTCTAATATGAAAGTTTTGGAGAATGTCGGTAGTGCAGAGAATGGTGTAGATGATACAAATGATGCTGTACAAAATTCTGGTGCAAGCGATAGAGGTGGTGCGGTGAAAAATACACTGATGGAATTTAAAAATGTTTCGTTCCATTACAGTGTAGAAGTTGAGGCTGTTGCGACAAATTCGTTTGAATCAAAAACAGAAAATGATACAGAAACTGAAAATACTATAGAAAAAAAGTCAATTGTTCGTGATGTGCTTCATGATACAAGCGTCACACTTGAAAAAGGAAAAACATACGCACTCGTTGGTCCGACTGGTGGAGGGAAGACCACAACGGCTTCTTTGATGGCCCGATTGTACGATCCAACATCTGGCAAGATCTTTTTTGATGGAAAAGATTTGCGAAGCTATGATGAAAATGAGCGCGCGCGACGCATTGGTTTTATCCTTCAAGATCCAATCGTGTTTGCAGGAACTGTGAAGGATAACTTAATATATGGAAATGATAAATTTTCGAGCCTTACCGAAAAAGAACTGGAAGAAAAACTTCAAGAAAAAGGTCTGAGTGCACTTCTTGGAACATTTGAAAAGGGAATCATGACCGAAGTGCCACGAAATGCTGATGCCATGAGTCTTGGTCAGCGACAAATTCTAGCTTTTATTCGAGCAGTGCTTCGTCAACCTGATCTCTTGATTCTCGACGAAGCGACTGCAAATATCGACACGGTTACAGAAAAAATCCTCGAGCAAATTCTCGAGCGATTACCAAAAACAACAACAAAAGTTATCATTGCACATCGTTTGAACACGATTAAAAACGCTGATACTATCTTCTTTGTGAATAGTGCAACACTTACGCATGCTGGTTCTATTGATCATGCAATGGAGATGCTTCTTAAGGGTAAAAAGAGGAGTTAATTTTCCTTGGTTTTCAGGAAATTATCAACTAAACTGTGCATCTTTTTAATATCAGTTTTCTTGTTCGGATTAATCCAATTCACATCATCACGACGCTTAAACCATGCTCGTTGTCGCTTCACATAATGCCAAATATCAAATGCGAGACGTGTTTTGAATTCCTCAACTGAAAGTTTTTTCTGCAAAAGATCAGCGAGTAGACCGTATTCAAGGCCAAATTGTCTCATCCTTTTAAAGCTTAAACCATTTTTGTGTAAGCGCTTTGCCTCTATTATCATGTTATTTCCCGGAACAAGTCGAGCATCGATTCGACGAACAACTTTTTCTTTAAGTACCGTATCATCAAGATCAAGACCGATAATTAGTGAATTATATTTAGACGCAATTTTCACCTTTGGAACCTCACCAAGTGTTTTGGCAATTTCAATCGCACGAATAAGTCGAACAGGATTTTGTCTATCGATATTCTGTGCACGTTTTTTGTCTAATCTTGAAAGAATTTTGAAAAGTTCTTCAGTGGTTTTATTTGCAAGCTTTGCGCGCAGTTCTTTATTCGGTGGAACTTCAGGAAGAATTATTCCATCAACAACTGCATCAATATAAAAACCGGTCCCTCCGCAGATAATTGGAATCGCACCACGATCAACTATTTCAGCGATTTTCTTATCAACATATGCTTGGAATTCAGCAACTGAATATCGCCTTGAACGAGTAGGTGAGACAATATCGAGCCCGTGATGTGGTACTCCTTTCATCTCTTTTTTTGCAATTTTTCCAGCGCCAATGTCTAATCCTTTATATATTTGCCGTGAATCAGCTGAAATGATCTCTGACGCTATATTTTTCCTGCTGTGTTTTTTGAGAAATAGGGAGCAAGAAACTGCCGTGTCACTTTTCCCTGTGGCAGTGGGGCCAAGAATTATAATAATTTTAGGTAAATTTGATGGTCTCTTCATGACTAAAGATAGGTAATACGGTTTCTATAGAAACAAGACTAACATTGCTATTTGTGCCGGAGGAGAGACTTGAACTCTCATGTCTTGCGACGTTCGATTTTGAGTCGAGTGCGTATACCATTTCGCCACTCCGGCATGCTATGCCTTAATTCAGGGACGACCAATCAAATGCAGTCGATTCCTTTGAAAAGCCTTATTATAGTAGCCCAAAAGCAAAAACTTGCAAAATATAATAAAGTGTGTTATTATATTTACACCATGAAATGGCTATTTGCACTAGGGGTGCCAGCCATCTTTTGGCTTGTACTTTCTTTTTTTCCAGTAAAATGGGGTCGACCTACGATCGATACAATCGAGAAGACTCGAGCTCGTGAGCTCGAACTGATCCGATCAGCTATCGAAAGGTCAGATCAGCTAGAACGTCGTGATCAGTCAGGTTACTATACCTTCGATTGATTACTTCATTTTGCGCTTCGGCGCAACCAACCGGCAACGAGACTTACAATCTCTGAGCCGGTTTTTTCATTTGTATAGATCTGCACAAAGATAAATTTTAATCAAAATTTGCTCAAAATTGCAATAAGCTTATCGGAACATTTTATCAACAGTTTTTACACATTTTTATACAAAATTCAAGAACTTTTCATGAAAATTTTATGCTAGAATCTACGACATATGGAACCAACTGAAGACCCTATATCAAGTGCAAATCGAAATGCAGTGCATGGTCAGACGCAGTCATATCCAGCTGGAAACGCTCAGAATCAGATTGTTGATCTGACGCCACAAAATTCACAGTATTTTAATAATTCAATTTTCTGGATTGAGGTTGAAAAGATTGTGCCAAACCCGTATCAGCCTCGACGCGAGTTTGACCCGCACGCTTTGAAGGACCTGTCTGAGTCTATTCGAATGTATGGTCTTTTGCAGCCGCTTGTTGTGACGAGAAGAGAAGTGTACAAAGAAGATGGTGGACTTGCTGTTCAGTATGAACTTATCTCTGGAGAACGAAGGCTCCGGGCTTCAAAATTAGCAGGACTTATTCAGGTGCCAGTTATTATCCGTGCAAGTGAAGAAGATCCGCGAGTCAAACTCGAACTCGCAATTATTGAAAATCTTCAGCGAGAAGATTTGAATCCGGTTGACCGTGCTCGATCATTTCAGCGATTAGCTGATGAATTCGGTTTGAAACATTCACAAATTGCAGAAAAAATGGGAAAGAGTCGTGAGTATGTTACGAATAGTATCCGGCTCTTAGCCTTGCCTGAACATATGATCATAGCTCTTTCTGAAAAAAGAATCACTGAAGGGCATACACGTCCGCTCCTAATGTTGGCTGATAAACCTGAAGAACAAGAAACCTTATTTAAAGAAATTATCTATAAAAAGATGACTGTTCGAGAAGCTGAGGCTATTGCACGGCGCGTAGCGGTTGAACGAACACGAAAGAAAGATACAAGTGCTTCGGATCCTGAGATTCGTGAATACGAAAGTAAACTTAATCAGGCGCTCGGTACTCGTGTGATGATTGAAAGACGAGAAAAGGGTGGCAAAGTTGTAATTGATTTCTTTAGTAATGATGATTTGCGACATCTACTTGATGTTTTTGAAAGTCGAAATAATGCCAACGGAAATGCTGATGCGGACGGTAAAGCGTTCAGTACTCTCTTTACGGTACCAGATATGACTGTAAAACTTGGTTCGGAAAATCCTGTTGAAACTCCACAAGGAATGCAGATTCACGATGCAATTTCTGATGTTATGAACAGAGATTCTGATTCTGTTTTAGTGGCGAATCCTGCTATTGAACATGTAAATGAGCGGGTTGAACATGTAGCGAATATTCACGAACATGCTGGTATAAATAATCAGGATTATTACCAGCAAGCACAATCACAGCTTCAGGATTTTGCAGAAAATACGGCTGAGTATATCGATGCTGTAGATACAGCGAATACTTCAGGTGCAGAAGATGTAACTCCAATCGACGACTCAACGCCAACTGACACAAAAGAAGATGAGGATTTGTACTCGATAAAGAATTTCAGTGTTTAGATTCTAGTTTGCGAATCGCTATTTTCGCGATGTGATCGATATATGGTTGACGAAAGTTTGCAAAAAACTACTCAGCTTTTTTCTTAGCCCATCTGCCGCGTGTACTTACTTTCTTTGGCTCTCGAAGGATTTCAATTGCACGGGCGAGTGTAATCTCGTATGGATTGTCTGCACCTTTAAGTGATCGAAAATCCCCATCATGAACAATGTATGGACCGAAACGGCCGATGCTTGTTGTGATGACTTTGTTTGTCTCTGGCATAACACCAAGTTGTCGCGGAAGTGAGAGGTAGACCAGAGCATCTTCAACGATCACACTTGAAAGATCTTTACCCTTTGGAATGCTGGCCATTCGTGGCTTAATGGTAGATTTTTTAGCTTTTACTTTCTTTGGTTTAGCTGGAGCTTTTGCTTTATTAGCGGCTTTTCCACCTTTACCTTTGCTTGATTTTGTTAATGCCTCTGCGCTTGCAACAGCTGCGTCTGCTTCGGCGAGATTTTGCGCCTCAATTGCTTCTGTCTGTGCACGCTCATCGGCTATAAGAGTGGCCGCTAGATTTTTCTCGAGAGAATCTTTGTCACCAAGCTGAACGTATGGGCCATACTTTCCGACTTTTACGAAAATAGGGAGGTTGGTTTTAGGATCATATCCGATTGGCTCATCACCTTTGATAAGTTCACCATCAATGGTGAGGGCTCCTGTACATGCAGGATATGTAGAACAGCTGAGGAATTTTCCACCTTTGCCGAGTTTTACGATCATCGGACTGCTACAGATTGGGCAAGTGAACTTTGAGTCGGCGTTTCCGAGGTTTGTTACTTTGTCCATGCTTTCTTTTGATTTCACATCATTAGTGAATGGACCGTAAAAATCTTTCATAGTTTTCACATACTCGGCTTTTCCGATTGCAATATCGTCAAGTTTGTCTTCCATCTGTGCAGTGAAATCGTCACTGATATATTGTGCAAAGTTTTTTTCGAGGAATGAGCTTACGACATCACCAGTGTCAGTCGGTACAAGGGCTTTATTGATTTTCTGAACATACTCACGCTCCTCGAGAGTTCGGATAATGCTCGCATATGTAGAAGGTCGGCCAATACCTCGCTTTTCCAGTTCTTTTACAAGTCCAGCTTCGGTGTAGCGATTCGGTGGTTCAGTAAATTTTTCCTGTGAAAGTATGTCGACAAGAGTAAGCGGATCGTTAGCCTGAACTTTTGGGAGTTCTACATCTTCACCTCGTGCATCAGTATCAACTTTAAGCCAACCGTCAAAAAGCACTCGACTTCCAACTACAGTAAAATCTGGAATTTTTTTGTCCTTAGTGGCCAATTCACTGCCTGCAACATTTGCAATGATTTTTGTTCGGGCGATTTTTGCGTCAGCCATTTGTGAAGCAACCGTCCGTGCACGTATCAATCGATAGAGTTTCTTTTCATCGTCATTCGTGCCAGCAATCTCAATACTTGAATGTGATGGACGAATAGCCTCGTGTGCCTCTTGTGCATTTTTGCTTTTGGAAGCGTATGTTCGTGGGGCAACGTAGTCCTTACCGTATTGTTCCTCTACAACACGGAGAGTTTCCGCAATAGCAACTTTGCTCAAGTTTGTACTGTCAGTTCGCATGTATGTGATGTGGCCAGCTTCGTAGAGCTTTTGAGCAAGGCTCATAGTTCGAGAAGGTGAGTAACCGAGACGTGAACTCGCAGCCTGCTGGAGTGTTGATGTTGTAAACGGAGCACGAGGTGATCGTTTTACTTCAGATTCTTCAATGTCTACAACTTTCCAAGCATTTTTCTTGCCAATTTCCAGGATTCGATCTGATTCAGCTTTAGTCTTAGGCTCCTCACTACATGTAAAGGTAATAGATTCACCTTTTGCAGTTTTTGTTTCAGCTTGTATGACGAAATATTGTTCAGGGATAAATGCACGAATTTCTCGTTCACGTTCCATGATTATTCGAAGAGCGGGAGATTGTACTCGTCCAGCAGAAAGTCCGTATCGTACTTTTTTCCAGATAAGACCAGAAAGATCGTAACCTACGAGGCGATCAAGTACTCGACGTGCTTCCTGAGCAGCTTTAAGATCTTCATCGATTTTTC